>ENA-UONY01003108-UONY01003108.1-human-gut-metagenome-genome-assembly--contig:-CS9-NODE-3108-length-10821-cov-5.487089_pt1 | contig 10821 bp, 8 predicted proteins | sample MGYA00242465_ERZ724012 | MGnify/ENA metagenome assembly ERZ724012 | reverse complement strand
TTTCTCCGTTGTATAGTACTTCTCATCGAACCAGTTTCAGGAAAACTTTAGTATCAAAAAGAGGAAATTTTAATGCTTGCGAATTGAAATGGAACATCATTCCATATCTGATCGGTTGTTATGAATTTGACCATCCGGTCGATCATCCACCGCTTTGGATGAGTCAGCCTTATCAGATTCTGATGCTGGCTTTTTCCGGCAGGGGAATCCTGCATTGCAGGGAGGTGCCGGAAGTTTATCCCGTCGATCCGGAGACGGGGAGTCTCTATTACCTGCATGCCGGGCTGGTTCGCTATGTGGAAGTTCTTGGTCAGGAACCGCTTCATCTGATTGCATTCGCATTTGATATTGAGTTTGAGAACGGCCTGAATTTCTTTGATTATTACACATTGAACGCAAGATTGCCTGTTGCGGAACAGATCGCTGTCGGTCGTGAAATCCGGGAGATCAATCGGATTAAGAATGTGGATGCACCCTTCGAACGTTTTGAACGGCATCGCCGCATGTTTGTCATTGCGGGACGACTTCTGGGGCTTGCCGAGTTCCGGCCTGGTGTGCAGCTGCCGGGCAGTGAACTGCGCTGTGCTCCGGCTGTTCATTACTTGAACAACCATTTTACCGAACCGCTCAATATCGATTTGCTTGCCGGACTTTGTGCGGTTTCCCGGCCTCATTTTTTTCGGCTCTTCCGGAAGGAACTGGGGGTATCCGCTCAGGAGTTTCAATGTCGAAAACGATTGCGTGAAGCTCAGAGACTGTTGCTCTCTACTGATTTGAGTGTCGCGGAGATTGCCTGGAAAACCGGCTGGAACGATCCTTTCCATTTTTCGCGACTCTTCACTCATCGGACTGGTCGTTCTCCTTCCGCGTTCCGTTCTTCCCGGAGGCTGAATGCGCCGCGATAGATTCCATTTTCCCGATGGTCGGCGGCAAGCAGTTCCCGCGGGGAGGCGCCGAACCGGTTCCTGAGCGCGCCGGACAGGGGAAAGCAGCTCGAATCGTTGAGCTCCGTCGCCGTTTCTTGAGTGTCAATGTGTGATCACACACCAGCCCGGGGGCAACATGCAGCGGAGGTTCTCCCCGGCTGGCCTTCGGGAGGAGTGGTCTCTTCCGCGTTCTCTCCGCCGCGCTCGCCCCGGCGGCCATTCCGCCGTCGATCAGAGTCTTCCTGCCCTCTTCTCCTTCTTCTGCCGAAATTTCATGGCATTATATTGGCATGCCGGAGAAAATTTTAAAATTTTTTCTTTTTTTACTCTTGTTTTTTCAAAAAATGAATCGATATTATAAATAGCTTCAACGATGAAGCAATTTTTTCAACTTGTCTGAGGGAAACATGGCGGGAAGACGTTCGACGGTCACGATGAAGGATATCGCGGAGGTGCTCGGTTTGTCGATCAAGGCGGTCTCGACCGGCTTGAACGGCACCGGACGGCTGTCGCCGGAGTGTCGCCGAAAAATTCAGGAAACGGCGCGGGAAATGGGATATGTGCCGAATGCGGCGGCTCGTTCTCTCATTACACACCGCAGCTGTTTTATCGGTGTGCTGATCCCCTATTTGAACAACAGTTTCTTCAGCAACATCATTGCCGGAATCGAAGAGGTGGCGGGAAAACGGGATTTTACGTTGCTGCTCGATTCTCTCGACTGCGAAGAAGCGCAGCAGCGCAGGGCCCTCTCCCGGCTGCGGCAGCGCAATGTGGACGGCATCATTCTCTATCCGCAGCGGAACGCCCTGGCTCTGGCTCCGGAGCTGGAGGCGCCCGGTGTTCCGGTGGTTCAGGTGATGAATCACTTCCCCGAATTCGGAAAACACGCAGTCACCGTGGACAATTTCTCCGGTGGACGCGACGCGACGGAACATCTGATCAGCCTCGGGCACCGGCAGATCGGGTTCATCGGGCACGACAGCGAGTCGCCGGAGGTGGCCGACCGCCATCGTGGATTCGATGCGGCAATTCGTGCACACCACCTGGAGGCGGGGTGTTTTGCCCGCGAATGTTTTCTGTCGCTCGAGACCGGGAGGGAGGCCACCCTTGCTCTGCTGACGGCTCATCCGGAACTCACTGCAGTTTTTGCTGCTTCGGATGTGGCGGCGCTCGGAGCGGTACAGGCGGCTCTGGAGCTGGGGCGTTCGATTCCGGAGCAGCTTGCCGTGATCGGCTTTGATGATCTCGAGATCGCCGCCCGCCAGCTGGTGTATCCGTTGACCACCATGTCGCAGCCGAAGGAGCAGATCGGCCGGATTGCAGCGCAGATGCTGCTCGATCTGCTCGCAGGGCAGGCGGTGAGTTCGCAAATACTGCCCGTTCCTCTGGTGGTCCGCAAAACGACGAGGAGTTGAGAAAATGAGAGCAAAACTGTCACTGCCGTTTTTTTCTTCTGCCGGTGGTTCTGCTTGCGGCGGAAGACTTTGAATCCTATCCGACCGCTGAGGCGATGCGACAGGTCTGGCAGGAGTTCGACGCCGGAAATCCACCTCCGGAGCGGGTGGAGATCGGCACACTCCACGGAAAGGCGCTGCACGTGACGGCCAAACGCGATTACTCGCTGCTCTGCCGGGAGATGCGAAACCCCCGCGGTGCCGAAGCTGCCGGATTGACGCTGACGCTCCGCGGGGATGCCGCCAATCCCAAAGACGCGGTGATGACGGTCATTCTCCGCACGGAAAAGAACGGTGCGGAACTGGGACGCAAAGTAGTTCCGCTATGTTCTGCCGCGGCGCAGAGCGTTACGATTCCGGCCAGGGCGCTCGGCGGACGGGAACGTTTCACACTTCTGCTGATGTTCAACAAGACCGGCGGTACGCTGAATGCGACCGTTGACGAGATCGAAATCGCCGCGGCGAAACGGGAGAAAATCGATGGTTTCGACCGGGCCGGCGATTCCGCCGGACTCCGGCGGGAGTGGCCGGAATTCGATGCGGGCAATCCTCCGCCCGACCAGCAGCAGCTGGTGACCGTCAACGGGAAACCCGCCATGCGCTGCATTACCGGAAGCCGGACCTATGCGGTGCTGAAACGCCGCGTTACACCGTCTGCGCCGGGAGCTGCCGGAATGGCGATCCGGCTCGCCGCTGCGCCCGGAAATGCGAAATCCGGCGTGATTGTCTTCGGCGCGCGCCGGAAGGAGGGAGAAGCGAATTTCGCGCAGATGCAGATCGTTCCGCCGGAAAAATCTGCAGAATTCGTACTGCAGTCGCCGGAGTTCGCCAATCTCGACTCGTTTCTGATCGTCCTCTCATTCCATAAAACCGCCGGAAAATTCGACGTCGACATCGAAGAAGTCGCACTCGAATCCCTCCGCTGAACGACTGCAACAAGGAGCAACAGCATGAAAATGCAGAGAAACAACTGGATTCGCCCCCGGTGCTTCAAGGATGAAGCAACTTTAAAAACTCTCTTTCTGCGACTGAATTTCATCCGGCCGGAACACATTTCGCTTCCCGACGCAGCCGTTGTCTCTCAAACCTCCCATGTCACCCCGGCCCGGCAATTTCACGGGCAGGCGAGAGAGGGGTTCGGGGGAGAGAAAGCGGCACTTCGTGGCGCGTCTCTCCCCGTACCGCCCGCCCTTCGAATTCCCCGGCAGTTAAACACTCCCGCGCAGGCCGGTATCGGCTCGGCATCCGGCGCAGGGGAGCGGAGATGCGAAGGGGTCTTTCCGCAAAAAAGCGGGAAGAGCCGTTCGTATTTCCGCGGCTCTCCTACCCACCGGCCCGGCACAACCGCCCGCCCGTACCCGGCACCGGCACCCTGCCGGACGCAGGGGGTTCGGGGGGCGGCGGACACGCCCCCCGGCTCCCACCGGCCCGCAGCCCCCGGCTGCCGGAGTTTTACTCTGATCGAACTCCTCGTGGTGATCGCGATCATCGCGATTCTGGCGGGAATGCTGCTGCCGGCGTTGAACCGGGCACGGGAGAGTGCCAGGGCTTCGAACTGCCTGGGCAATCAGAAGCAGCTGGGAACCGGGTTGATGCTCTACTCCGACGCAAACGAGGGAATGCTTCCTGCGATGAAACAGGTGATGGATGGACACACCGCATGGTGGACCGACTATCTCATCGGACACAAATTGATCACCGGCGGGGTGCTGGGGTGTCCCTCGGTGAAATCGGTCACGATCGACTGGAAGAACGTCAGCTGGAACGATGCCTTCACCGGGAACGTGAATTTCGAGTGGCCGCATTACGCGATGAATGAATCCTGTGCCCCTTACGAAAACAACGCATTTGTTTCCCGGAAACTCAGTCGTGCCCGGCGTCCGGCCGTGACACTGAGCCATGCGGACACCGCAAGCGGGAACAGTTCTGAGGCGTTGCGGATGTTCACGCCGAATCTGATTCAGCAGTACAACACCACAGGCAGTTTTTCAATCATCGATCTGCGACATGGTCAGGGAGCGAACGTTCTGTATCTCGACGGACACGCCGCCGCGAGAAGATCCCCGACGAAGCTGCCGCTCAATTACTCCGCCGAGGACAATCCGTACAGGAACACGTTCGAGGGTGACACCCAGTTTCCGCAACCCGGAACCTTGTGGGGATTCTGACGAAACGGCGGCGCGGGACAGGCCCGGAAAGGCGAGGAAAGGAAAAACACAATGGAATTGACACTGAGACTGCTTCCGGTTTCTCCGGTAAGTCGCCGGGTACCAATCGATGTGCGGTACGCATTTCGCGGCGGAACTCCGGCGGCATTGCGGCTATTGCTTGACGGGGGGGAAATTCTGCGCGGCGAACCGGGAACGCCCAATGCTGCCGGCTGGTTCTCCGGTTGCCGGAAACTGGATCTGCGCCGCTGTTCCGGAACGGTTTCCCTCCGGCTGGAAGTGCTGGATGAAGAAGATCGTCTGCTGGCCTGCGCGGAGCATTCGATTGAGGTGCTCGACCGGGGAACCCGTTCGACCGGGAGGATCGACGGCGCCTGGTGCGGACTGTACCACTGGAGTGAGGAGGAGGGACGGCTCTGGAATGCGGAATTGAAGCAGTTCACCGCGGAGGACTGGCGCGACCTGGTGCGGGCGATGCACGAAATCGGCATGGATGTGATCGTGCTGCAGGAGCTGTTTCGCAATCAGGAGTATTATGGCAAACACCGCATTCCGGAGACGGGCTATCGGGGGCGGGCCTTCTACCCTTCGAAGCTGTTTCCGGGGCGGATGGACATCGCCTGTCCGGAGCCGGTCGAAGCGATTTTCGCCGCCGCTGATGAGCTGGGGATGTCGGTCCTGCCGGGCATCGGCATGTACGCCTGGTTCGATTTCACGCCGGAGTCGCTGGAGTGGCACTGCCACGTGGCGCGCGAGGTGTGGGAACGGTATGGACACCACGCCTCCTTCTACGGCTGGTACATCTCCGAGGAGGTGTTCGGCGACCTGAACCGGGGGACGGAGACGCCCGGGGAGATCGTTGCGTTCTTCCGCAAATTCGGCAGTTTGCGCGACGAGCTGAACCCGGCACTGCCGGTGATGCTCGCCCCCAACTGTTTCGGCGTGCCGAACGCGGTGGAGGCGTGGGAAGAGCTTGCGCGGGAAGTGGATATCCTTTGCCCCTTCGGTTTCAACCGGATGCCGGCGGGCGACCTGCCGCCGGAAGAGGCGGTTTCGCTGCTGCAACACATTGCCGACGAGGGGGGCGCGCATCTGTGGATGGATATGGAGGTGTTTCATTTCCGGGAAGATACGGCATTGTATCCGCGCCCGGCGGAGGAGATCTTTGCCGAGCTCGACCGTTTCTCCAACTTCGAAAAGGTGCTCTGTTACCAGTTTCCCGGGCTTCTGAACAGCCCCGCGTCGCGGCGGACGCCCGGCGGAGCGGAAACGGTGAAACTCTACAACGACTATCGGAGGCGACTTCATGTTGACGGATAAACTTCTGCTTGTCGATTCGATCATGGTCGGCCTCTATCTGGCGGTCTCGCTGCTGTTGGGAATTTTCGGCGGGAAGCTGCTCGGCATGAACAACGCGCGGGAGGAGGACTACTACCTCGCCGGGCGGAAGATGCCGGGCTGGCTGAACGGCATGAGCGTGGCGGCCACCGCGTTGAACAGCGATGTCGCGCCGCTCTACTGCGGCATTGCGGTGGTGACCGGGATTTCGGGTTGCTGGTTCTTTCTTTCACGCTTCGGCATGGCATTGCTGCTGGCGGCGATTCTTTTCGCGGTGCGCTGGCGACAACTGGGTGTGCGGACGGGGCCGGAGTTTTTCCAGCTTCGCTTCGGTGCGGGGAGAACGTTTGCCCGGGTCTACTCCTCGCTCACCTCGGTGCTGATCGGAATGGTTCCGTGGATCGGTGCGGGTTTGATCGGCATCCATCTGGTCGCCTCCCCGATCTTCGGAATCGAAAGCAAGGCGGTGACTCTGCTCATCATCCTGCCGCTGCTGACTGTCTACGTCTGGACCAGCGGCCTCGCCGGCGTGCTCCTTACCGATGCGCTGCAGGGATTTGTGATCCTCGCAGCCAATCTGGTGATGGTCGGCGCGGTACTCTGGACCTTCGGCGGCCCCTCCGGGCTGGCGGAGGCTGTCGTAAGCGCGGCCGGTCCGGAAAACGGCGCGGCGATCCTCTCGCTGCTGCCGCCGGAGGGCAATCCGGTCCTGACGCCGCTGAGCATCCTCGCCTGGATGGTGATCGTCTCGGTCGGGGCGGGGAGCGCGGTCGGCGCCGACGGGCAGCGGATCTTTTCCTGCCGCAACGACTTCGAGGCGGCGAAGGTGGGGGTCTGGGGCGAGGTGATCCTCTTCGCGATGCTGCTGATGCTGATGCTTCCGGCGACGGGACTTCTGGCGCGTCATCCGGAGTTTTTCACCGCTTCGCCCGCAGAGCGGGAGTTCGCCTACGGCCGGATGCTCGCCGAATTCCTGCCGAAGGGCGGCGTCGGGCTGACGGTCGCGGCACTGCTCGCCGCCGTGATGAGCACCATTTCAACCCATCTGAACTACGGCTCGCAGACACTGCTGAACGATGTGTGGCGTCCGCTGTTCGGCGAACCGGTTCCCGGGCGGGAGGTCTGGATCGGCCGGCTGCTGATGCTCGGCATCGCCGCTCTCTCGGTCGTCGTGGTTTTTGCGGCCGATTCGCTGCTCGGCATCGCCGTGGTTGTGCTCGGCATCTTCGGTACCTCGGCCGCCTTCGGCTGGGCGCAATGGTGGTACTGGCGGATCAATTTCAAGGGGTGGTGCGCCTCTGTGGTGGCCGGTCCGATCGTTTATCTGCTCTGCGGCCGGCTGCTGCCGCTCATCCCGTGGTGGGCGGCGAAGATTGCGGAAGGGCCTGTTCAGGCGCAGAACATGCAGCTGCTTCAGGCGGTGGTTTCACTCGCGGTGAATACCGGAATCTGGTTCGCGGTCACGTTGCTCACCCGGCCGGAGGAGATGGAGGTGCTCAAGGAGTTCTGTCTGCGCGCCCGGCCGATGGGCTGTTGGGGCCCGGTGCGCCGCGCGCTGATCGCCGAAGGACGACTGCCGGAGGAGTCTTCCACACCGGCGCTGATCCTGCCGGGGGTCGGCGTGGCTGCGGTGGGATTTGCGATGATCGGCAGCGGCGTGCTGGCACTCTCGGCTCTTTACGTCGGCCGGTACCGGGAGGCGCTCCTCTGCGGGATCATCTGCCTGGGCGGCGGGCTTTTCTTCCGGAAAATTTTCAAACGCTACATTTCACGTCTGATCGCAGGGTAAAATTATGGGAAAGGATTGCACACCATGCAGATAACTGGAACATTTCTCGATGAGATCAGCCACGACATTCCCCACCAGAACTGGGGACGGGCCGAGTGGGATCGGGATTTTGCGTCGATGAAGTCGATCGGGATCGATACGGTGATTCTGATCCGTTGCGGCCACCGCCGTTTCATCACCTATCCCTCGAACTATCTGACGCGGCACGAAGGATGTTACACGCCGCCGGTGGATCTGGTCGATCTCTTTCTTGACCTCGCGGAAAAGTACGGCATGAAATTCTATTTCGGGCTCTACGACTCCGGCAAATACTGGCACAACCACGACTGCGAACGGGAGATGGAGATCAGCCGCGCAGTCGCCGACGAGGTGTGGAACCACTACGGGAACCGCAAGGCATTTGGCGGCTGGTATCTGAATTTCGAGGTCAGCCGCGCCTTCGCCGGAATCACCGAACTTTACGCCGGTATGGGGCGCTATGTGAAACAACTCTCCGGCAATCTGCCGACGATGATCTCGCCGTACATCGACGGAATCAAGCTCGCGGTTCCCGGCGAACAGCTCTACAAGGAGGATGCCATCGGTCTCGAACAACACGAGAAGGAGTGGAATGAAATTCTCCGGGGTATTCAGGGCGCGGTCGATATCGTCGCATTTCAGGACGGTCACTGCGACTATCACGAACTGGCTGATTACCTGCGGATCAATCGGAAACTTGCCGACCGCTACGGCATGACCAGCTGGACCAACTGCGAAAGTTTCGACCGCGATATGCCGATCCACTTTCTGCCGATCAAGTGGGAGAAGATGCTCCTGAAGCTCGAAGCGGCGAAGGCTGCCGGAATCGAGAAGGCGATCACCTTCGAATTCTCACACTTCATGAGTCCGAACTCCTGTTACCGGGCTGCCGGAAATCTGTTCAACCGCTATTGCGAACACTTCGGGATCAACGGGAAATGAATACGAGGTCACTGCTGTTTATTGGACTGTCGCTGTTTGTTCTTCCCCCGGAGCTGCCGGCGGCGGTGGAGGATTTCCGCTCTTATGCCGATTCGGCGGCATTGCGGAAAAACTGGACCGCGTTCGACAGTGCCAATCCGGCTCCGGCAGCTGCGCTTGCCGCCCGGAACGGCGTTCCGGAGATGGAACTCGTCACCGACGGCGGACCGGGCGACAAAGTGATCGTTCGGGAGCTGGCCGTGTCGCCGGGGGAACGATTGACCTTTCCGGTCACTTCCGATGCGAACAATGCGCCGGGCGCATACGCTTACGTCGCATTGCGCACCGCCCGGAATGCCGGGAACCTGGTGCTGCACGACATCAAACTCGTTCCGGGGGAAACCGTCACCGTCGAGATCCCGAATGAGGGACGATTCAACTGGCGGGACCGCGTCGTTCTGCTGTTCTCGCTCCACGATGCGGGCAGTCCGATGCGGGTTTCCGTCGGCTCGATTGACCTGCCGCAGTTCCCGCCGCCGACGACGTTCCGGGATACGCCGGAGGCGCGGCTGGCGCGGCGGGAGAAGCTGCTGCACGGTCGCACGACACAGATCGATACCACGTTTCCCTACTACTTCAATCGTTCCTGCGCGAGCATCGCCGCCGAACTGCGGGTCAACGGACTCGACGGAGTCTACTGCTTCACGACAATGGATACCGGACTGCTTCCCGGCCTGACCGGCGAACTTCAGCGGCAAAAGCTCGGCGTCGGGCTGATGACGCTGCCGAGTCTGGTCTACTGGAGCGAGACCGAGCTGGAAGAACGGCTGCCGAAAGGGTGGAGAGACTGGCTGATCCAGTTCACCGGGAAGGAGATGGATCTTTATCGGTTCATCGGTTTTGTCCACCCGGAATACAATGCCTGGTACAAGAAATATCTGGCTGGCATGTTGCGGGAACATCATTTCGATGCCTTCACTTTCGCTGAAATCATGTATCCGATCTATGACGGACCGTCGAGGACGCCCCCGTTCTACGGCGATGTGAGCCCGGGATTTCAGGCGGCGTTCCGACAGGCGACCGGCAGCAGCCGGTTTCCGAACTTCACCGACCCGGCCGATCCGGATTACTTCAAGACCAACACCGCCCTTTACCGCAAACTGGTCGAGTATCGGGTCCGGACCATCAACGACTTCTACGACGACATCGTCAACGGTCCGGGCGGGGCGCGGGAGACGGCGCCGGGAATCCTCTTCGCCACCTGGACGCTCGGCATCAACATTCCGGACGGTGTCGCCCGGTTGCGGGAGTGGGAGGGCAACGACATCACCGCGATGATCCGGCAGGTGAAACCGGACCTGCATTTCATTCAAACGCATGCCCCCGACTGGTCGAATCCGGCGCTGTCGGGGGAGTACCCGCTCGCCTACCGTCCCTTCTTCGAGGCGGTGCGGAACGCCAATCCTGAAGTGAAAATCGGCATGCAGGGCGATTTCGGTTCCCTCGGTCCCTCGCGGCGCAATCCGGAGTGGCGGAAAAATTTCTACGAGGCGTGCCGGAGCGCCGGAGTGGATACCACCACCTACTATGAGTTTTCTCTGCGTTGGGAGGTCTACTCCCTGCCGCCGCGTCTCTGCGAACTCCGACGCCTTGGCGACGATTCGCTGCTGCTGGTCTTCGATCAGCGGCTGGCTCCTGCGGGCGCCGCCCGGATGGTCGGCCGGAGTCTTCGGGCCGGGAGCGAGAGTTTCCGGATCCGGGAGTGCCGCTGGGACGGCAATCTGCTGTACCTGAAAACCGCTCCGCTCCCCCCGACGGGAACGTCGGTGACCGTTCCGGTCGGCGGTCTCCGTGACGATCCTGCCGTACGTTTCCCTTCCTCGCATGTCGAGCCATTGCCGCGCGGCCCGGTCAACACGATTCCGGCGGGGACCGGGACGACTCTGCCGCTGCTGCCGGGTTCCGATTGATGTTCGACCACCCCATTTCACTCCAGGTAAAATTATGAAACAAAACAGGATACGAAAATAAAATGAACTTTTCCTCATACATCGGCCGCTATGAAGACGAACTGGTCAACCGGGTGATTCCGTTCTGGGAGGAACATTGTGTGGACCGCGAATACGGGGGCTACTTCACCTCGCTCGACCGTGACGGCTCGGTCTACGATACGGAGAAGTACATGTGGATGCAGTGGCGGATCGTCT
>ENA-UONY01003107-UONY01003107.1-human-gut-metagenome-genome-assembly--contig:-CS9-NODE-3107-length-10825-cov-4.632498_pt1 | contig 10825 bp, 10 predicted proteins | sample MGYA00242465_ERZ724012 | MGnify/ENA metagenome assembly ERZ724012 | reverse complement strand
GTAAATTACCAGAAAAAAAATTTCAGTTCAACAGATTCTAAAGCTATAACCGTTCAGTTTGTAGATAAAAATTCTGAAAATCTTGACGTTGTATGTTCTTTTGAAATTCCTCTGGATTAATATCAAAAAATAAAGCAGACACTTCATTCGTGTCTGCTTTATTTTACGTCTTTTTATTGTTTAACCATATTATCAATAAAAAATTTATGAACCGCAGTACTGCCTGTAAGCTCCGGATGGAAAGCGGTAACTAATTGTCTGTCCTGTTTAGCAGCAATTATTTTACCGTTAACCGTTGACAGTACTTCAGCCTTTTCGCCAACGAATTCAATATAGGGAGCTCTTATAAAAGTCATCGGTATTTCGCCTATGCCGCTGAATTCAGCGTTAGTCTCAAAACTGCCAAGCTGTCTGCCGTATGCGTTTCTTCTGGCAATGATATTCATTGTTCCTATGTGAACAATATCGTCATTATAAATTTTTTCAGCAAGAAGAATCAGTCCGGCGCATGTTCCGAATGCCGGAAGTCCGTTTTTGATCATATCACGAATAGGATCCATAAGCTCAAGGTCATTTAAAAGCTTGCCCATGACAGTGCTTTCACCACCCGGAAGGACGATTGCGTCCATATGAGCTTCAATGTCCTTTTTCTGTCTTATTTCAAATGTTTCAGCACCAAGACTTTTCAGCATTCTTTCATGCTCAATAAATGCTCCTTGAAGAGCAAGAACACCAATTTTCATTACTTGCCTCTTTCAGCCATAAGCAGCTGAATCTCCTGCTCGTTAATTCCTACCATAGCTTCGCCCAAATCCTCGGAAAGTTCAGCCAGCATTTTATAATCATTGTAATTTGTAACTGCTTTTACAATTGATGAGGCACGTTTTTCAGGATTTCCGGATTTAAAAATACCTGAACCGACAAATACACCCTCTGCACCAAGCTGCATCATAAGCGCAGCGTCAGCAGGAGTTGCAACACCGCCTGCGGCAAAGTTTACAACTGGAAGCTTACCGTTTTCGGCAACATATTCTACTAAAGTGTAGTCAACCTGTAAATCTTTGGCAGCCTGATAAAGCTCGTCTTTTGACATTGAAGTGAGTCTGCGTATCTCACCCTGCATCATTCTCATATGTCTTACTGCCTGAACAACGTCTCCGGTGCCAGGTTCGCCCTTAGTTCTTATCATTGATGCACCTTCGCTGATTCTTCTTAGAGCTTCTCCTAAATCCTTAGCGCCGCATACAAACGGTACGTCAAATTTTGTTTTATCAATATGATACTTGTCGTCAGCCGGAGACAATACTTCGCTCTCATCAATATAATCGATTTCAATAGCCTGAAGAATCTGCGCTTCTGCAAAGTGACCTATCCTGCATTTTGCCATAACGGGAATTGATACAGCCTCCTGAATACCCTTGATCATTTTAGGATCGCTCATTCTTGAAACGCCGCCTGCCGCACGGATATCAGCCGGTATTCTTTCAAGCGCCATTACTGCGCATGCTCCTGCTGCTTCAGCGATTTTTGCCTGTTCCGGAGTCGTAACGTCCATAATAACTCCGCCTTTGAGCATCTGAGCCAATTCTTTATTAAGTTTATAACGTTCGTTTGCCATAAATTTCATACCTTTCTGTCAGCCAATTTTAAAATTAAACATCTTGACTGTTTTTTTATAATACGATATAATAATACTACTAAATTGACATTGCTTCAATAGTCGGTTTTAGAATATTTAATAAGGTCGGTTGGAATGTTAACATTTAATCTTGATTCAAATAGTAAAACCCCTCTTTACGAACAGCTTTATTACCGCATAAGAAACGAACTTGAAACAGGCGGCATAAAATCCGGAGAAAAACTGCCCTCAAAACGTGAACTGGCGTCACACCTGAAAGTAAGTGTGGTAACTGTAGAAACAGCCTATTCACAGCTTGCGGCAGAGGGATACATAACTTCGAGACCCGGAAGCGGATTCTACGCAGAAGCGGTTCAATACCGTACGCAGCCGGAAAACAGCAGCATATATATTCCGGAAAAGTCCTGCTGCAAAAATTATAAATATAATTTTAAAACAAATATGGTTGATACCGGTTTGTTTCCATTTTCCACATGGGCAAAGCTTTCAAGAGAAACTTTAAGTGAGCAAAGTCCGGAACTATTAAGCGCATGCGATTCCAGAGGTATTTATGAGCTGCGTCTTGAAATTTCAGATTATCTCAAAAGCTTCAGAGGCATTGAGGTGCATCCGGATCAGGTTATAATCGGCGCAGGTTCGGAATATTTGACAGGACTGATAATACAGCTTCTGGGAAGAAATCTGGTTTACGGAATTGAAAACCCGGGATATACCAAAATTTTTAAAATTTTTAATTCACATTGTTTAAAAATTCTGCCTATACCTATGGACGAATTGGGTGCGGAATGTGGATTCATAAAAAATTCCCAAGCAGACGCCGTACACATTACGCCCTCTCATCATTTTCCTTTGGGAACCGCTATGCCCGTCAGCAGAAGAACGGAAATTTTAAACTGGGCATATTCTTCTCCAAACAGATATATTATAGAAGATGATTATGACAGTGAATTCAGATTCTCCGGAAAACCGGTACCTGCAATGAAAAGTCTTGACAGCAGAGACAGAGTTATTTATATGCTCCCTCGATGAGAATCAGTTACATGATACTTCCTCCAAAGCTTCTTGAAAAATTTATGAAAGAACTTGGATTTTATGCGTGTACAGTCCCCGTATTCGAACAGCTGACCCTTTCTAAGTTTATGGGAAGAGGACACTTTGAAAGGCATATACGCCGTATGAAAAAGCTTTACCGTCAGAGACGGGATACACTGACAGAATCTATAGAATTATGCAAACTGAAAAATTATGTTAGTCTTAAAGGGCTTGATTCCGGGCTTCACGTACTTATGAAGCTCAACAATGGCATGAATGAAAAACAACTGGTAGAATCAGCTGCTAAGGAAAATGTAAAGGTCTACGGACTATCGGAATATTATTCCTTCGGAAAAGAAAAAGTACCGAAAAGCTGTATTGTTGCAGGTTATTCGGGACTTGACGAAAAAGAAATCACCCAAGGTATAAAGTGCCTTGAACAGGCATGGACATAAAAATTTTAATTACATGGATTTTTTCTGTTCCTTTTCACTGCGCAGCTGCTTTTTAAGCAGCTGTTCAAAAAAGTATTCAGCTTTCCCTTTATTCTTTTCAGTAAGACAATTCCAGCGTTCAAGCAAGTTCTTTTCTTCAGTGTTCATATTGTTTTTACCGTATTTTATATTCGTTATGCCTGTTATATAGTCTATGGAAACATTATAAAAATTTGAAAGCGTTATAGCATGATGAAGCGGTAATTCTCTTTTTCCGCTTTCATATTTCTGATATTGTGACTGATTGGTATTTAATAATTCTGCAATTTCCTTTTGTGTTTTATCCGCATCTTCACGTAAATCACGTAATCTTTGATAATAATACATAAAAATTCCTCTTCTGTTTTGTGCCTAATAGAGATATTATAATATATCCGTTTGAATATATTGACAAAATAGACTCAATGGAGGTATAATATGTAATATGATGTCCGAATGAATATAATTTATCCGAACATCTTTCTCCTTTTTTATAATCATACAATCAGTAAATCTGCAAATCGTCCCTAGCAGTTTAATAATATACATCTCACCTTCCCCAAAAGTGAATATAATATTTATGCAGGGGCGATTTGCAGATTTATTAAAAACGATTCCGCAAACAAACCGAAGCTTCGGTACTGTATAACGGCAAAACAAGTTATTTTTTCATAATTTTTATTATATTATTTTTTTTGCTATTGACTTTTGGACTTTAAAGTGGTATACTATTAAATACAAAATATTAAAGGAGAAATTCAAATGATTATAGTATGCAAAAATTCAACGGAAACAGAAATAAAAAATTTGACAGATAAATTTGAAGATTTAGGATTCAGAACACATCTCAGCACAGGTACTGAAACAACTATTATCGGACTCATTGGCGACACCTCAAAGATTGATGTTGAAGACGTTGCCGCACTTGACATTGTTGAAAAAGTTCAGAGAGTATCAGAGCCATACAAACTGGTCAACAGAAAATTTCACAATGAAGATACTGTGATAGACGTAAACGGAGGACATTTTGCAGTAATGGCAGGACCTTGCTCCATTGAAAGCGAAGAACAGATTGTAAACTGTGCAAAAGCAGTAAAAGCTTCCGGCGCAAACTTTTTAAGAGGCGGAGCTTTTAAACCCCGTACTTCACCTTACGCATTCAGAGGTCTTAAAGCAAAAGGACTGGAGCTTCTTCTGACTGCAAAAAAAGAAACCGGACTTCCTATTGTAACAGAACTAATGAGCCTTGAACATCTGGATCTGTTCAACGATGTTGATATTATTCAAATCGGCGCAAGAAACATGCAGAATTTTGAAATGCTTGCAGAAATCGGAAAATGCCGCAAACCTATTCTTTTAAAAAGAGGTCTTGCAAATACTATTGAAGAATGGCTGATGAGTGCTGAATACATTATGTCAGGCGGAAATGAAAATGTAATTCTCTGCGAAAGAGGAATCCGTACATTTGAAACTGCTACAAGAAATACTTTTGATGTTTCAGCAATTCCGGTACTTCATAATCTAACTCATTTGCCTGTTATTGCGGATCCAAGTCATGCTTCAGGCAAATCTTCCCTTATAAGACCACTTGCAAAATCAGCAGTTGCAGCCGGTGCAGACGGACTTATGATCGAAGTTCATCCGGAACCGTCAAAGGCATTGTGCGACGGTGCACAGTCTCTCACTCCTGACGCATTTGACGATGTTATGACAGATGTAAAAAAACTGTGTGAATTTGAAAATAAAACTTTATAAGGAATGGTAAAAATGAAAATACTTATTGTAGGTCTGGGTCTTATCGGAGGTTCTTACTGCAAAGCGATTACCAGCTATACAAATCATGAAGTATATGGTCTTAACAGAAATCAAAAAGTAATAGAAGACGCAGTAAAATGCGGCTGTATTATAAGAGGTGCGGATACATCTGAGCTTGATTTATTCGATATGGTAATAGTATGCCTGCATCCGCAGCCTACCGAACAGTTCATGAGAGACAATATGAGTAAGTTCAAAAAGGGCTGTATACTTACTGATGTATGCGGAATAAAAGGTCAGATGACGATCAATATGACAAAACTTGCCGCTGAACATGGCGTAAATTATGTCGGCACTCACCCTATGGCAGGCAAAGAGCGTTTCGGTTTTGATTTTTCAGACGGCTCACTGTTTATCGGCGCTAATTTTATTGTAACACCTCTGCCGGAAACTGACAAAAACTCTGTCCTGACTGTTGAAACTCTGGCAAGAGACATGGGATTCGGTAAAATCGTAGAGACGTCTCCGTTTGACCACGACAGCATAATCGCTTATACCTCCCAGCTTGCCCATGTAGTTTCCAGCGCATACGTTAAAAGTCCCACAATGCAGAAAGAACTTGGTTTCAGTGCCGGAAGCTTTAAGGATATGACAAGAGTGGCAACACTGAACGAGACAATGTGGACAACGCTTTTTATGTCGAACCGTGACTGCCTTGTGTTTGAAATTGACGAGCTTATAAAGCATCTGACAGAATATCGGGACGCTATTGCCGATAACAACAGCGATACTCTTGAACAGCTTCTTAAAGACGGTCGTATCCTCAAAGAAGAAAATTTAAAACAACGCACAAAAGAAAGCGAATAAACTTGTTAAATAATAAAGTCAGTGGTATAATAAGGTTATAAAAATCAAAGGAGAATTAATTATGATAAAACATATCGTAATGTTCAAGCTGTCAGAAAATGCAGACGGTAAGACTAAAAAAGAAAATCTTGATACCGCACTGGAAATGCTTAAAAATTTCAAAGCGCTGATTCCCGTAATGAAAGACTTCAAGGCTGTTACAAATTCACCCGACGCTCCCGACAGCAACTATGACCTTGCTTTAATATGTGATTTTGCAAGTATTGACGATTTAAATGCATATCAGAACCATCCGGAGCATTTGAAATTCGGAAAATTCATAACTCAAGTCAGAGAATCAAGAGCATGTATTGATTATGAATATTAAAAAATCCCTGCTGACGCAGGGATTTTTATTTTACGGTAAAAGTCTGTTAATATCTCTCGGGAACATACTGCATGTTCTGATATTCTGAGCATTAATAATTTTCATTACAAGTCTTTCAAGACCGATTCCAAGACCGCCGTGAGGAGGCAAACCGTATTTATGGGCTTCAAGATAATATTTGAAATCGTCAGGATTAAGACCCTGAGCTTTCATCTTAGCTACCTGCTCGTCATAATCATGAATTCTCTGTCCGCCGCTTGTTATTTCAAGACCTCTGAAAAGAAGGTCAAACTTATACGCAAGTCTTGGGTCTTCTTTAGAATCCATAGCATAAAACGGTGGTTTAGATGATGGAAAATGAGTTACGAAAATAAAATCGCTGTCAAATTCTTCCTTAGCATACTCACAAATTGAAACTTCGTCCTCAGGTTCAAGATCAAGCTTATTTCCCGAACCCTTGTTTCCAAGAATTTCTTTAGCTTCAAGAAGCGTAACACATGGGATTTCATTGATCACAGGTACTTCTGCGTCTAAAATTTCAATTTCATTTGCATAATTTTCTCTGATGTAATTCATAACGTATTTCAGCATAGCAGTTTCCATTGCCATAACGTCATACATACTGTCAATGTAACCCATTTCAAAGTCAAGACCGATATACTCATTAATATGTCTTGAAGTTGCATGTTTTTCCGCACGGTAAACAGGTCCGATTTCAAAAACTCTGTCAAAGAACGCAACGGCAGTTTGTTTATAGAACTGCGGCGACTGATTCAAGAATGCCGGTTTGTCAAAATATTCCAGATGGAAAATATTTGAACCACCCTCAGCACCCTGTGCAACAATTTTCGGAGTATGGATTTCAGTGAAGTTTTCTTTCAACATAAATTCTCTGAATCCGTTGCATACGCCCTCCTGAAGTTTAAAGATAGCTCTTTCATAAGCATTTCTCAAAGCTACTGAACGATTATTGAGGTTAATATCAAGTGTACAGCCCAGACGCTTGTTAGGAACATGCAGAGGATATTCCTCAGCCGGACTTGAAATAAGACTGATATTTTTCAAAATAAGCTCAATTCCGTTGTAACCCTTTTCATTTTCTGTTACAGTACCTGTAATATTAACAAAATATCCCTCTTTAAGACCATCAATACTGTCCTTACAGTTTTCAGGAGAATAAATAGTCTGAATCAGATATCTTCCCGTACGTACAACGATAAATGAGAATTCACTCATATTTCTGATTTTATAAACACAGCAGCTAAGTGTAATATCCTTGCCGATATTGTCAACAGCGTCAGACAATACAAATTCTTTTTTAAGTGTATCAGTACCTATCTGCATTATATTTTTCTTAGTACCGGGCTTGTATTTGTTTACATCGTTATAAGCCGTCATATTAAGCTGAGTTTCAGCAGAAACAATTTCTTCGGATTTACTGTCCTCGTTTATGTCAAACGCAGCGGTACTCTCTGAAAGCTTCTTTTCAAGTTCTTCTTTAATTATCTTTGGAGTACAAGCGCCTTTAAGCTGTTTTGAACACTGTCCCATAAGGAAACCGAAAACCTTTGTTTCGCCGTTTCGGTACTGCTGAGCTGCTGTCTCATTTGCCTTTAATACAGAATCAATTACTTCTGCAACCTTTGCCATATCATTAACGATAAGCATTCCTTTTTCCTTGGCAATTTCCTCTGGAGACTTGCCGCTTGAGATCATTTCACGAAGGATTTTCTTAGCATCGTTTTTAGAAACCTTATCTGTATCAGCCATTTCAACCAGCTTTGCAAATGCGTCTGCTTCAAAAGGCAGACTATCCATTGAGACCTCTCCTAAATTCACACGACGGAGCAGTTCTACAATAATAAAGTTAGCAACGCTCTTAGGATTGTTATATACTTTAAGCGATTCGTCAAAGAAGTCTGAAACACGCTTCTGATTAACAAGAATTTTAGCGTCAACCTCTGAAAGACCATACTCACCCGTATATCTTGCCAGACGCTTATGAGGCATTTCCGGAAGCTTTGCTTTTATTTCATCAAGCATTTCATCAGTAAAATTAACCTGTAAAATATCAGGTTCAGGGAAGTAACGATAATCATGAGCGTCTTCCTTGGTTCTCATGGAAGTGGTTTCGCCTCTGTTATCGTTAAAACGTCTTGTTTCCTGAATGACCTTTTTGCCCATGTCAAGAAGTCTTGACTGACGCTTGATCTCAAAATCTATAGCACGTCCGATCGATTTCAAGGAGTTTAAGTTTTTGCACTCTGTTCTCGTACCGAATTCCTTGTCCTCCGGTCTCATAATGGAAACGTTTACATCTGCTCTGAGAGAACCCTGTTCCATTTTACAGTCGCAAACTCCTGCGTACTGTAAAAGCAGACTTACTTTTTCCACAAAAGCCTTTGCTTCTTCTGCGGAAGAAATATCAGGTTCAGTAACGATTTCTATAAGCGGTACTCCGCATCTGTTGTAGTCGGCAAGAGAAACAGCGTTGAAGTCGTCATGAACAAGCTTACCTGCGTCCTCTTCAAGATGGATACGGTTTACACGGATATCCTTTTTCTTTCCGTCAACTTCAATCGTAACAACACCGTTTATACAAAGGGGAAGATTCAGCTGCGAGATCTGATAAGCCTTTGGAAGATCGGGATAGAAATAATTTTTACGGTCAAATACTGAAAATTTATTGATATCACAGCCAAGAGCAAAGCCTGCTTTTACCGCATATTCAACAGCAGTCTGGTTAATTACCGGCAAAGTTCCGGGCATACCTGTACAAACAGGGCAGCAGCGTGAATTAGGGTCTCCGCCGAATTCTGCATTACAGGTACAAAAAACCTTTGATTTAGTTAAAAGCTCGGCATGAACTTCAAGACCGATAACCGGAATATATGATGACATTATTCTTCTCCTCCTTTAAACCATTTCCGGCGCTTTATAAGCGAAAGTCTTTTCAAAAGCGTCCGCAGCGCCGATGATAGAAGCCTCGTCGAACTTCTTTCCGATAATTGACATACCAACAGGCATACCGTCCTTGTTATATCCGCATGTTGTAGATATAGCCGGAAGAGAGGCAATGTTTACTGTTACGGTACAGATATCAGCCTTGTACATTTTTACAGGATCTGATACATTTTCGTCTGCATTATAAGCAACGGAAGGCGTAGTAGGAGTCAATATCATATCGCACTTTTCAAAAATACTGTCATATTCCGCTGATATTTTCTGTCTCAGTGCAAGAGCCTTACCGTAATATGCGTCATAGTAGCCGCTGGAGAGAGCATAGTTTCCGAGAAGTATTCTTCTCTTAACTTCGCTGCCAAATCCCTCCGCCCTTGAATTACAGATAAGCTCGTTAAAGTTTTCACCGATCTCACTGCGGTGACCGTACTTGATACCGTCATATCTTGAGAGATTTGAGGATGCCTCGGCAGAAGATATCAGATAGTAAGCAGGAACGGCATATTTAAGACTCGGCATACTGCACTCTATAAGTTCCGCACCCATTTGCTTATATGTTTCAGCAGCTTTCAGTACTTCGTCTGCAACTTCTTTATCAATGCCTTCTCCGTAAAATTCTTTTGGAATGGCAATTTTAACGCCCTTCATATCCATTCCGATTTTAGCGGTAAAATCCTCAGTAGGATTTTTTGAAGAAGTACCGTCATGTCTGTCATAACCGGCAATAGCGTTTAAAATCACTGCACAGTCGTGAGCGTCCTTTGCAAGAGGACCGATCTGGTCAAGAGATGAAGCGAAAGCTACAAGACCGTAACGTGAAACTCTGCCGTAAGTCGGTTTCAGACCGGTAACACCGCAGAATGCCGCAGGCTGTCTGATCGAACCGCCCGTATCGGAGCCTAATGCTCCCGCACAAAGGGAGGCGGAAACACTTGCCGCCGAACCGCCCGAAGAACCTCCGGGAACTCTGTTCAGATCATAAGGATTTTTTGTCTTTGCAAAAGCGGAGGTTTGAGTTGAACCGCCCATAGCAAATTCGTCCATACTAACTTTTCCCAGCATAACAATATTCTGTGCATCAAGCTTTTCCATAACTGTAGCGTTATAAGGCGGAATAAAATTTTCAAGCATTTTTGAAGCACAGGTCGTTTTAACACCGTCCGTACAGATATTGTCCTTTATCGCCATAGGAATACCGCAAAGGGGCGCACAGTTTCCGGTATTAATTTTTTCCTGAGCTGCTTTAGCGCTTTCAAGTGCATTTTCTTCCGTAACAGTAATATAGCTTTTTACATTACCGTCATATTTTTTTATTCTCTCAATATAACCCTGAGTAAGCTCGGAAGCAGAAATTTCACCGCTGTCCAGCATCTTTCTCATGTCTCTTATTTTAAGTTTTGTAATATCCATATCCTAACCTCTTATCCGAATTATTCAACAACCTTAGGAACAACAAAGCAGTTTTGACTGTTAACTGCATTCTGGAGTATTTTTTCCGTAGGCATACTGGCTTCCGATTCGTCCTCACGCAGATTGTTCAGATATACATTCTTATTATCTGCAAGCGCATTGTATTCAACGTCAATTTCCTTGATTGTATCCATAATTTCGATGATACTGGTCATTTCTTCAGCTGTTTTTTTCAGTTCTTCATCAGTAAATGAAAGCTTTCCAAGTTTGGAAAGATACGACACCATTTCAAGATCCAAATCAAATCCCTCGTTTCTGCAT
>ENA-UONY01003104-UONY01003104.1-human-gut-metagenome-genome-assembly--contig:-CS9-NODE-3104-length-10839-cov-5.304525_pt1 | contig 10839 bp, 10 predicted proteins | sample MGYA00242465_ERZ724012 | MGnify/ENA metagenome assembly ERZ724012 | reverse complement strand
TACACCCCCCCCGCCCCCCCCCTCCACCAACACTCTTTCCCTACCCGACGCTCTTCCGATCTAGGGCAGCTCTGTTTCCACCATGGGCTCTGCAGCCGCCTCCGCAGGCTGCTCCACAGAGATTTCCGCTTGCGGTACATCGGGGACGGTATCTGCATGGTAAACCACTTCCCGTTCAGGCTGCTGTACGACCACAGGCTCAATGTCAACCTGCATCGCAGCAGGGTCCGTTCTGACCTGTTCCGCTGCCGCTTGAGGTGCAGGGACAGGCTCGCTCCGCATAACAGGCGTGATCGGTTCTGCGTAAGGCGTATCCGCCTTGGGCATCGGTGCGAACTGGACGCCGAAACCGGCGTTGGTCAGTGCCATGTCCAGAGCATCATGCTCCGCAGCCTGAATATACAGACCGGCAGGCGCGCTTTCCTGTGTCATGGTGGCGATGTAGCTGCTGGCGGGGTCGGCATCATCCTTGTCGAAGAATACCTTTGCCTCGATGATCGCCAACTGATCCGTGATGCGCAGCGGCGTCAGCCGCGTGCGTCCGGCAGGATATTTCAGCCGAAACCAGAGCTTTTTATATCGCAGCTCCAGCTCGTGTCCGTTGGCAGTCTTTTTCAAGAATCGCAACGGATCGAAGCCTGCGACGCGGTTCAGCTCAGACACGACGGGGACAGCATTGAACAAAGTGGATTCGGGTGTATTCATTTCAAAAGCTCCTTTCTAAATAAAAACATGAGACAGGGCGTAGATTTAACGCGCTTGCCTCATTTTTACAAAATATTCACAGTGATACTCAAGCACTGCGCTGCTGCACTTTGAACGTATTGGTATAGAGTGAGATCCTATGTCCTAACTGCGTGTTGCGTTTTCCGGTATCGTCTTTATGGACCGCCATGTAGAGCATGCCGATCTGACCCACCAGAATAACCTTTGACTTAGCGCGGGTGATAGCCGTGTAGACAAGGCTTCGCGTCAGCATCCGGGCATGGCTTCTCAGCAAAGGGAATAATACCACATCAAACTCGCTGCCCTGCGCCTTATGGACGGTGGTGGCATAGGCAAGCTCCACATGGCCCATTTCCTCCATGGAGTACTCCACGACCCTCGTGGGCGAAAACTGGATCGATATGCGCATTCCGTCCCGCTCATCATGGCGAAAGCTGCGGATAAAGCCAATATCGCCATTGGACGCCTTAACACTGTTCTTGTTCTGCATCACCTTATCACCTACCCGGAAATAGAGACTGCCCACCTTCAGATCGGCTTCCTCCGTCTGCGGGTTCACCAGCTCTCGGATCGCCTCGTTGAGTTGGTCAACGGAGGCTGCGCCGGTGGAGCGGAAGGGCGATAGGATCTGTACGCGGTCTATACCGTATTGCTTCACCTGTGCCAGATAGAGATTCCGCAGATGTTCGGCGGCTTCCTCCTGGTTGCCGCATTTGCAGACAGTAAAATCATTGCCGTAGAAAAAGCCGGTGTCATTGTTGTTGATCTTCTGCGCGTTATAGGCGATAAGGCTGTCCTTCTTCTGACGGAATATCTCATTGAGCACCGTCACAGGGATCAGCCCGCAGTCGATCAACTCACGGAACACATCACCGGCTCCAACGCTTTGCAGCTGGTCCGCATCGCCTACCAGCAGAACCTTTGTGTTCGGCCCAATGCGGGAGAAGAACTGCCGTGCCAGCCACATATCCATCATAGACGATTCATCCACGATGATAAGGCCTGCATCCAGCATATCTTCTTTACCTTTCCGGAAGCCGCCATCCTCACCAAACAGTCCCAGCAGGCTGTGCAGCGTGCTGGCATTGTTTACGCCGGTACTCTCCGCCATGCGGCGGCTTGCCCGGCCGGTGGGGGCTGCCAGCAGGATATTCTCCGATGGCTTCAGCAGCTTGAACACCTCAATGACCGCTTTCAGGACGGTGGTCTTACCGGTACCGGGTGAGCCGGTAATGACGGACAGATCACTGCGGAATACCATGTGAACAGCCTCCGTCTGCCGTAGAGAGAGCTCGACCCCCAACTGACGCCGTACCCTTGTCAGCAGGTCCTGCACATCCACCCGTTCCACCGGGCGGCAGAGCAGCCTTGCAATGCTGCGGGCCGTTTCGTCCTCCTGCGCGAAGGCCTTGACCAGATAATAGTTGCCGTTACTGTTGATGATCTTGCCTTGCAGCAGCATATCATCGATCACAGCATCCAGATCATCCGACTTTACCCGCATCTGCGGTACGGGGATCATGCTGTTCAGAAGCGACATGGCCTCTTTATGAAGCTGCTCCGCCTCCAGATACAGATGACCGCCATCTCCCTTTGCGCTCTCCAGCGCCGCAAATACCGCGCCACGGATACGCATAGGGGAATTGAGGGGCCAGTTGTTCTTTCGCATGATCGCGTCCACACGCTTGAAGCCGAAACCGGACACCTGACAGAGTTCAAAAGGGTTATCCCGCAGGATATCCACGCTGTGTGCGCCGAAATGGTCATAAATCTTCGTGGCGGTGGTGGGGGTGATCTGAAAGGGGGCCAATAGCAGCATCAGATCACGAAGGGTTCGGCTCTCGTTATAGGAGGCAATGATCTCCTCCAGCTTTGCCTTGCTGACGCCCCGTATCTCCAGCAGCCTCTCCGGTTCATTCTCCAGCACATGCAGTGTATCTGCGCCAAACCGGTCTACGATCAGCTCGGCGGTCTTGCCGCCAATGCCCTTGATAAGCCGTGAGGAAAGATACCCCTTGATCCCTTCGCGGGTCTGAGGTACGACCTCCTCACATTTCGTCACATGCAACTGAAAGCCGTTTTTACCCTCTTTCCACTCACCGTCCAGTATCATGCTGACCTGATCGGTGCGCGGCAGCTCATAGCCCACGGCGGCAAAATGGATCATATTGTCCCGATGCCGGTACGCGCTGCGAGCCTTTTCTGGGATAGAACGGTCTGAGGTCTTTACGCTGATCACGCTGTACTTGTTGACAGGGTTATAGAAGATCGTCCGTTCATAGATGCCTGTATAAGCCAACTCATGCAGCCTCCTCTCGTTGTTTTTTCACATAGAAGCGCCGGCTTTCCGAAACAGTGACGTACTGCTCGTAGATGTCCGGGTGCTGCGCCTGCAAACGCTGCAGGTTGTCCTTACTGATGCCGGATTTACGCACAGGCTTATAGCTGATACTGTAAGCCGCTTCACGCCCCTGGCAGACAGCCGTGCAGCTTCGTCCCATTTCTGCGACGATGCGGCCTTGCAGCCGCCGCATTTCCGCTTCAATGTGCTCATAGTTTCGTTTCTCCGCGTTTCGCTGGGTCTGAAGCTCCAGATACCGGGTGATCAGCAGTGCCATATTCCCCTCCAGTATCAGCTCCGGTGCCGATGGGTCAGCAGGCCCGAAATGACGCCTGACGCTGTTGAGGATCAGATCGCCGTCCTCCGTATAGGGTGGGGGCATGCCGGTGAGAATATGGTTCTCCCAGAAATCCCGTTCCAGCGCGATCAGCTCCGCCTCATAGTCCCGGTCACGGACAATATGCCGGATGATGACTTCATCTTCATTGTTGCCGTACAGGCAGCAGTAGAAGACCTCATCAATGTTCATCACGGCCATATAGTGCCGCCCCTGAGCCTCATAGTTGAGGGGAACGATCTCCTGCCCATCCTCGGACCACCAGTGATCCTTTGCATTATAGTTGGTGGTTTTTATTTCGAGGATCGCGGTTCGCCCTCCGGGAAGCTCTACAAAGTAGTCAATATCCGCCAGCATAAACGTATGCACCGGATGATAAAACATCTTCTTGATCTGATAGATGCGATACCCCGTTTTCACATGGAATATCTCTGCTACCAGATCCTCCAGCAGATGCCCCATCTTCTTGGCTACCCAGTTGCTCTCCGAGTCGTCTAACGGCACGTTTTTCCGCTTGTAATTGTAGAGCTCACGTGCCGTAGCAAACGGGGCGATTCCTAATATGGCGGCTGCATCGCTGCCGCCGTTCCCCCTGCGCCGGTATTCCAGCCAGTCTTTCTCAGGAAGACCCTCCGTGCTGACCAGGACTGACGGTGCATAAGACTCGCTTGCGACTGCCATGGCTATACCCTCCGCTGCCCCGTCTGATGGGGTACAACGCGGGTATAGCTGCGGCGGTATTTTGCCGCCTTCCGCTCCGTTTTCCTGAGTTTCTGCCTGCGTCGGTCTCCTTCTCGATACCGATACAAGCGTTTGCCGGGATAATTCCTTCTGCTCATGTGGATGCCACCTTTCAAATATATTCCAAAGCCTTACGGCATTTGGGCAAATAAAAAAAGCGAGAATGACATCCTGATCCTCTCGGATACTTGCGCCTGCCGATGGCATGGCCGGTGTCATTCTCGCTGTAGGGGAAAATGTCCCCTCAAAGACAAAAAAGTCAACAGCCCACTGCTCTGCGGCATAGTGGTGTTGTTGACTAAAATACAAGCTTAACAACGTGTGCGGTTCAGAAACACTCTGAAATGCCTGTATAGGCGTTGCACAAAAAACAATTACATGGTGATAGTACCACAATATATTGTGGTAGTCAAGAAACAATATCCACTCATATAGAGAATTTGAAAAAATACTCCTTCGCATGTTAAATTTGCGGTGCCTGCTTTCTTTTTATTTAGTGTAAGGCTAAGCCAGTCAGAAGATGGCTGGTTCTATTACATGCACCTTGAAAACTGAACAGCCCCACCGGAGGTTATACAGGAGCGGCGGATAGTGTGCGAGAATATAAGGGAGCGCACCCGCCGCATAAGTGCCGCACAGCGGCAGCCTGCTAATACGCGGTTGAAGAGAGCGCAGGAAATGGGCCGGTGGTTGGCGAGCAAAGCGAAAAGCGAGATGTGTTACCTTCATTTTGAGCCGCTATAAAACAGCAGGAGGAACACAATATGTCTGAAAAATTATACCAAGGATGCGAGCCACGCATAATAGAGAGAGTTCCCATACACTTAAAAATGGTCTTAACAATCCGTGAAGCGGCCGAGTATAGTAATATAGGCATCAATAAGATAGAATCTATGCTCAGACAGCCAAACTGTCCATTTGTCCTTTATGTTGGAACGCGCAAGCTCGTAAAGCGCAGAGCGTTTGAGGAATATATTTCCGGCAAGGTGCTAATTTGATGAAATTACTCCGGGTGCGCACCAAAATAGTGGCGAGTGATTGAAAATAACAGGATGCTATGCTATAATTTAAACGTTGTCGTGTTGGGCTCTTTCTCTTGAGTGGACTGCTTGAGGAGGAATTCAACAATGGGAAAAAACTTGAAAGGCAGAGAATGCGGTAAAGGTATCTGCCAAAGGAAGGATGGTAAATACTCGGCAAGATATAACAATAAGCATGGAAGGCGTCTTGAAAAGCACTTTGATACATTGGTTGAGGCACGAAATTGGCTGGCAGATGCAAAGTACAATGATCGGCATGACGTAATAACCACAGATTCCGAGATGACGGTCGAGGAATGGTATACTTACTGGATGGGCAATCTAATCTGCGATTTGGCTCTCAATACCAGACGTAATTATGAGGAAAGATACCGGATCAACATTCGCCCGGTGATAGGTGCCATGCGCATATGCGATGTCAAGCCCATGCACTGCAAAGCGGTCTTGAACCGGATGGAACTCAAATATGCCGGCTCGACGATCCGCCAAGCCTACATTGCAATGGGAACGATGTTTCGGGCGGCTGTGATGAACGACATTCTCATAAAGCACCCTATGAACGGTGTGAGGTATACCAAACCGGTTCGGGCTGTTGATGACATTAAATTCTTGACAGTGGATGAGCAGGAAAAGTTTATGGAAGTTGCGCGGCAATCGCACAATTACAGGCAATACCTGTTGTTGCTGGAAACCGGACTGCGGACTTCCGAGTTGATTGGATTGACTTGGGATGCCATAGATTGGGAAAAGCGGACTCTGACGATCAACAAGGCTTTGGAATACCGGCACGACCAGCACTGTTGGCGTGCAGGGCCGCCCAAAAGCAAGAAAAGCTATCGAACGATACCGCTCACGGCGAAAGCATATAACGTGCTGTTAGAATGCTATGGCGAACGCTACGAGCGAAAAGAGGCTGAAATCATGTCATGCTGTCTTGAGTACATAGACCGGCGCACGGGAGAAAAGAACACTCTGTTTATGCACGATTTAGTCTTTGTGAACTGGCGAACAGGAGAGCCTGCAAAAAACAGTTCCTATGACACCCACCTCTATAAGCTTTGTGATAAGGCGGGGATAAAGCGCTTCTGTATGCACGCCCTGCGGCATACTTATGCAACCCGCGCTATCGAATATGGCATGCCGCCAAAGACGCTTCAAAAACTGCTTGGTCACGCGAGTATTAAAACCACCATGGATCGCTATGTGCACGTCTCCGAGGACTTCATGCTGAGCGCTGTCCGGATTTTCGAGACAAAAGGGGAAGCCGGCTGAGCTGGGACAAAATGGTGCGGAAATGGTGCGGAGCGATCCTGTAAAAGACGGGAAACCCTTGAAAATAAAGGAGTTGTGAGAAAAGATGAAATTAGGTATCGTAAGCTATGCCGTATCCTTTTTGAGCACCTTTCGTCCTTAAGTGAATGCGGCCTTCGGCCCCCTCCCTTTGCCCCCCTTCTATTCACCTTTCCCCTTCGAACATCATCCTCCCCACGCAATCCCCCTTGCGCGGCAGATAGCGGATGTGCTTCATGCTCTCGATGTAGTGCGCCGGGACGCGCAGCTGCTTGCGCAGGTAGTTTTCGATCAGCTTCGGCATCCCCTGCGTGGCGTACTTCCCCTTGCGCACGTTCTCTGAGATTGCCCACGGCAGGCCGTTTTCCTTCCGTTGTTTGGGCGACGTATGCTGCCGCAGCAGATCGTACACGTCCTCCCGGAACGTGAGGACATCCTCAAATGCCATGCGCCCCCGTTCCACAGCGTCCCGCTCCGCGCCCGCCCATGCGTCGGTGGCCAGCCGCAATCCCGTGCCCTTGATGCGCCGGTACGCCGTGTGCAGCGGCGGCACATCGGACGGCAGCGGGTCGAGCCGGTCGGTGGGATACAGAACGCGCACTTCGAACATACCCTGTACGCCCTCCGGCAGCGTGAGCCGCAGCCCCACGCCCTCCGCGTCGCTGTACGGCTCGGTATCGGTCTGGCAATCCCGCTGCGCCCAGTAGTCCCGCAGCCACGCGCACACCGGCACGAACTGCTCCTGCGGCACTTGCAGGTATACAACACTTTCACCGACCAGTGACCGGCTTCGCAGATCGTGACCGTCCGCCGCCATCGGTGTGCCGCATTCGGGGCAGGCAAGGTCGGGCAAGTCCCAGCCGTCGTCCGCATGGGCGTCAAAGAGCAGGTGGTGGCAGTTGGGGCAATGGTAGTGGGGCGGCAGCGGGTTTACCGGCGTCGCGCCCAGCAGATGCGCCAGCAGCGAGTCGTTGGTGCAGCCCAACACCAGCACGCTGTCCTCTCCGAACGCCCGCCGCAGCGCCGCCGTACAGTGCCACATGGGCAGCAGCGGCCCGCCCCGCGTCAGCCGCTGCTCCTCCAGCAACCGTCCGTAGACGGGGAACGCCCCTGCGCCGTAATGCTCCTCCGTCAGCCGTAACAGAAAATCCTTCGTCATTGTACGCCCTCCTTGTCCGTTGTGGTAAGGGGCAGTATAGCAGACGGCATGGACAGGGAGTGTCACAGCAGTAAAGATCATGCTACTGTTTGCCGGAAAATCTATTGGTACATTCCGCGCGGCCAAAAAATTTAGCCTTTTTTTTAGCCTTATAACTTCAAAATCTTATAATACAACTTTGCAGCATTTAACAGCATGATTTCCTGCAAGCCCTGTATTTCCAACACTTCCCGGCATCGGTCAACACGACGCAAGACCGCCCCACGGCGATTCAAATCCGGGTGTCACCTCCAGATAAAAAACCTCGTAACCATGCCGGTTACGAGGTTTTTCTTGTCATTGCAAGGCAAAACCATCGGCATAACCGTTGACCGGTTATGCCGATGGTTGTTTTGCGCTTCCGCTGAATATTTCTCCGCCTATTCCGCGTCCCTTTTCTCAAGCCGGTGTGCGAAAAAATTCCCGGCTTCCGTAACGCACCCGAAACGGCTTATTTGTGCAAAAGCTGGAAGCCCATAATGACCGCTCCCAGCACCACCAGCACGACGCCGGTGGCGCGGTTGAGGGTCTTGGGCTGCGCTTTGTTGGCGAAAACGGCGGCGATACGCGCCCAGATCAGCGTGAAGATCACGCACAGCACCCATGTGAGGGGATCCGGCATACCGCCGATGGCGAAGTGGGACACCGCACCCGTCAGCGCCGTGAAGGTCATGATGAACACGCTGGTGCCTACGGCGGTCTTCAGCTCATAGCCCAGCACGCTGGTCAAGATCAGCAGCATCATCATGCCGCCGCCGGCGCCCACAAAGCCGCAGATAAAGCCGATCATGACGCCGCAGACCACCGACTGGATCGCCCGCTTTTTGGCGGAGACCTGCGCCATGGACTCCTTGGTGGTCATGACCGGGCGCACAATGAACTTGATGCCCAGCAGGAACGTCATGAACACGGCGAAGCCGCCCATGGTCGCCGAAGGCAGCAGGCTGGCGGCATAGCTGCCCACCACCGTGAAGGTCAGCACACTCGCCATCATGATAAGGCCGTTCTTCACATCCAGATTTTTGTTCTTATGGTAGGTGTAGGCTGAGACGGCGCTGGCCAGCACGTCGGCGGACAGGGCGATGCCCACCGCCATATAGGGCTCGATGCCCAAAAACGTAATCAGCATAGGGCTGATGACCGCGGCGGCGCTCATTCCGGCAAAGCCGGTGCCGAGGCCCGCGCCCATACCCGCGAAAAATGTTACCAGGATCGTCGCTAAGATCTGCATGGGTTATTCTTCCGCCTCCAAAATAGCATTCAGGTTTTGATCCATGATCTCCATGGCCGCAAAAAAGGCGCGCCGCGCCCCGTCGTCCATATCGGCAAACAGCCGCTGGAAAAAGGCGCTCTGGAGCTGCCGCCCCTGCGCTATGACAGGCTGCGCCTTGTCCGTACACAGCAGCTCCGTCTTGCGGCGGTCGCCCGCCGCCTGCCGCCGGATGAGGTATCCCTCCTGCACCAGCCGGTCCACGTTGACGGACACCAGATTTGCCTTGAGACAGCGCAGCTCCACCACGTCTCTGGCTGTTTTGTAAGTAGGGTTGTTGCCCAGAAACATCAGGATATCAAAGGCCGTTTTCGACAGTCCCAGCTCCCGGCACAGCGGCTTGCACACCGCGTTGTACGCCAGCGCCAGCTTCCGCGAGAACTCGATACCCAGCGACACGTTGACCGCCCCCTTATCATTCTTTTTTGAATCATTCATTTTTGATGTATTATAATGCCGCGTCCGCCGCTTGTCAATAGGCCGGCAGCGGTTTTCGGAGGGATCACGCCGCAGGTCGGCGCGCCCTGCCAAAGTTCTTGTTGACTTTTCAACAAGTCTCTGGTATCATAACGCTTGTTGATTGTTCAACAAGCAAGGAGGTTCTTTCATGGAACGGTTTGAAACCTTTACGGTGCTGCTGAACCGGATCAGTCGGAACATACGGCGCATAAAAAATCAGGAGATGACGGACTTGGGTTTGCGCAGCGTCCATATCTCCTGCCTGTACTACCTGTATCGGGGAACGGACATGACGGCGGCGGCGCTCTGCGACCACTGCGAGGAGGATAAGGCCACCATCTCCCGGGCGCTTTTGTATCTGGAGGAGCAGGGCTACCTCGCCGGCAGGGAGGCGGGCAAGCGGTACAAGACGCCGCTGCGCCTGACGGACAAGGGCCGGGCGGTCGGTGCGCGGATCTCTGCGCGGATCGAGGCCGTTCTGGCGGAGGTCAGCCGGGGGCTGACCGAGGAGGAGCGCGCCAGCCTGTATAAGAGCCTGACCGCCATCAGCGATGGTCTGGAACGGCTGGCGGCAGAAAGGAAGGAACAGTGAAAACAAGGATCATCGTAGATTCCACGGCAGATCTGATGCCGGGATACAAGGAGCAGGTCCGTGTGGTGCCTCTGACGGTACATTTTGGCGACCGGGAGTATATCGACGGCGTGACCATCGACCACAAGACCTTTTACGAAAAGCTGGTGGAGGAGGACACCCTGCCCACCACCAGTCAGGCCACGCCGGACGCCTTCGCCAAGGAATTCGAGGCGGCGAAGCAGGCGGGCGAGAGCTGCGTGGTCATCACTCTGTCCGGCAAGCTCTCCGGCACCTGTCAGAGTGCATCCATCGCCGCGGCAGACTATGAGAATGTATATGTGGTGGACAGCGGCAACGCCTCCGTGGGCGGCGGCATTCTGACAGAGTTGGCGCTTCAGCTGCGGGAGGAGGGTCTGTCCGCGCCGGAGATCGCGGCACGGCTGAATGAGGAAAAGCAGCAGATCGTCACGGTGGCGCTGGTGGACACGCTGGAATACCTGAAGCGCGGCGGCCGCATCTCCAAGAGTCTGGCCTTTGCCGGAACGATGCTGCAAATCAAGCCGGTGCTGGCCGTTACGGACGGGGAGATACAGCTTCTGGGCAAGGCCCGCGGCTCCAAGATGGGCAACAACCTGCTGGCGCAGGAGATCCAGAAGGCGGGCGGCGTGGATTTCTCCCGCCCCGTTCTGCTGGGATACACCGGGCTGTCCGACGCCCTGCTGCAAAAGTACATCGAGGACAGCCGCTGGCTCTGGGCGGATCACGCCGAAACGCTGCGGTACACCACCATCGGCAGCGTGATCGGCACCCACGCCGGCCCCGGCGCCGTGGCGGTCAGCTTCTTCAAGCAAAGCCGGCCATAA
>ENA-UONY01003097-UONY01003097.1-human-gut-metagenome-genome-assembly--contig:-CS9-NODE-3097-length-10850-cov-47.479481_pt1 | contig 10850 bp, 9 predicted proteins | sample MGYA00242465_ERZ724012 | MGnify/ENA metagenome assembly ERZ724012 | reverse complement strand
TTTCATCGTATATTCGACCTATTTTCGCAAGTGTCTGCTTTTTAGCATCTTCATAATTAAAGGTAATGAGAACCTTATCATCGTAGAGATAGATGGCATTGATGAAGGTATCCACCAGTGCCTGCCGCTGCTCCGGCTGGGTCATATCCAGCTTACGGAAACGGAGCAGCCAGAACCGGACGAATTCTTCTTTCATCTTCGGCTTGGCCAGCCGTTCCTCTGCAATGCGGGCTTGCAGTTCCTTCCTCTGCTCTTCCAGCGCTTCCAGCCGCTCCTTGGTGGAGCTGGTCAGAATGCCCATCTGGATAGCGTTCAGCATATTGGTGATGCCGACTTCCGTTTCCTTCAACTGCTTTTCATAGATGGGCAAATCCGTGCTTTCCTGATTTTGCAATTCCATGACTTTGGCAATGATGGCATTCATGGAAGCGTCATCTTCCACCAGCTTCATGGTCTCGTTGACCACCAGATCTTCCAGCCACTGTTTCCGCACGGCCTTTTTATCGCAGGTCTTTTTCTTCTTGGCAGCAGCACATTTGTAATAGGTGTACATCTTCCCGGTGTGGCTGACACCGCTTTCTCCGAACATCAGCGCACCGCATTTGCCGCAGTACAACTTGGTGGTGAGCAGATAGCTTTCCTCTGCCTTATGACGGGCAGGGGCCTTTTTATTTTTTGCCAGCTTTTCCTGCACCTTGTTGAACAGGTTCGCGTTTGCGCAGCGAAGCGGAGCAATGAAAGCCCCAGTGGGGCTTTTAAGCGACAGAACGGTCTTGCGTAGCAAGATGGAGGGGCCTTGCCCCGACAAGTTCACCTGATACCAATGCCGGGATCGCATTGGGCTGTACCACATCCCGCAAACGCAATTCGCCGATGTACCGGCGATTACTCAGCATCCGCTGAATCGTGTTATAGGACATCTCCCCGCCCATCGAATTTTTGATGTTGTGCGCCTTCAACCAATCCCGCAGGTCAGTCATGGTCGCACCGTCCACATACTTCTGGAACGTCTGCTCCACATACGGAGCCAGCAGCGGGTCTGGCTGGTAATGCCGGGTCTCATCGATCATGTATCCGAACGGAATCGTGCCGCCATTATAAATGCCCTTGAGAGCATTTTCGGTCATGCCACGCACGACCTTTTCGGACAGATCAGCGGAGTAATACTCGGCATAACCTTCCAGAACCGATTCCAGAATGATGCCTTCCGGGCCATCCGAGATGACCTCGGTAGCCGACATGAGCTTGACACCGTTCTTCTTCAACTGGGTCTTGTACCGGGCACTGTCGTAGCGGTTTCGGGCAAAGCGGTCCAGCTTCCAGACCAGCACAATGTCAAACAGCTTCTTGTCGCTGTCTTTGATCATCTGCTGAAACTCCGGGCGGTTATCGGTCTTAGCGGAGATGGCACGGTCAATGTAATGCTTCACCACCGTGAAGCCGTTCTTTTCCGCATAGGCGGTGCATTCCCGGATCTGACCTTCAATGGATTCTTCGCGCTGACTATCAGTAGAATAGCGGGCATAGATCACGGCGGTCATGGCAGGCACCTCCCATTTATACATCATTGAACGGTGGAGCGTTCTTTCAAAGCAGTGTTTCGTATAATGTATATACCACAGTTTTTAACTGAATGCAAGACTTTTTCCCAAATAAAAGCCGCCATCATTCTCAGATCGTCCAGTTCTGGCTTGCCGACTGCAGATCCACCATGTGGGTGTACAGTCCCTTCCGGGCGTACAGCTCTGCCGGGCTGCCCTGCTCGGCCACGATGCCATCCTTCAGCACAACAACCTTGTCCGCACCGGCTACGGTGCGCATCCGGTGGGCGATGATGAGGACGGTCTTGTTTTTTATGAGCCGGGATAGTGCCTCCTGAATGGCAGTTTCGTTTTCCACATCCAAGCTGGCGGTGGCCTCGTCCAGCAGGATGATAGGCGCATCCTTCAGAAAAGCACGGGCGATGGAAATGCGCTGACGCTCGCCGCCGGAAAGAGCGCAGCCATTCTCGCCGATGTTGGTGTTCCACTTGTCCGGCAGCTTTTCGGCAAATTCCTCGCAGTTTGCCAGCTTTGCCGCCGCCAGAACCTCCTCGTCGGTGGCCCCCTTGCGCCCCAGACGGATGTTTTCGAGGATCGTGTTGTCAAACAGGGTCACATCCTGAAAGACGATGGAATACAGGCTCATGAGCTTTTCCGGGTCGATTTGGGAAACCTCCATGCCGCCCACGGTGATGCTGCCCTTCTGGTAATCCCAGAACCGTGCTGCCAGCCGGGAAACAGTGGTCTTGCCGCTGCCGGAGGGGCCCACCAGCGCCGTAACCTCCCCCTGCTTTGCGGTAAAGGAGACATCCCGCAGCACCGCTTCACCGGAGTCATAGGCAAAGCCCACATGGTCGAACACGATATCGCAGCCCTGATTGGTCAGCTGCTCGCTGCCGGTCTGCAGGGGAGCGTCCAGAATCTCATTCATCCGCCCCACATTGGTACGCATGGCGATGACCGCCGCCAGATTCTGCAAAGCCCCCTGCATGGGGTCGTACATCCGGGATGCCGCCATCAGGAACAGAAACAGGGTCAGTACGTCGATGCTGCCCTGCACCAGCAGCACCGAACCGGTGAGCGCCACCGATGCAATGCCCAGCTTGAGCACCATGCCGGCGGAGGACACAAACAGCGCTGTTTCCAGCTCTGCCACAATAGACTGCTTTTCCACTGCCCGAATTTTGTCGGAAAGGCCAGACAGATACCGCTGCTCCGCATTGCTGGCTTTCAGGTCCCGGAGGGTCTCGATGTACTCCTGAATGCCGTCCGCACAGGCCATTTTCGCCGCCATGGTCCTGGCCTGCACCTTATCCTGTACCCGATAGCTGCCCACCACGATGGCAGCGGATACCGGAATGACCCACAGAGCCGCCAGTGCCATCCGCCACTCAAAGGCGAACAGGCTCAGGGCAATGAGCACGGTAGAGATGAGGGAACCGAACAGACCGGGGATGAAGTGGGAGCAGTCCTTTTCCAGTACCTCGCAGTCCGCCATGATGGTGCTTGTCAGGTCGGCAAGGTCTCGCTTGCCGAAAAAGGACAGAGGCAGCTTCCGCAGCCGCTCCGCAAGGGTCAGGCGGCGGGTGCCGCTCTCTTTATAGGTGGTAAAATAGGTGCCGTTGTACTGGAACCATGTGGTCAGCAAAATCAGCGCAAAGCAGGCAACGCATCCCACCAGATAAAAGGTGCTTCTCTCGCTCGTAGAGCCTGCCAGCAGGTCTTTTACCAGAAGATACAGCAGCCCGGTGGGCAGCATGAACGCCATGTTCTGGAACGCACAGGCCAGAACGCCCTTTACAAGCCCCTTTGCGCCCTCCGGGGAGCTGGCTGTGGCGTGTTGAATTTTTTCGATCATTCCTTACCCCTCCTTTGCGACCTTCCACTGCACCGACGCCTGATACTCCTGCCACATCCGGGCAAACAGACCGTTCTGTGCACACAGCTCATCCTTTGTGCCGGATTCTGCAATCTGCCCATCCTGCACCACATAGATGCAGTCGGCGTTGGCGACGGTGGACAGGCGGTGTGCGATCATCAGCACGGTTTTGCCCTTGGCAAGCTGGGCAAAGGCTGCCTGCACCTTTGCTTCGTTGTCCGGGTCGGCAAAGGCGGTAGCTTCGTCCAAAATCAGGATGGGCGCATTTTTCAGCATGGCGCGGGCAATGGCAATGCGCTGCTGCTCGCCGCCGGAAAGATACACGCCCTTGGTGCCGATGACCGTATGGATGCCCGCCGGGAACTTTTCCACAATATCCATGCACTGTGCAGCTTTCAGTGCTGCCAGCACCTCTGCTTCGGTGGCCTGCGGCCTACCCAGACGGACGTTGTCCAGAATGCTGCCCTTGAGCAGGCGGCTGTTCTGGAACACAAAGGAGATGGTATCCATCCGTTCTTCCTTGGGGATATCCCGCACATCCGCTCCGCCCACCCGGACGCTGCCACTCTGCACATCAAAGAACCGACAAACAATGTTTGCCAGCGTGGATTTTCCGCCGCCGGAGGGGCCTACAAAAGCCACGGTCTGTCCCGGCTGAATCTCCAGCGAAACGCCCTTGATGACCTCGGTTTTTCCGTCGTAGCTGAAATGCACATCCCGCAACGTGACAGAAGAATCCTTCGGGTGCTGCGGAACAGCCTGCACCTGCATGGGTGCCGCCTCCAGCACCGAGTCGATGCGTGCCAGCGCATCCGCTACCACCATCTTGCTCTCGCTCATGTACATCATACGGGTCAAAGTCAGGGAGATCACCGGGGTGATGATGATATAGAACAGCAGGTTCAGCAGAAATTCCGGGGTGACACCGTGGGTCGTGAACAGCAGCCCGCCTGCAATCAGAAAGGCGAACACGCCGTTGACGGCAGCGGTATAGAACATCATGGGCAGGCGCAGATCTTTGGTGTAGGAGATGACCCACTTTTCATACTCATCAATGGTGGTCTTGAACTTTTTGAAGGAAAATACCGACTGCCCGAAGGTCTTGACCACCGGGATGCCCCGGACGTATTCCACCGCCTCGTTGGACATAGCCTCCAAGGCATTGCCGTACTGCCGCATTTTTTCAGCCATCCGCTTGCCGGTCATGGTCGCCATGATGAGAAACGCCAGCACCACCGGCGCAAGGCTCAGCAGCCCCAGCCGCCAGTCGAATGCCAGCAGCAAAACCAGCAGCCCCACCGGGGTTGCGATGGCGTTATACTGATCGGGCAGCTGGTGGGCAAGATAGGTCTCGGCGGCTCCGGTGCTTTCGTGGATGATCTTGCGCAGCTTGCCGCTGCCAAAAGTTTCGGCAAAGCCCAGCGGCAGCACCGCCAGATGCTCCGACACCGCCAGCCGCAGATTGGTCGCCACCCGGAACGCCGACAGGTGGGAGCACAGCAGCGCTGCAATGTAAATAAGGTAAGACAGCACCGCAAACAACACTGCCATCCAGCCGTAATGGGGGATGTTCACCGCCTGCGCATAGTTCGGTGCGGCGTTCAACACATCCCGCAGGATCTTCCAGATGTACACAAAAGGCACCAGCGCCACCAGCGCACTGACCGCAGACAGCACCCACGAAGCGTAGGTGAAATATCGGTAGTTCCCGGCGTAGCCCATCAGCCGGGAAAGATCGGACTGTTTTTTCACGGAAAGACCTCCTTCAAATAATTTTTATGCAAAAATGTGCCGTGGCGTTTTTGCGCCACAGCACATTCTGCGTATTAACCTGCTAGATTTTCAGTACAGAACAGCTCAATGCAGTTATCGATCATAGTCTGGTCGCAATCCGTAGAAATGCCAGATGCCACCCAGTAAGCATATTCGCCTGCATCGTACTGGCTCAGAGCTTCTGCATCCGAACCATAGCGAAACTCAATGTGGTAGGTTTCCGCACTGGTGTCTGGCGCGAGGAAAAAGTAGGTGAACTCGCCGGAATCGGCATCATCACTTTCAAACTCATACAGTCCATGCACAGGCTCCATGCCAATGTAGTGATAGGTATGGGAGAACAGCACATTGCCGTCCTTATCTGTGCCGGAAATGGTAGAAGTTTCACCATCGAAGGTCAAGGTCGCAAGGCTATTGGTAAAGCCGCAGAAATAGGCTCCGCCGCCGTTGGCATAGGCCTCGACGGCATCCTCGCCGTAGACATCGCTCGTAACCATTGAAGAGAGCTTTTCAAAGGCAGCTTCCGCATTTTCCTCTCCCACAATGGCGGTACAATCATCCAGCCATGTCTGCTTATATTCGTCCGCCAGAATCACCGGCCACAGTTCCTGATAGCTGCCCGTTAGGTCGTTCAGCAACTGTGCAGCGGCAGCTTCGTTTTCATCCACAGCAGAAGAGGCGGTCTCTTCTACGGAAGAAACAGTGCTTTCTGCGGCAGAACTTGCAGAAACGGGAACAGAGCTCGCCGTGCCGCTGCTGCAGCCAACCAGAAGAGAAGCAGACAGAGCTAGCACAGCAGCTGCACTCAGAATTCTTTTCATCAAACGCATTATCAATTTCCTCCACAAAATCAGAATATCGGCGTTAGTTTCAACTAATCGCGATACTGATTTTACTGGAACCGGACTTTCTGCGCAAGAACCAAATCGACAGAATCTATCCAATCGGACGCATCTTCCGATACTCCGTAGGCGTCATGCCGGCTGCTTCCCGAAATGCAGAAGAAAACTTATTCGGATTTTCGTACCCGACCCGATGGGCGATTTCAGCAACCGTGCAATCGGTTTCGAGTAGTAGCTTCTGTGCCAGCTGCAGCCGGTACTCTTTCTGATACGCATAGACCGAGCTTCCGTAAATGCCTTTGAAACAGCTTTTTAATGCCGTAGGCGAAAGGCCGACCTCCTGTGCAAGCTGTTCGATTGTACGGCGAACTGTCAGTTCCTGCGTGAGAAGAGCCGCAGCCTGCTTCACACACTCCACCTGATGCTGATTGAAATACTCTGTCTGCTGCACATCTTCCCTGTTTTTCAGCCGGGTCAGAATATGCAGCAACTCCAGCACTTTCAGCCGAAGATAGCCGGTGTCCGGCACAGAATGCGCTGTGTAAAGCTCTGAAAAAATATGGGCAATGGTCGGTTCTGACCGCAGGATACAGCAGCGGTTTTCCGTGCAGATGTACCGCCGTATGACATCAAGGTCTACGCCGTACCATTCCATTTGTTTCCGCATTTCCGGCGAAATCGCATCCAGATCCAGTAGGATGGTGATGCCGTGGTAGTGCCGCAGCGGAAAGCAGGAGGACGACTTTTTGCGCGCCGCTGCACACACCGCAAAATCCCCTGCTGCCAGATAGCAGCAGCTATTTGCCCCAAAACTGCACTCGTAACGCCCCACGCGGCAGTGGTTGATCTCAATGACATTCCGCATTGGTGCCGTGGCTTCCTCAAAGAATGCAAGGTGCATATCGTTATAATACAGCTCTGCACCCAAAAACAGTGGACAGATAATCATACTCCCAGTTCCTGTCTCATTGGAAAATTTCACGGTGTGAGGCATTTCAGTCGAGGTCGTTTCTTCTATGGAAAGATCAAAAAGTGATTTATGCATAGCCATTCTCTTTTCCTGAAGATTCGCTTTTTCTTACTGATTCGCAGACGTGAACTGTCAAATTCCATTTCTCTGCAAAAATGTTTCCATCAAATCAAGATACCGTTCCGCCTGAACAATGAAGCTCACATGACCGCCCGGAACCGTGCGGATCTCTGCATCCAGTTTCCGGAACAGATCTGCGAACCGTTTCTGATCTTCAATCGCTGTCAGCCTGCGAGGTACGCAGAGTGCTTTTTCTCATACACCGCAGCCGCGATGCACCAGCGGATGAACTGCTTTGATTCTTCTTTCTTCATTTTCTTCGCTTCCTGTTCGTAATCATAATAGCCAAAAGCGTTCCATCTCCGACACAAGCAGTGCCGGATGATTGATGATCTCGCCATGGCCGAAACCGGGGAAGCAGCGGACGATCAGGCTCGGATATGCTGTCCGCAGCCGCTGGATGGCCTTTTTCATGTGCCCTTCTTTTTCTCCGTACCAACAGGCGACCTTTGCATCGGGCTGTACCAAAAAGTCCGTTCGATAGAGATAAAGTCCTGCCTCCCAAGTGGCCCGGACGGATTCCAAGCTGATATGATCCGGGATACGGCGGAGCATAGTCTGCATTCCCTGCTCCGTCTGCCCCATAAAGCGCAGCGCCCATGCAGGCATGTACTTTTCGTGTGCCGTTCGATATTGCTTTTGCGGCATGACCTTCAAAATCAGTCGATTCAGCACTCCGAAATCCAGATACTCCGGCCCGCTGAGGATCATCCGATCGATCTGAACGGTTGGGGAAGCCTTCAGAAAAACAGCCGGTCCGCAGCCCAGCGACTCTGCAAAAAGCAGATCCAACTGTCCGTCAAGCTCTTTTTCAATATAAGCGGCCAACTTGTCCGCCTGATTCCGGGCAGTCGTGTAGGTCGTTTCACCGGTTCCATCAAAGCCGTCGAAGCTGACGGCATACACGCAGAATTTCTTTTCCAGCAGCGGGATCAAGTCCTCAAACTGCTGCCAGCACATAAGATTTCCGTGCAGCAGCATCATGGTCTTTCCCTCTATATTGCCGAATCGTTTGATTTCCATACCAATCTGCCTCCCCGCTATTATCTGACCTTCATGCAAAAATCGCAGCGGTCATTTCCGCGTCTCAGCGTCATGCTTCTCTCCCAGATCAGCTTCGGATGCAGCCCAGCGCAGCTGATGTCATCGCTGTCGCAAAAGCAACGGCACAGCTCCGGGCAGCCGTATTCTGTGCAGGTGTCGTGATAGGGACACTCCATCATATCCACACGCCAGACGCCGTTGCCGGTCTGCAGTTCTTTTGGGGCAAAGCCCGCCGCCGGGCCGAAAACGCTCCGGGTGGATTTGACGAAAACGCCGGGAACAAGGCGGTAAAGCCCCGGTATGTGCAGCAGGGCGGCAAGCTGTTTGTGGCTCGTTCTCGCCAGCCGCTCCACATAGCCATGAACGGTTTGCAGTGCCTCCTCTTTCGGCATGACCCGCTGCAAGGCCTCGTAGGCCGCAATGCCCGGCAAGATCTGCCGCTTGAGGTGGTATTGCTTTTCCTTGCTTGCACCCGCATTTTCAGCCAGCAGCGCACTCAGACGCATATCGAAAGCGGTATTCAGTTCCTTTGCCCGCGCGGGAAAGCGCAGTGCCGCAGTCTCCCGGAAATCACGGGAAAGGTAGGTTTCCTTCCTCTTCATCGTCCGTTACCCTTTCTTTTTGTACCCGCAGTCGCAGTAGGGCCCGCCGGAGGCAAGGGTGTACTGCCGCACAAAGTTCGTCGCAGCGCCCGCTTCGCTCATGGTGTAGTCCAGATGGCACAGGGCGGGGGTCAGGTCGTACAGCCCCAGTTCCTTCATCAGCACACAGATGCCGCACTTGGTAAAGCGTCCCTCGTAGCCGCTGCCATCCGGGTATTCGTAAAACTCCATGTTCCACGAGTAGGGGTTGCGGTCGGCGGCTTTCAGGGCGGCAGTGGCTTTCATAGCGGCAATATCCTTTGGGGTGAACTTGCTTTTTCCGCTTTTGCGGCAGAACCACTGCATGGGCTTTGTCATCATGGATCTTGCGTAGTAATCCGTCAGCCTGTCCACCTCTGGGCGTTGCGGCATGGAGAGAATGAACGCGCCGACCATGGCGCAGTTGATAAGATTCATTTTGAAACGGTCGGCCTTTTCAAACTCCGGCAAACCAGCAATGATCTGCCGGTATTGCGGCTTTGCCTTTTTCGTGATGGTTCTTGCGGTGGCTGCATCATAGCCCAGCACAGCGGTCAGTTGTTTTTGAAAGGAGCCTGAAAACAGCACCCACATTCCAAAAGGCATCCCGGCGTATTTCATTGCAGATACCTCCCGGCTTCCGCTTCCAGTGCCTGCCATACCGGGTAGGCTGCGCCGTTCGCATCAAAAAATTTCTTAAGATCCCGGTTCAGCTCACTCATTTCGTCGATGGCGTTCATGGCATGGTCGGAGGCGCAGAGTTTGCCCAGCGAGGTAGCACACATCAGCTTGAAAAAGCGCAGGCAGGTCTTGCGGTACTTTTCCCCTTCAAAATCCGCATCCCCCTTGGGCAGAATGGCGTGCCCGGCATTTCGGATGGCGCGGTATCCCTCGATGTTGGCATCCAGCACACGGTTCAGGTACGCGGTATCGCCCCTGAGCTTTTTCAGGTCGCCGTCTGTCTTATAGCAGGCGAAGGCCGCAGGCATCACAAACGCGGCATGGCAGAGCAGATAGTCCTCCATGTTCGGCTCGTAAACAACCTTATATTTTGTGCCGTGGAAGATGCGCCCGATCAACTGTTTATTGGACTTTGCACCCGTCAGCTGCCCGATGGTGATCTTCTTCAGGTCGATGGAGACCACCCGGTCAGCCTCCCGATGCCCGGCAGAAAGCGCAAAGGCAAACAGGACGTTCTTTTCCGGCAGTGCCGCCGCCAATGCTTTTGTCTGTACGTTGTTGCCCACAAATACGATGTTTTTCGTCCGATTCGCCCGCAGCGTGTCCAGAGCTGAATCCAGCTGTGTATAACGCAGGGCCACAAAGATCACATCGTACTTTGCATCCGGTGCAAGTTCAGTCACCACCGGAATGCGGCTGACCGAAGTGCAAAGCGAAAACTCATCCTTGATCCGCAGGCCGTTCCGCCTGATCTCCGCAGCCCAGTTTCCCCGCGCAAGCAGAGTGACATCCTTTCCGGCGCGCAGCAGATTTCTTGCCAGATTGCACCCCAGAACGCCTGCACCATATACCAGAATTTTCATAGCTTGTCTCCAAATCCGATCTTCACGATCTGCATTTTCATCCCGTTGTCCCCGACCCTTGCAAGAAACCGGAAAAAGCCGCTGACGGAAGGGTCTTTCAAATCGTTGTACCCCAGCATATAGCCCCGGCTGGACACTTGCAAGCGGCTGTCCCATGGGGAAAGCTCGCTTTTCGCATCCGAAACCGCGAAATATGCTCCCACATCCTTGATTTTCGCCGTTCTGAGCCACGTTTTGGCAATCATCTTCACCGCCGTACGATTGGCTGCGTCAAATACCAACACGCCGCCGGGGAACGCATCTGCCATCCCCTGCACCAGTTCCCGAACCTGCTCCGTCAGGAAGTAATAGAACACACCGGAGGCAAAGAACACCGCTCCGCCGGAGGCATCGATCTTGTCAAACCATGCGGGGTCTTTCAAGTCGCAGGGGATGTTTTGCTCCCGCTCCCCGGCGGGCAGAAGCTGCTGCCGCAAGGCAATCACATCCGGGAAGTCCAGATTGTAGATCTTGCATC
>ENA-UONY01003090-UONY01003090.1-human-gut-metagenome-genome-assembly--contig:-CS9-NODE-3090-length-10866-cov-5.218389_pt1 | contig 10866 bp, 10 predicted proteins | sample MGYA00242465_ERZ724012 | MGnify/ENA metagenome assembly ERZ724012 | reverse complement strand
GCTCCCCGCTTTTTTCCTTCGTCGCGGCAAATTTTTCGCAGAATCAACAAAATGTACGAAGAAAACGGGAATCATTCGTTGCAAAGTGCCGGATTTTGTGATAAAATAGTAATAGCGTATTGGCAATATTGCACACAAATGTTTCGTATTGTGCAATAACTGACGATCCGCGCAAAAATGGCTGCACACATACCGGACAGAATCCCCTATGCTGCCTGACCGGTTCGAGGCCGAAAGGATGTGATCCCCTCATTGAATCGAGACACCAAGATCATCGCCGTCGCCGGTAAGGGCGGCGTGGGAAAGACCTCCATCTCCGCCGCCTTTGTGCGGCTGCTGGCGGAGACCTATCCCGACAAGCGCATCCTCGCCATCGACGCCGACCCGGCCGTGGGCCTGTCCACCGCGCTGGGCGTGGAGGTACGCGAAACGCTGGACGACATTCGCAAGGGCATTGTTGCCTCCGTGGAGGACGGTGCGCCCCGCGAGGCCATCGAGCTTTTGAGCGAGGCGCGCTATCGCATCTTCGACACCATGGTGGAGAGCCGCGCCTTCTCCTTTCTCGCCATCGGGCGGCCGGAGACGGCGGGCTGCTACTGCAAGGTCAACGCCTATCTGAAAGAGGTCATTCACCTGCTTGCCAATGACTTCGACTATGTGGTCATTGACGGTGAGGCGGGGATCGAGCAGATCAACCGCCGCGTCATGGAAAAGGTCACCCATCTGGTGCTCATCACCGACCCCAGCCGAAAGGGTACGCAGGTCATCCAGACCATCCGGCGCGTGGCGGACGATCTGGTGATGTACGACCGCTGCGGCGCCATCATCAACCGCGTCACCGACCCCGCCATGATCCCCTACATCCATATTGAAGGCACTGAGCTCCTCGCCTGTATTGGCAGCGATTCCCTGCACGCCGCCAACGACATCCGCGGCCTGAGTGTTTTTGATCTGCCTGCTGACGCACCTGTGCTGGCAGGCGCCCGCGAGGCCCTCACAAAACTTGCTATCCTGTAAAAAACACATTTGGAAAGAGGTGTGATCCTTGAGAGATCTGAAGCATCTGATCTACTTTGAGAATCTGCTGGAAAACGCCGACAACGAGCTGGTGAAGCAGGCGCAGGCAGATGGCGGGCTGGCCATCGGCTACACCTGCTACCATATGCCAGAGCCGCTGCTCAACCTCGGCAACTGCTTTTCCGTGCGTCTGCGCGCGCCGCGGACAGGCTCGCTGGACATCGCCACCTATTATATGTCCAACTATACCTGCGAGTATACCCGTGCGCTGGTAGAGCGCGGTATGGAGGGCGGCTACCAGTTTCTGGACGCGCTGGCCGGCGTGGACGCCTGCTCCATGATGAACCGCGCCATGGAGCATTTCGAGATCCTGCAGATGAACGACAAGCCCAACTTCTTTGTCTCCCACTGCGACATCCCTTACAAAGTGACGGACTACACGCTGGATTCCTACGTCAGGCAGATGCGCCGCCGTGTGCTGGAGCCGCTGGCGGAGAAGTACGGTGTGGATACCTCCGACGCCGCCATCCGCAAGGCGGTGGCAGAGCATAACGAGGTCTGCGCCATCATCAGCGAGATCGGTGAGATGCGCAAGGCCGATAACCCCGTTATCACCGGCTATGAGTTCCACGTGCTGAATCTGGTTAGCTTCACCTGCCCCAAACAGCTGATCCTCCCCTACCTGCGGGAGACGCTGGAGGAGCTGAAGACCCGCAAGCCCGACGCCAAGCCCGCCTTCCGCGCCAGAGTCGCCATCGTGGGCAGTGAGATCGACGACCCCAACCTGACCAAGCTCATCGAGAGCTGCGGCGCGCTGGTGGTGTCCGACCGCTACTGCTTCGGCTCCACCCCCGGACGGGAGATCATCCACCTCCGGGACGACGAGGACGCCCTGCCCCAGATCTGCCTGCACATCATGGAGCATTCTGAGTGCGCCCGCTACATCTCCGATGAGAAGGTGCAGCAGCGCCGGGACACCGCGGACCGTCTGGCCCGGGAGTTCCATGCCGACGGCATCATCTACGAGCAGATGAAATACTGCGACTACTGGGGCTTCGAGCGTGCGCTGGTGAGCCACATCATGCACGAGGAGTATAATTGGCCCGTGCTGAGTATCGACCGCCTGTACAACAACGGCAATTCCGGCCAGCTCCGCACCCGCGTGCAGGCCTTTGTGGAATCGCTGGAGATCAAAAAGCTCCACAAGAACGGAGGTGCCAACTGATGGCTGAGAAGAAGAAATTCCCCAACCCCCAGTTCTTCCGCGCACGAAACAACATGGACTGGAAAAAGCAGGCCGAGAACCTGAAGGAGTGCGGCTCCATTGCCCTCGACCTGCTGAAGGAGACGGACTGGAAGGCATTTGCCGCCAAGCAGAAGGATCACCTGCTGGACAACGTGGCCCGTGTGTCCCGCGAGGCCAAGACTATTGCCGCCATGACCGGTGCGGAGCGCATGGAGCTGCTGAAAAACGGCGAAAAGCATCTGGGTACCCTGTACCGTAAGGGCGACATGGCCACCGTCCGCCGTGAGTGGCGCGGCGTGGAGAGCACCCTCATCGACTTCTCCGGCTGGCTGAAGGTCTGGGGTATGCTGCTGGCAACCTTCTCCAAGGACTTGGTACCCGCCCTGAACACCACGTTCTGGTATCGCTGGATGATCTCCTATATGTGCTGCGTGGGCTTCATGGATAAGAACACCATGGGACAGCGGGGCAACGCCCTGAAAATGAGCCACCTGATGACCTACGACATTTTCCGCTATGTGGCGGAAAATCTGGTGTTCCTCGCCAAGTGCGACGAGAAGAACGGCAACAGCCGCGAGCTGAACAAGAAGGTCGTGCTGTTCGACGAGATGACCATGGGACAGCTGATGGCCGGCTTCCCCGACCTGCTGGGTATCCCCTATCAGCTGATGCCGGTGTTCCTGGTGTCCGAGATCGACCAGCTCACCTGCGTCCCCTACATCGACGCGGTGGAGTCCTTCGGCCTGCCCGCCGACTGCTGCCCCGTGCCGTCCTCTGAGTGCGGCGCACTGGTCATCGACGCCCTGCCCCACATGGGCAAGTGCTTCATCTCCTCCTCCATGCCCTGCGACGGCTCTACCATGGCGTCCAGCTACATGTCCCGCCGCTTCCCCGATCTGCCGGTGTTCCACCTGTGCTTCCCCGTCCGCTATGAGGATGAGGAGACGGTGCAGATGGGTGCGGAGGATATCCGGGCGTGCATCAAGTTCATTGAGGAGCAGACCGGCGCCAAGTGGAGCTGGGACGCCTACTTCGCCAGCATGAAGCGCTTCAATGAGGAGACGCGGTACGAGCTGGAGAAGTGGGAGGTCAACAAGACCCCCTATCCCCAGATCATCGGCCCCACCTACGAGCTGTTCCGCAAGTGGAACTATGAGATGGACGGCGGCATCGATCCCCGCATCATGAAGAGCTGCCGGAAGGTCAACAAGCTGCTGATGGAGTCCTACGAGCGCCGCGAGGAGGCATGGGTCGGCAAGATGCGCTACCGCGGCATCGTCTGGTCCTGCCCCGCCCACTACTACGCCAACTTCTCCAACTGGCTGGCCAACTGCTGGGGCATCAACGTGCTGGTGGAGATGGAGTCCCTGAACTTCACCAAGCCTCTGGAGACGGAGGACAAGGAGGAGGCGCTGCGGGATCTGGCCCGTCTGTACGAGCGCATGGTCATGCGCCGCCACACCAACGGCGGCTACCAGCACGTGGTGGACGAGCTGTGGCGTCAGTGCGAGGCGTGGAACGCCAACTTCATCATCATGTACCAGAACGTGGCGTGCAAGAACATGGCCACCGTACAGGGCATTCTGGACGAGCAGGGCCGCGAGCGCGGCTACCACATGATCTGGATCGAGCACGACCTGATGGACCCGCGCACCGTGTCCCGCAAGACCATGCGCGAAAAGGTCAACGAGTATATGCGTACCGTCATGCGCGCGGAGCCCCTCGACCCCACGCTGTGCGACTTCGACGATGAGAACTGTATGTGACCCCCTTTATCAACATCTATAAAAGGAGTATGTGCTATGAAATATTACGGCGGTTGTGATGTAGGCTCCACCTACACGAAAGCGGTCATTCTGGACGAGAACGGAAAGATCTGTGCCGATACCACCATCCGCAGCAAGATCAACTCCGAGGTCAGCGCCAAGCTGGCCATGGAAGAGGTGCTGACCAAGGTGGGTCTGACATCCTCCGAGGAGCTGGGCTACCTGATCGGCACGGGCTACGGCCGGAACAAGGTACCCTTTGCGGACGAGAACATCTCCGAGATCTCCTGCCACGCCATGGGCGTCCACGTCACCGATCCCACTGTCAAGGCTATCATCGATATCGGCGGTCAGGACGTGAAGGGCATCTCCATCGACACCGACGGTACGGTGAAGAACTTCGCCATGAACGACAAGTGTGCGGCGGGTACGGGCCGTTTCTACGAGGCCATGGCCCGCAGCTTTGAGATGAGCCTGCCGGAGTTCTCCAACCTGAGCCTGACGGCGAAGAACGTCATCCCCATCACCGCCCAGTGTACGGTGTTCGCCGAGAGCGAGGTCATCACGCTGGTGGGCGAGGGCAAGCCCATGGACGAGATCGCGGCCGGCATCCAGATGGCAGTGGCCAAGCGCTGCTTCGTCATGAGCAAGAAGGCCGGCGCCACGGACGCCATCACCCTCACCGGCGGCTGCGCCAAGAACGCCGGTCTGAAAAAGGCCATTGAGCACGTTTTGAAGCTGAAGGTCATCGACCTGACCACCGACCCGCAGCTCATGGGTGCGCTGGGCGCCGCCGAGTACGCCCGTCAGAAGGGCATGGCCCGCGCCTGACACCTCTGGACACAACAAGGAGGCACGATTATGTGTAAATTCTGCAAGGCCGTCATGAAGGTCGTGAGCATCCTCGCCGCCATCGTCGGCGCTCTGTTCGTGGTCTATTTCTGGAATCTGGATCAGAAGCTGCTGGGATGGGCCTACATTCAGGTCAACAAGATCTTCGACCGCAAGAAAGTGGATATCAAATTCTAATGGAACTCTACAACGCCATGATCCGCGGTGTGGAGGGGCTGGCCGGCTCCTCCACACCCCGGCGCTTTGACTATGACCCGGCCAACGCATGGGAGGATACCGGCGCCTTTGAGCTGGTGATGCTGCGGGACGCCGCCTTTGAGCTGGGCGGCGGCGATAAGCCCGCCGTCAACTTCACCTGCGTCACCACCTCCCCTACCCTGATCCCCAAGGACGAGATTCTGGTCTTCGGCCCCGATCTGGGTGAGCTGAAGGGCGACTGCGCCTACGCCCGCGTCGCGCTGCTGCGGGTGGGCGATATCGAGTCCGACGATGAGGAGGATACGGAGCAGGCGTTCCGTGCCATTCAGGACATGGACTTCGTCAAGTACCGTGTCTTTCCCAAGGGCTACATGATCCGCACCAGCTCTGAGAGCAGCCGTGAGCAGGTACGCATCAGCAAGGAGGCGCTGCAAAAGGGCGTCAGCTTTCAGCGTATCGGCAACGACTTTATTCAGCAGTACAAAAAGAATCCCTCCATTCTGGCGGTGAAGATGCTGTTCATCACCGCCCCGGACGCGGATTACGCCGCGCTGGTCAAGGAGGCCAAGACCGCCAAGGACATCACCCTGAGCCTGACAAAAATTCTGGAGGGTATGCCCACCGACTGCGGCTCCTGCAGCCTGAAATCCATCTGCGACGAGGTGGAGGGTATGCGTGAGCTTCACTTCGGCAAGGAGCATCACACCACAGAATGACGCCCCCCTGTCAGGCAAAAAGATACCCGCCTCGCGGCGGGTATCTTTTTTGCTTTTTCAGATGCGGCGGTCACGCCGCTGGCTGTTGTAGTGCTTCTGCAAAAACGGGTAGATCACCTTGTAGATCAGCTTGTTCTCCAGATTGAACATATAGATGATGAACGTACTCACAAACAGGGCAAGGGCCGTCAGCACCACCGTTTTCAGGAGCTTCCCGATAAATTTCATATATTCGCCCTCCTTACCACGCCAGACTGTCGTCGAAGTCCACCAGCGTCTCATCCAGCGGCTTTTCGTTCAGCACCACGGTCATGTAATTGTTGATGATGTTGCGCATATCCCGGCGGGAGATGGTGCGGCAGTCCTCCAGATCGTGCTCCAGGAAGATGAAGTGGAATCCGAGGTCGCGGGCCTGCTCCTCCATCAGCGCATGGACACCGTTCATGCCCTTGCAGGACACATTGTCGTTGAAGATGACCATGTCGCAGTTGAACTTTTTGGCCCACTCCCACAGAGCGTTCACGTTCTCCCAGCCGCCCACGGCGTGGTGCCGCATAACGCCCTTCTCGGAGAACAGCGCCAGATCCTGAATGGCCTGCGCCGGGTCGGTGGTGGAGATCATATTGTGTCCCATGGTGGAGTCCATGTTCAGCACGATATTGATGCCCCAGCAGTTCTGCACCCATGTGGGGAAGTCGGTGTAGTACACCGCCGACGGCCCCCACAGGAACGCCCGATGCCGCGTGGTGCCGCCGAAGGGCTCGTGCCGCCGCTGGTAGGCGTCCAGCATGATCTTCAGCACCTTGCGGTCGTTGTAGGTGAACTGATCCTCCTGCCCGTTCACCGATGCCCAGCCATACAGCCGGTATAGGCTCTCGGCAATGCCGCACAGGGCGGAATAGGGCGTCTTGAACAGCTCCCACTTCTCCAGCTCGATGCGGTTCTGCTCGTTCATATGCTCCGCCCGGGCGAACAGCGCGTTCCAGTCGTACTTTTCGCCGTACTGCTCCTCGATAAAGGCAATGGCGTCCTTCAGCACCTGCGTGGAGTAGGGGTGCGCCCCCGGCTCGTTGTGGATCATGGCCATGGTCACCGGGAAATCCGGCAGGCCGAACCGCCGCCGCTGGAACATGGAGGTGGCCTCACTGGCGTTGCAGGGCATATTGGTGGTCAGCACCGCCTTGCCCACGATGGGGAAATCGTCGTCGATGGCCACGCCCGTCTCCGCCGAGCAGCGGGAGCAGACGTCCGCCGCCAGACCGAAGGACTCCGCCACGTCGATATAGTACGGCTCCAGATGCTGGTCGATGTCGCAGATAATAAACTCCGGCAGCGTCTGGATCGGGATGGGAATGAGGTTTTTGAAGCCGGTCATAAACAGCGGCGGCAGCACCTCGTCCATGGGTACTATGCGATCTGACAGCTTGCCGCCGCCAAGCCGCTTGTCGTTGGCCAACACCAGCGCGATCTTCCGGGTCAGGCTGTTGACGATGCAGTGCATATTCATGTGGGCGATCTTCAGCTCCTCATCCCGGAAGCCCTCAAACAGCCGGTCGATAAAGGCGAAGGTACCCAGATAGGAGCCCATCCACCGGTACTCCCAGAAGCCCTTCAAAACGGGGATGGGCGCGGAGACCACCATTTTCCCCATGGACAGCAGGTTATTGAGCCACGCGGTGTAGTCCACGAACGTGTCCTTCACGCCACGCCATTCCCGATAGCGGGCGATGCCGGTCTTGTCCTGATAGCGGCTGCGCAGACCGCCCTTTCCGTGGGCCGCCTGCCACTTGGGGTCAAACCGCTCCAGCTTCTTATCGAGCCCTGCGATCGCAGCGTTTGTCAAGTCTTTCAGCTTCACAGTTTTCCCTCCTTCTCGATGCCGAGCTTCTTGATCTCCAGACTCTCCACAAACGCCTGGAACCGGGTGCGAAGCTGTCCCACGGAGCCGAGGTTATACTCCTTCTCAATGGTACAGCACGGGATGCCCATCTCCTGCTGCAAAACGTGGCTGGCCAGCACCTTTTCGTAGCTCCAGAACTCGCAGAATTTCATGCTCTCATAGATCACGCCGTCGGCGCGGTACTCCCGTACCAGCCGCCGGAGCTCCTGATGGCGCTGGTCGATCTTCCCGCCGTCCATGAATCGGACGCACTGGTTATGGTGGAGATAGTGGCGGCAGATGGCGTCAAACGCCGCCTCCCCCTCCCGTATCTCGACCTCCTCCCGGCCGGGGAAGCCGCCGAAGCAATAGCGATCCGCCACCACCATGGCGCCGCACATCTCCAGAAGCTTGGTGAACTCGGGATCGTCGACCTCGCTGCCCGCCACCACCACGCGGGCGCGGAACGGGAATACCGGCTCCGGCTGCCGCGTTTGCAGCTCCTTCAGCGTCTCCTCCAGATAGGGCAGGATCAGGTCGTGGGGGCAGACCTGACTGACCAGCACGATCACATGGTACTCGTAACCGGTGATGGGCGGATTTTCCAGCTTTCGGAAATCCCCGATGGCGGTGACCACCGGTTGTGGCGCTCTACCGCCTCCCGCAGCGCCGCATCGGACACGTCTACCCCGTAGTGGTCGCGGAGCACGTCCAGCACCTTCAGCTGCAGCTGGGCCTTGTAGTAGTCCAGACTGGTCTCGTCCCCCTTCATGGGCGGGTCGATGATGGTGGTGACGAACTGTGGATTCTGCACCGGCTGGAGCAGGGCGAAATGCTCCTCCATCCGCTCCATGGCGGCGCAGCCCTCCGCGCCGAACAGCGCGTTCAGGTAGTTGAAGCCGCCCTCGATAGCGCGCTCCAAAATGCAGCGCACATAGGGACAGTTCCGGTTGGTCATGTAGTACGACGCCACCTCCGCCGTACCGCTGTCGGGCGCCCGCAGCCGCGAGGAAAAGCAGCCCTTCAGGTTCAGCAGCACCTCCGGGATATAGTAGCAGTTATACCCCAAAGCCAGCTGTCCTTCATCGACGGCCTGCTCCACCAGCGTGTTGTGGGACTGCCGCAGCAGCTCCTCGAAAAAGATCATGTGCTTCAAGTCTTTCATGGGCAAAACTCCTTTTGACAGGGACGCTCCCTGAATTTTGGCGATTTGTCTGTGCTTGGCACACCATGTGTACGCTTATGTCTGTATTTTATCATTTTCCGTCAAATCTCGCAAGAACAGAACCACGTTTTTTGTTGATTTTCGCAAAAAAGGATGACCGCCGAAGTGGTCATCCTTTTTTCGATTTATTTCCAAAGAGAACAAAGCAGGTCGGTGTAAGCCGACGGGTTTTCGATGGGCAGCCCCGCAATAAGAAGCGCCTGGTTGTACAGGATCTCTGCGTATTTTTTGGCACGCTCCGGGTCCAGCACCCGCGCCGTCTCAAGCGCCATAAATGCCGGATGATCCACATTGAGCTCCAGAATACGCTTGGCCTTCAGCCCAAGCTCCGGCTGCACCGCCGTGAAGTACTTCTCCATCTCGAAGGTCACACCCTCGCCGCTGGTGAGGCACACCGGATGGGTCTTCAGCTTGGTGGACGCCTTCACCGTGTCCACGCGGTCGCCCAAGACCTCCTTGATGAAGCCAAAGGACTCCTTATAATGCTCGGTCTCGTCCGGCTTCTGCTCGTCCCCCAGCTCCAGATCGCCGTCAATGGCGGAGCGGAAGGGCTTGTCCTGATAGGTGTGCAGGATATCGGACAGGAACTCGTCCGCCTTATCCGTGAAGTACAGGATCTCCATGCTGTGATCCTTCAGCAGCTCTGTCTGGGGCATATGGTCGATGGCCTCCACCGTGTCGCCGGAGGCGAAATAGATGTACTTCTGTCCCTCCTGCATCCGGCCCACATACTCCGCCAGCGTCACCAGCTTCTTCTCCGTGGAGGAGTAGAACAGCAGCAGATCCTGTAAAGTCTCCTTCTTGGCGCCGTAGTTGTCCATGGCGCACATTTTCAGCTGCCGGCCGTAGCTCTGCCAGAACTGCTCGTACTTCTCCCGCTCGTCCCGCAGCAGACGCTCCAGCTCCGCCTTGATCTTCTTCTCCAGATTGGAGCAGATGAGCTTCAGCTGCCGGTCGTGCTGCAAAAGCTCACGGGAGATGTTCAGATTCAGGTCAGGTGAGTCCACCACGCCCCGGACAAAGTTGAAGCACTCCGGCACCAGATCGGCGCATTTGTCCATGATCATCACTCCGGCAGAGTAAAGCTGCAAACCACTCTCGTAGTCCTCTGTATAATACCGCCCGGTGGCCTTGGACGGGATAAACAGCATAGCCTTGTAGGTCACAGCGCCCTCGGCGGATACGGTGATAACGCTCAGCGGCGGGTTGGGGTCGGCAAAGCGCTGCTGATAGAACTCGTCGTACTCCTCCTTGGTGACGTCGCCCTTCTTCCGCTGCCACAGGGGAACCATGCTGTTGAGGGTCTCCCACTCGAACTTCTCCTCGTACTCCGGGTTCTCCTCGGTGCTGCCCTCCTTCAGGACGGGATGAGGCAGCTCCATACGGATGGGGAAGCGGATGTAGTCGGAGTACTTCTTCACCAGCTTTTGCAGCGGGTACTCCCGCAGATACTGGCTGTACTCGTCCTTCTCCTCGCCGTCCTCCTTGATGTGCATGATGATGTCGGTACCCACCGTCTCCTTTTCGCAGGGCTCGATGGTGTAGCCGTCCACGCCGGCGGACTGCCACTTCCACGCCTGCTCCTGCCCGTACTTCCGGGTGATAACGGTGATCTCGTCCGCCACCATAAAGGCGGAGTAGAAGCCCACGCCGAACTGGCCGATAATGTCGGTGTCCGCACCGGCGTCGCCGTCCATCTCCTGCCGGAACTTGAGGCTGCCGGAGGAGGCGATGACGCCCAGATTGTTCTCCAGATCCTCCCGATCCATGCCGATACCGTTGTCGCTGACGGTCAGCAGCCTCTTTTCCTTGTCCAACACCAGCCTGATGGCAAACTCATCCCGCTTGATGCCCACCTTGTCATCGGTCAGGCTGAGGTAGCACAGCTTGTCGATGGCGTCGGAGGCATTGGAGATGATCTCCCGCAGGAAGATCTCCTTGTGGGTGTAGATGGAGTTGATCATCAG
>ENA-UONY01003085-UONY01003085.1-human-gut-metagenome-genome-assembly--contig:-CS9-NODE-3085-length-10872-cov-7.263567_pt1 | contig 10872 bp, 9 predicted proteins | sample MGYA00242465_ERZ724012 | MGnify/ENA metagenome assembly ERZ724012 | reverse complement strand
TATGTCCGGCGCCGGTGGTGCGTTTTGCCGAACTTTTTCCCCGCCGGGTGCGCTTTGGGCGCTTCCGGCGGGGATTTTTTCACGCTTCGGCGGCACATCTTGTGCCGCCGTTTTCCTTTTTTCGGCGGGAAACGCAAATGCTTGTGGCCGGAAAAACCACAGTCGGATTGACAGAATTGTCGGAAATTGCAAGAAAAAGGCGGGAATTTCTCCTTGCAATTTTTCCGGCCTGCCACTATAATGAGGATTGCACGTGGGGCGAAGTGGTTTAAAAAGCATCAAAAGCCCATGCATGGGGTGCGAAAGTGCACGATTTCGGAGAAGGGGGGATGCAGCATGACCGGTATCTATCAGCATACGCTTGACGCCAAAGGCCGTCTGTTCATCCCGGCCAAGCTCCGTGAAGAACTGGGCGACACGTTCTATGTGACGGTCTCGCCCGAAAAGTGCCTGTCGGCCTACAGTCAGGAAAACTGGAAGGCGATCTCCGAGAAGGCGGCGGCCATGACCAATCTGCAGCAGCGCAAGGTGCGCCCGCTGTTCGCGTATGCGGCCCGCTGCGATCTCGACGGACAGGGACGTATCCTCCTGCCGCAGCACCTGCGTGAATTCGCCGGCCTGACCAAGAGCGTCACCGTGGTCGGCAGCAACAACCATGCGGAGTTCTGGGATAGCGCGCGCTGGGATGAGATCTGCCCGCTCGAGGCGCTGCCGGAGAACATCGCCGCCGTGATGGAGGAGCTGGATTTCTGATGGACGCCGGACATATCCCCGTGCTGCTGCACGAATGCATCGACAACCTGAACATCCGCCCCGACGGCATTTACGTGGACGGCACGCTCGGCATGGGCGGCCACTCCGAGCAGATCGCCGGCCGCCTGACGACCGGAACGCTCATCGGCATCGACCGCGACGAGACGGCGATCGCGCGCGCCGGCGCGCGGCTGGCCCCGTTCGGGGAGCGCGTGCAGCTCGTGCACGGCAACTTCCGCGACACGGTCGCCATTCTCGACTGCCTCGGCATCGACGCCGTGGACGGCATGCTCTTTGACCTCGGCGTTTCCTCGCCGCAGCTCGACGAGACGCAGCGCGGCTTTTCGTATATGCACGACGCGCCGCTCGATATGCGCATGGACGCGACCAGCGGCCTGAGCGCGTGGAACGTCGTCAACGAGTGGCCGGAGAATGAGCTCAAACGCATTTTGTATGAATACGGCGAGGAGCGCTATGCGCCTCGCATTGCCGGGGCGATCGTACGCGCCCGTGCGCAGCGGCCAATCTCGACCACGCTGGAGCTGGTCGATGTGATTCGCTCGGCTATGCCGGGCGCGGCGCTGCGCGAAAAGCAGCATCCCGCCAAGCGCAGCTTTCAGGCGATTCGCATCGCCGTGAACGACGAGCTGGCGGCGGTGCGCGAGATGATGGACACCGCGCCGGACAAGCTCCGCGTCGGCGGGCGGCTGTGCGTCATCAGCTTTCATTCCCTCGAGGACCGGATCGTCAAGACCGGCATCGCCCGGCGGGAGCACGGCTGCACCTGCCCGCGCGAGGCACCGGTGTGCACCTGCGGCTTTGTGCAGACGCTGCGCAGCGTCTCCCGCAAGCCGATCCTGCCCGGCGAGGAAGAACTGGAGTGTAACCCGCGCGCCCGCAGCGCGAAGCTGCGCGTTGCCGAGCGCGTCTGAGAAAGGAGCCGATCATGGCATCTCCTGCTTCGAAAAAACGCAATACCGCGCCCATGGACGGCAACGCGGCGTATGACCTGCACAGCACGGCTGCCGAAGAATACCGGTACAGTGCGCCGGTCGAGATGCCGCACGCTCCCCGGACGACGGAGGCCGTCGTCCCGGAGTCCGTTCCCACCCCCAAGCAGGCGATCGCCCCGCTGGCCGCGCTCGGCTTTGCCATTGCCGCCGTGCTGATCGTCGTGTCGCTGGTCGCGCGCGTGCAGCTCTCGCAGGCGTCGGCGGAGGTCTCGGCGCTGGAGGATCAGTATACCCAGCTGCAGGAGCAGCAAACGCGCCTGCGCATTGATTACGAGAGCGCGTTCAACCTCACGGAGATCGAGGATTACGCCATCCACGAGCTCGGCATGCAGAAGCCGCGCAGCGATCAGCTCTATTATATCAGCAGCGACGCCACGGACACGGCGGTGGTCCTTGACCAGAACGCGGCCGAACCGCTGAGCCTTGCCGACCGCCTCGGCGATTTCTTCTCTTCCATTTTGGAATATTTTCGATAAGCCAGCCTGTATGATAGTACTATCCCCGCAGGAACAAGGAGACAGACATGGCGAATGAAACTTCCGGGCGCCGGGACAACCGCGTGCCTTTTCGTGCAAGTACCAAAACACCGAATATCATGATGCTCCGCCGCACACGCTTCCTTTTGATTGTGTGCGGCATCCTTGCATTTGCTGTCCTTGGCATTAAGCTGTTCAATGTCATGATCGTACACCATGACGAGTACGAAAAAATGGCGATCGACCAGCAGGTGCGCACGACGGAGATCACGGCCTCGCGCGGCGCGATCTACGATACGAACGGCAAGATTCTGGCCATGAACGCCTCGGTCGATACGATCTTCATCAGCCCGGCAGAGATCGTCAAGAACAAAGAAGATCCGCAGCTGATCGCGCGCGAACTTTCCGAGATCCTCGACGTCGATTATGATAAGATCCTGGCCATGACGAAGAATACCGACCGCTGGTATGAGGTCGTCAAGCGCAAGGTCGAGCCGGAAGTGTCGGAAAAAGTGCGCGCGTTCAAGAAGGAGAACAATCTCACCGGCGTGAAGATCGAGCCGGACACGAAGCGCTATTACCCCTACGGCAATCTGGCCGCGCACGTCATCGGCTTCGTCGGGCAGGACAACAACGGCCTCTACGGCCTGGAGCAGCGCTATGACAGCTATCTGACCGGCAGCGCCGGGCGCATCATCCGCGCGACGGATAACCGCGGCACGGATATGCTCTTTGTCAACTACGAGGACTACTACGATGAGACAAAGGGCGACGACATGAACCTGACCATCGACGCCACGATCCAGTATTACCTCGAAAAGCACCTGCAGCAGGCGGTCGAGGACTACGACGTGCAAAATGGCGCCGCGGCCATCGCCATGGACCCCAACAGCGGCGCCATTCTCGGCATGGTCTCGCTCGGCAACTTTGACCTGAACGACTATCAGAAGGTCAGCGACAAGGATCAGGAGGCCATCGACGCCGAAACGGATCCCGACAAGAAGGCCGAGATGCTCTCCGCCGCGCAGACGAAGCAGTGGCGCAACAAGGCCCTGTCGGACACCTACGAGCCCGGCTCGACGTTCAAGATCATCACGCTGGCCATGGCGCTCGAAGAGGGCGTGGTCAATGAAAATTCGTCGTTTTACTGCGGCGGCAGCACGAACGTGCTCGGCCGTACCGATCCGCTCAAGTGCTGGAAAACGACCGGCCACGGCAGTCAGAACCTGACGCAGGCCATCCAGCACTCGTGCAACGTGGCGCTCGTGCAGATCGGCCAGCTCATCGGCGCGCGCACCTTCTACAAGTACGCCGAGGCGTTCGGCTTCCTGAACTTGACCAGCAACGTGGACAGCAACCTCACCGCCAAGACCGGTATCGACATGTCCGGCGAGAGCGGCAGCATCTGGTGGAGCCAGAACACGTTCTACGACCCGGAGAACCTCTCCCAGCTCGCGGCGGCCTCCTTCGGCCAGACGTTTACGATCACGCCGCTGCAGCTTATCACGGCAGTCAGCGCCTGCGTCAACGGCGGCTATCTCATGAAGCCGTACGTCGTCAAGAGCATCGTCAACAGCGACGGGGAAGCGGTCGTGTCCAATTCGCCGACCGTGGTGCGCCAGGTCGTGAGCGAGCAGACGAGCGCCACCGTGCGCCAGATCCTCGAGCAGGTCGTCGGCGACCCCGTCGACGGTACCGGCAAGAACGCCTACGTCGCCGGCTACCGCATCGGCGGCAAGACCGGCACGTCGGAAAAGGTCGCGCAGGACGCGGCCGGCGGCGCGAAGGAGTACATCGTCTCGTTCATCGGCTTTGCGCCGGCGGACGACCCGCAGATCGTCATCCTCGTGCTGCTCGACACGCCGAGCAACAGCACCGGCATCTATATCAGCGGCGGCCAGATGGCCGCGCCCGTCGTCGGCAAAATGATGGCGGACATCCTGCCGTACCTCGGCGTGGAGCCGTCGTACTCCGAGACGGAAAAGACGCATATGGATAAGACCGTACCGAACGTGACGGGCCTGTCCGTTGAGCAGGCGAAGGCCGCGCTCGCGGAGGTGGGCCTGCAGGCGCGCATCTACGGTGATGGCAGCACAATCACGGCGCAGCTTCCGGGCAGCGGCGCGGTCGTGGCCAACGGCAGCACCATCCTGCTCTATGCCGGCAAAGAGCCCTCGGGCGACAAGGAGACCATGCCCGACCTGACCAACCTGAGTTACGAAACGGCCCGCGACCGCATGGCCGCGCTGGGCCTGTATATCAAGACCAACAGCTCCATCACGGACACTGCCTCCCAGAAGATCTCCGGGCAGGCCGTGGCCGCCGGGACCGAGCTCGATCACGGCACGGTCGTGGAGGTCACGCTCGTGACGACCGATTCGGGCATGTTGGGACGATACTGACGAACAACGGAGGAACCTTTATGAAACTCAAGCGACTGCTGTCCGTTCTGGACGTGTGCGAATGCACCGCCGATCCGGAACTGGACATCCGGGATATCAGCTTTGACTCGCGCACCACGCAGCCCGGCGACCTGTTTGCCGCCGTCTGCGGGTATGAGTCCGACGGGCACCGGTTCATCGGCGCAGCCGTCGAGCGCGGCGCGGCCGTCGTGCTCTGCCAGCGAAAGCCGGAGGTCGAGATACCGTATATCCTCGTGGCCGACAGCCGCCTTGCGCTCTCGCGCATCTGCTGCGAATTTTTCGATAACCCGTCGCGCGAGCTGACCATGATCGGCGTGACCGGCACGAACGGCAAGACCACCGTCACCACGCTCATCAAGCACATGCTTGAGCAGTGCCTGCACACGAAGGTCGGCCTCATCGGCACGAACGCGAACGTCATCGGCGACGAGGTGCTGCACACCGAGCACACCACGCCCGACGCCTATGAGCTGCAAAAGCTCCTGCGCCGGATGGTCGACGCCGGCTGCACGCACGCGGTCATGGAGGTGTCGTCGCACTCGCTCGTGCTGCACCGCGTGGAGGGTATCCGCTTCCGGGTGGGCATCTTCACGAACCTGTCGCAGGACCATCTGGACTTTCACAAGACCATGGAGGCGTATGCCGCGGCCAAGGCGCAGCTGTTTGCGCAGAGTGACGTCGGCATCGTCAACGCGGACGACGATTGGGCGCACGTCATGCTCGAGCACGCCAAATGCCCGATGCACACCTATTCCGCCAAACGCAACGACGCCGACCTCGTGGCCAAGGACATCCGCCTGAGCGCGTCGGGCGTGCGCTTTGTCGCCATGCACGGCGATGCGATCGCGCGCATGCGCCTCGGCATCCCCGGTATGTTCTCGGTCTACAACGCGCTGAGCGTCATTGCCTGCGCCTGCGCGCTCGGCATTTCGCTCGACGACTGCGCCGCCGCGCTCGACACGGCAAAGCCCGTAAAGGGCCGCGCCGAGGTGCTCGAGACCGACGGGGATTACGCCATCCTCATCGACTACGCCGTCACGCCCGACGCCATCGACAACATCCTCACGACGGTGCGCGAGTTCGCACCCGCGCGGCTCGTGTTCCTCTTTGGCTGCGGCGGCGACCGGGACCGCGGCAAGCGCCCGAAGATGGGCCGCATCGCGGGCCAGAAGGCGGATTTCGTCATCGTCACGAGCGACAATCCGCGCACGGAAGACCCGGAGGCGATCATCGCCGATATCCTTCCCGGTCTCAAGGAGACGCACACGCCTTATGTCGTGCGGCCCGACCGGCGCGAGGCCATCGCCTACGCGATCGAGAATCACTGCCCCGGCGATGTCATCATCCTCTGCGGCAAGGGCCATGAGGATTACCAGATCATCGGCAAGACGAAAGTGCACATGGACGAGCGCGAGATCGTCGCCGAAATACTCGAGAAGAGGAAGAGAGAGAAATGACACTGAAGCTGATACTGGCGTTCGTCATCGCGTTTGCGGTGTCGGCCGTCGTTGGATTTTTCCTGGTCCCGTATCTCAAACGCATCAAGGCGGGCCAGAGCATCAAGGAAAACGGTCCTACGTGGCACATGTCCAAGCAGGGCACGCCCACCATGGGCGGGCTGATGTTCATTGCCGCGATCGCGGTCGTGTGCCTGTCGGTCGGCTTTGAGTGCATGGCCGAGGGCGAATACGGCCACCTGTTTTGTCTGGCGTTCGCGCTCGTGTTCGGCGCGATCGGCTTTCTGGACGACTATGAAAAGCTCAAGAAAAAGCAGAATCTCGGCCTGACGGCCGGCAAGAAGCTGCTGCTGCAGCTGGCGGCGGCCGTGGCGTTCATTTTCCTCATGCGCCGCTTCGGCTATGTCGCGCTCGACAGCCTGTACATCCCGTTCTGGAACAAGACGGTGCCGGTCTCCGAGCCGCTGTATGTCATCTTCGCGGCCTTCGTCATCGTCGGAACGGTCAACTCCGTGAACCTCACCGACGGTGTGGACGGCCTCGCCGCGAGCACGACGATGCCGGTGTGCATCTTCTTCGCCGTCATCTCCATGCTCTGGGGCGAGCGGTTTTTGTCCCTCGGCGTGTTCGCCTCCGGCATTGCCGGCGGCCTGCTGGGCTTTTTGATCTATAACTTCCACCCGGCGAAGGTGTTCATGGGCGACACGGGTTCGCTCTTTCTCGGCGGCGCGGTCGCGGCGCTGGCCTTTGCCTACGACATGCCGCTCATCCTTGTGACGCTCGGCATCATGTACATCATCGAGGCGCTGTCGGATATCATCCAAGTCGGCTACTTCAAGCTCACGCACGGCAAGCGCGTGTTCAAAATGTCCCCGTTCCACCACCATCTCGAGATGGGCGGCTGGACGGGCCACAAGTGGAAGGAAACGCAGATCGTGGCGCTGTTTGCCGGCGTGACGGTGCTGTTTGCAGTTTTGTCGTTCATCGGCGTGTTCCACCGCTTCGGCGTGTGAGGCGCGCGCCGCGGTGCAGGGAGGTGCTTATATGAATATTTCCGATCTGAGACTTCCCGCGCGCCAGGCGAAAGCGTCCGCCGGGCCGAAGCGCGGCAGCTTCGACCTGCCGTTTTTCGTGCTTACGCTGCTGCTGCTGACGATCGGCGTCATCATGGTGCTCTCGTCGAGCTTCGCCCGCGCGTATGCGCAGGGCAAGTCGCCGACGTATTACTTCGTGCGCCAGGCGGCCTTTGCCGTGGCCGGCGTTGTGGCCATGATCTTGCTGTCCAAAGTGCGCATGGCGACCTACCGCCGTCTGTCGCTGCTGGTGCTGGGCGTGAGCATTTTCCTGCTCGCCGTCGTCTGGATCCCGCACATCGGCACTCGCGTCAACGGTGCGCGCCGTTGGCTGAGCCTCGGCTTCACGACATTTCAGCCGTCGGAGATTGCAAAGATCGCGGTCGTGCTGTTTTTCTCCAGCATGATCTGCACCTATAAAGAGCAGATGCAGACGTTCCGCTACGGTGTCGTGCCGTTCATGGTCGTCACGGTCATCATCGTCGGCCTGCTGATGCTCGAGCCGCATCTGTCGGCGTCCATCATCATCATGGCGCTTGCGATTGTGATGATGTTTGTCGGCGGCATCAAGCTCTCGTACCTGCTCGTTGGCATGGGCAGCGCGGGCGCGCTGCTGCTCATCGCAAGCAAATTCGTGCCCTATGTGCACAAGCGCATCGTGTCCTGGCGCGACCCGTTTGCCGATACGAGCGCGGCCGGCTATCAGATCGTGCAGTCGCTGTATTCCATCGGCTCGGGCGGCTTTCTCGGGCTCGGCCTCGGCCAGAGCCGGCAGAAGTACCTCTATCTGCCCGAGGAGCACAATGACTATATCTTTTCCATCGTCTGCGAGGAGCTCGGCTATGTCGGCGCCATTGCGATCCTGATCCTGTTTGCGCTGCTCATCTGCCGCGGCTACTGGATCGCCGCGCACTCGCCCGACCGCTACAGCTTCCTCGTCGGCATCGGCATCACGACGCTGCTGTCGATCCAGGTGTTTTTGAACATCGCAGTCGTCACGAACCTCATCCCCTGCACGGGCATCTCGCTGCCGTTTTTCAGCTACGGCGGCACAGCGCTGCTCATGCAGCTCGGGGAGATGGGCATCATCCTGAGCATCTCGCGCGACATTCCGACGAAAAAAGCGCGCTAGTTTCTGACTTTGAAGTGTATATCCGGCAGCCCGCGGCGGTCTTCGGCGCGGACTGCCCGATTTCCGTTTTTGATCCTGGGAGGCATTGCTATGAATTTTCTCTTTACCTGCGGCGGCACCGCAGGCCACATCAACCCCGCGCTCGCGGTCGCTGGCATCCTGCGCGACCGGATGCCCGACTGCGGCATCCTCTTCGTCGGCGCCAACGGCAAGATGGAGACCGACCTCGTCCCGCGCGCGGGCTACGACATCGTGACCATTGAGGTCACGAACATCCACCGCAGCCTCAAGCCGTCGGAGATCGCGTACAACTTCCGCTCGCTGCACAACGCGCGGCAGGCGACGAAGGACGCGCGCAAGATCATCGAGGACTTTCAGCCTGACGTCGCCATCGGCACCGGCGGCTATGTCTGCTACCCCGTGCTCAAGGCGGCGGCGCAGCTCGGTATCCCCACCGTCGTGCATGAATCCAACGCCGTGCCCGGCCTGACGACGAAGATGCTTGCCGGCGCGGTCGACCGCATCCTCGTCGGCTTCGAGGAGAGCAAGCAGCACTACAGCGAGCAGGAAAAGGTCGTCGTCACCGGCACGCCGGTGCGCGGCGCGTTCACGGCCTGCTCCAAGGCGGAGGCCAAGCGCCAGCTCGGGCTCGACCCGGACAAGCCGCTGGTTGTGTCGGTCTGGGGCTCGCTCGGCGCGTCGTACATGAACGAGGTCATGACGGCGTTCATCACGCGCGCCGCCGTCACGGACGCGCCGTTTGCGCTCATTCACTCGGCCGGGCGCAACGGCTATGAGAAGATGCACGCGGCCCTGCTCGAAAAGTGCCCGGCCGATCTCGCCGCGCACGGCATGGACGTGCGGCCGTATATTTATGACATGCCGCTCGTCATGGACGCGGCCGATCTCGTGCTCTGCCGCGCGGGCGCGTCCACGCTCGCGGAGCTCTCGTGCATTGGCAAGCCCGCGATCCTCATCCCGTCGCCGAACGTCACGAACAACCATCAGGAGCGCAACGCGCGCGTGCTCGAGCACGCCGGCGGGGCGAAGGTGCTGCTCGAGGGCGCGTTCACGGCGGACGATCTGTATAACCTCGTCAGCGACCTGCTCGCCGACCCCGCGCAGCTTGCGCAGATGGCGCAGAACATGAAATCCGCCGGCGTTGCCGACGCCGCCGAGCGCATTGCCGATCTGGTGCTGAAACTGGCCGACCGGCACGCAAAATGACAATCTCGCGTTTCTCTGCATAGGATGGCATGAATTTGCTGTGCGGAGGAAAGATTATGAGCATATGGCACATTTACGGCGGAAACAGACTGACCGGGAGCACCCAGGTGCAGGGCGCCAAGAACGCGGTGCTGCCGATCATGGCGGCATCCGTGCTTGCCGGCAGTGAGACGGTTCTGCACAACGTGCCCGACCTGAAGGACGTGACGATCACGCTGCGCATCCTGCGCCATCTCGGCTGCACGGCGGAGCGCGACGGGGACACGGTGCGCATTGATTCCCGCGGCATGAACCGCGACTTCATCCCGCACGATCTCATGCGGGAGCTGCGCTCCTCGGTCATTTTTCTCGGCGCGATCCTCACGCGCTTCGGAACGGCGAGCCTGTCCATGCCGGGCGGGTGCGAGCTCGGCCCGCGGCCGGTGAACCTGCACCTCGACGCGCTGCGCGCGCTCGGCGCGGAGGTCACGGAGCGCGGCGGAGACATCGTCTGCTGCGCGCACGATCTGAAGGGGCGGCGCATCCTGCTGCCGTTTCCGAGCGTCGGCGCGACGGAAAACGCCATGCTGGCCGCCTGCGCGGCGGCGGGGGAGACGGTCATCTGCAACGCCGCGCGCGAGCCGGAGATCCTCGACCTGCAGTGCTACCTGCGCAAGCTGGGCGCGCGCATTTCCGGCGCCGGCACGTCGACGGTCACGGTCAGCGGCTTCCGGCCGCAGCCGTTTGTGGAGCACACGATCATGCCGGACCGTATCGTCGCGGCGACGATTTTGTGTGCCGGAGCCGCCTGCGGCGGCGATGTGGAGCTGCAGGGCGTCGATCCGGACCATTTTTTGACCGTTCTGGACTCGCTTTCCGAGGCAGGGTGTGCTATAATGAAAACGGCGTCCACCGTGCGCCTGACATCGACCGGGCGGCTCACCGCGCCGCGGCCGGTCGTCACGCAGCCGTATCCGGGCTTTCCCACGGATGCGCAGCCGCCGCTCATGGCTGCCTGCCTGAAGGCGAAGGGCACCACGGTGTTCACCGAAAACATCTTCACCAACCGTTATCGTCATGCCGAGGAGTTCCGGCGTCTGGGCGCAGCCGTCAGCATCGAGGGGCGCGTGGCCTATGTCACCGGCGTCGACCGGCTCACCGGCGCGCCGCTCACATCGAGCGACCTGCGCGGCGGCGCGGCCATGATCGTGGCCGGCCTCTCCGCCGAGGGCGAGACCGAGATCCTCGACAACGGCTATATCAACCGCGGCTACGACCGCTTCGATGCGTGCCTGTCGGTGCTTGGGGCCGATGTGCGCTGCGCGGCGCCGCGGTGAAA
>ENA-UONY01003080-UONY01003080.1-human-gut-metagenome-genome-assembly--contig:-CS9-NODE-3080-length-10885-cov-3.611911_pt1 | contig 10885 bp, 9 predicted proteins | sample MGYA00242465_ERZ724012 | MGnify/ENA metagenome assembly ERZ724012 | reverse complement strand
AGGGAGGCCCACTAACTGGGCCTCCGTTCCTGCTCTTCCATGTGTTTCGACATATCCAATCTGTACATCGACGCCATTTTCGAGTAATTCGTGTGCTTCCTGTAACATGCGGTAGGTCTTTCCCACCCCCGCAATCATACCTATGTACACTTTGAATTTTCCCCGGCGCGAACGACGGATAAGGTCTAAGAAATACTGTACATTATTGTTTTCTTCGTTTTGCATAAAGCTATCTTAGAAACCTAAAGTAAATCCTGCTACGATATATGTTCTATCGAATTGAGGAGCTACAATCACCTGTGCAAACAAAGGTATCGAAAAATTATCGGTTATCTTGATATCTTTATTAGCTTTTAACGAAATATCGGTGATAGCCGCCTTATTGTGATACATACCCTTCCACGGAGTAAAAGAGATAGCCGGAGTAAGTGTTATATCGGCAGGCAAAGCTACCGGACAAGAGAAGTTCACATACGTCGAACCTCTGAGTTTTCCACACAATTCACCGGTAACAGGATCGGTGTCTCTATCGGCTCCCGCAAACATCGTACTCCAAGAGATGGCCAACGGAAATTTAGGACAAAGTTCGGCAAAACTATAAGCCAAAGTTCCTTCGAAATAATGAGAGTTACGATAATGTCCGTAAGGCTTGTTCACTCCCGACCACCATAAATCGGAAACCGTAACCGTAAAACCTTTTATCGAATAACTCAGGTTAATGTCGAACTCCTTGGCTCCACCGTCTTCCCATTTGGTAAGGCTCTGGCTGCCCCAGCAATTGAGGCTGACACCATACCAACTTAAAGTGAGAGAGGGTTGTACCGAAAATCCGGAGTTTTGGTCCATACCACGCCAAATGTAATCACTTACAAAATCTGCTTTACCACTGACCGTAAACTTTTCTTGAGCGACAACATGGCTCGAAAGCATAATCGATGCAGCTGCAAAAGCTGCGATGAATCCTTTTTTCATAATCCTTAAAAAATTTCTATACTTATTTTTATCCGTTATTCGGATATAGCTTTTTATTTGTTATTACAATTATTTCGTTTCATCGAGAGAAACATTCAGTTTCAGAACATTCACTTTTTCTGTTCCGAAAATACCCCAAAGAGGTTTTTCCACTGCTGCATCAACAAGAGCTTTTACGCGGCTCTCATCCATACCACGGGCGGCGGCCACACGTTTTACTTGGACATAAGCGCACTCGGGAGTAATGTTGGGATCCAAGCCCGAAGCACTGGCCGTAACCATTTCGGCCGGAACATCTTTACGTTCGAGGTAAGGGTGATGCGCCAAGAAAGTATCGATACGGCTCTCTACCTCGGCCAAGTATTCCTCATTCGTAGGGCCCTTGTTGCTACCGGCCGAACTCGATGCGTCGTATCCGTTACCAGCCTTAGAGGGACGTCCCCAAAAATAAATATCCTGAGTGAACATCTGTCCTACATTCGCAGCGCCAACCACTTTTCCGTTCAAGGTAACTGTTTCGGCGTTATTGCTGCCCGTGATACGGGCATACAACCACAAAACGAAAATGTAACTTATTGAAATAAATACGCAAAATACAAGAGTAAAGCGTAATGACTTTATAAGATTTTTCATAACTTACTTTGTTTTTTAATTAGAAGAAAAGGCCGACAATCAAATCGATGAGCTTAATCCCGACGAAAGGTGCTATAAGACCGCCGACACCATAAATAAGCAGGTTGCGACGAAGCAATGCGCTTGCACCGATAGGTTTATAAGCAACACCTCTCAAAGCCAACGGAATAAGGATAGGAATGATAATGGCATTGAATATGATAGCCGATAAAATTGCACTCTCGGGACTATGCAGGCCCATTACATTGAGCGATGCCAACTGAGGTATGGTCAACATAAACAAGGCAGGAATGATGGCGAAGTATTTGGCTACGTCGTTAGCGATAGAGAACGTAGTCAGCGTACCGCGAGTCATCAGCAACTGTTTACCGATTTCGACAATTTCGATCAACTTGGTCGGGTCATTATCGAGGTCGACCATGTTACCGGCCTCTTTAGCTGCTTGCGTACCACTGTTCATCGCTACACCCACATTTGCCTGAGCCAATGCCGGGGCATCGTTCGTACCATCGCCCATCATGGCAACCAGCTTACCAGCAGCCTGTTCTTTCTTGATGTAATTCATCTTGTCTTCGGGCTTAGCCTCCGCAATAAAATCATCTACGCCGGCTTTCTCTGCAATATATTTGGCAGTCAAAGGGTTATCACCGGTTACCATTACCGTTTTTACACCCATCTTGCGCAAACGTTTGAAACGTTCTACGATACCGGGTTTTATGATATCTTGCAATTCTATGACACCGGCTACTTTCTTATCGATACTTACCACAAGAGGAGTACCGCCGTTACTGGTTATCTTATAAATAACTTCTTCCGTTTCTTTGGGGAAAGGATTCCCAGCTTTGGCCGTAATATCGCGTATCGCATCATAAGCACCTTTACGAATCTCCGTTCCGTCTTTCAAGTCGATACCCGAACATTTCGTTTCGGCCGTAAATTTGATCATCTTGGAACCTTCGGTATTCAGACTTCTCATACGCACACCGATTTCGTGTCCCAACTCAATAATCGATTTTCCTTCGGGAGTATCGTCCGATACCGACGACATAAGACAAGCCTCAACGAATGAATGTTTATCCATTCCGCTTACCGGATAGAAAGCGGTAGCACGACGATTACCGATCGTAATCGTACCGGTTTTATCGAGCAAGAGCGTATCGATATCGCCAGCCGTCTCGACAGCTTTACCGGATTTCGTAATCACATTGGCACGCAAGGCACGATCCATACCGGCAATACCGATAGCAGAGAGAAGGCCTCCGATCGTCGTAGGAATCAGACATACAAAAAGCGAAAGGAATGCAGCAATCGAAATAACGGTATTGGAATAATCGGCCATCGGTTTCAACGTGATACATACCACCAAGAAAACGAGGGTAAATACGGCCAACAGAATAGTCAATGCGATTTCATTCGGAGTCTTTTGACGGCTTGCCCCTTCTACGAGAGCAATCATTTTATCGAGGAAGCTTTCACCGGGTTGGGTAGTAACTTTCACTCTGATATGATCCGAAAGCACCTTAGTACCACCGGTTACAGATGTTTTATCACCACCAGCTTCTCGTATTACAGGAGCGGATTCTCCGGTAATGGCACTTTCATCGATAGAAGCAAGACCCTCGATTATTTCACCATCGGCCGGGATTACATCACCTGCTTCACACTCAAAAATATCTCCTTTTTTCAACTGCGAGCTGTTCACCCATTTTACTTGACCGTCGACCACAAGTTTGGCAGGTGTTTCTTCGCGGGTTTTACGCAAGCTATCGGCCTGAGCTTTACCGCGAGCCTCGGCAATCGCTTCGGCAAAATTGGCAAAAAGTATGGTTATGAACAGGATTACAAAAACCAGCAAATTATATACAAACGAACCTTGTGTATTACTGAATGCCGAATAAATGGTCACGAGAAGCATGAAGAAAGTTGATACTTCCACGGTGAACATAACCGGATTTTTTATCAAGGTTTTGGGATTCAGCTTTACGAACGACTGTTTCAAGCTCTCTATAACTTGATCTTTTTGAAACAGCGATGTTGAATTATTAGCTTTCATAATTAGTTATTTCTCTATAATATGTTTTTTCACCTTATAAACTGAAATGTTCTGCGATAGTACTCAAAGCATGTGCAGGGAAGAACGACAATGCAGCAACGATGAAGATAACAGCAAACGTCATGATACTGAATGTTACCGTATCGGTCTTCAATGTTCCGGCACCTTCGGGAATATATCGTTTCTGTGCCAACAGACCGGCAATGGCAACTTGTCCCACAATAGGAATGAAACGGCTCAAAATAAGAACGATACCGCAGGAATAGTTCCAGAACCATGTGTTATCGCTCAAACCTTCGAAACCAGAACCGTTATTGGCAGCACATGATGTATACTCATAAAGCATCTCGCTCAATCCATGGAATCCCGGGTTGTTCAACCAACCACCTTCACTGGCCACAAATGCCGGTGCATGAGCATATAAATAACATGCAAGTGCCGTACCTACGAGAATGACAAAGGGGTGAAGCAAGGCTACAATAGAAGCAACTTTCATTTCCCGGGCTTCGACCTTATGACAAAGGAATTCGGGCGTACGTCCCACCATCAGACCACTGATGAAGACGGCAATGATAATAAAGGTAAAGTAGTTCATCCAACCCACGCCGACACCACCGAACCAAGTATTGATCTGCATATTGAGCATTTCGATCATACCAGATAGCGGCATTGTCGAGTCGTGCATACCATTTACCGAACCATTCGATGTTACAGTCGTTACAACACTCCACAAAGCTGTACCTCCTGCGCCCAAGCGTATCTCCTTACCTTCCATGCTACCATGCTCTTGAGCAATACCCATATCATCGATACGGGGGTTGCCACCCATCTCCTGAGAGACGTTGATAATCACACCGATAAGGAATGCAGCAAACATGACTCCATATATGGCATAACCCAATTTTTTACGTCGGATATAAAACCCAAATGCAAAAGCCATTGCCATCGGAATAATAAGAATAGAACAGCATTCAAAAATATTCGTCAAGTATGTCGGGTTTTCAAGCGGGTGCGAAGAATTGACTCCGAAGTAACCACCACCATTCGTTCCCAACTGTTTGATAGGAACAATAGCTGCCGTAGGTCCTTGCGAAACCATCTGGGTCTCTCCTTCAAGGGTCGTAATCTCCATTTTACCGTCAAATCCCATAGGAGTACCTTCTGTTATAAGTACGATACCTACGATAAGCGACAGAGGCACGAGAATACGAGTACAGCTCAATACAAGGAATTTCCAAAAGTTTCCTATCGTTTTCGTAGTTTTGGCAGCGAGGGCTTTCATGATACCAGCCATAGCCGCCATACCGGTAGCAGCGGTAATGAATTGGAAAAGCATGATAACAAACAGCTGGGTGAAATAAGTCAAACCACTTTCACCACTATAGTGCTGCAAGTTACAGTTTACCATAAATGAGATACATGTATTAAAAGCCTGGTGGCAGGTCTGTCCGATATTTCCGTCGGGATTAAGAGGCAGATACCCCTGACTTACCAACAAAACCATACCCCATACAAACCAGAATAAATTGACCATCAACAAAGCACGTAAGAATTGTTTCCAGTCCATCTCTTCTTCGGGGTTGATTCCCGACAAACGGTACATCAATCTCTCCACCGGTTTCATAAAGTCGAGAACGGTTTTCTCTCCTTTATATACCTTAGCAATATATTTTCCCAGGGGATAGCTCAACAGCAACAAAATAACGATTTGAGCTACAACACCTAAAATTTCTGTATTCATAGTTACATTTTTTTACCTTACCTATTCTGTTCTTAAAATTTCTCGGGCTTGATGAGGACATACATCATATAGATGAACATCACAACTGCCACAATAAACAATGCTGTGTACATAAAATCTCCTTTTTTACATTTTGTCAAACCAATCTATACATTTGTAAAATAGCCAGAAACAGAGTATTCCACTCAATAGGCATATTAAAAAACCGATTACTTCCATAGTACTTTTTCTTTTTTTAGATCATACATAATAATTTTTTGGTTGTTCGATATTATACCAAAAGTATGCCACAAAGACGAAGAAAATCACAAGCAACTAATTTAAAGCCTCTTATAAAATAAAAACAAGAAAAATCATCGGTATAAAACCTTTCCATTTTGAAAAAACAGATTTCAAAACGAAAAACAAACAGGTATACCTATTCGGAAAACAAAAAAATTCTGCTAATCAGAAAACTGCCAAGAAATAAAAAAATCGAGAAAATCCCGCATGAGCCGGTTTTCCCGATAAATAAAACGATATAAAAACAAATACTAATTATTAAGAACAATCTTATACTCTTCGATCTTACGATAGAGAGTCGTCAAGCCAATCTTCAATAAACGGGAAGCCTCGGTTTTATTTCCTTTGGTGTACCGCAATACTTTCTCGATGTGGCGACGCTCCGCTCCCGCCAATTCAAACTCGTTTTGCGGCAAATTTTTCTGAGAGGAAGAGAATGACTGTATTTCAACAGGAAGATCGCTTAACGTCAAATAGTCATCGCACACGATGATAGAACGCTCTATCACATTTCGCAATTCCCGTATATTACCCGGCCATGAATAAGTAGATAGCGCAGACAAACATTCGGGTGTTATGCCCTCGACTTTACGTCCCATTTTTTTACTATAACGCAATAAAAATTCTTTTACAAGAATTTCTACGTCTCCCATACGCTCTCTCAATGGAGGCAATTCGATATGAAAAACCGAAAGACGAAAAAACAAGTCTTCCCGGAAAGTCTTATTTTCAATTTCCTGCTTCAAGTTGCGATTCGTCGCTGAAATAATCCTCACATTTACTTTCGTCGGTTTGGTATCTCCTATCTTCAAATATTCACCCGACTCAAGTACCCGCAAAAGTTTAGCTTGCAATTCAAAAGCCATCTCACCGATCTCATCGAGAAAAATCGTTCCGTTATTGGCTTCTTCAAACAAACCTTTCTTATCTTTCACCGCTCCGGTAAACGCCCCGGCTTTATGACCGAACATCTCGCTCTCCAACAACTCTTTGCTGAATGCCGAACAATTGACTGCAACAAAAGGTTTCTTGCTCCGTCCGCTATTATTATGAATCGCTTGGGCAAACACTTCTTTTCCTGTCCCGGTTTCTCCCGTCAATAAAACCGGGACATCGGTCTTAGACACTTTCTCTGCTAAACTAATAGCCCGTTTCATACAGTCGGACTGTCCCAAAATAGAATCGAAAGAACATTCAGAATCGGACTTCGATGCCGAAGCCGACTTCATGCGTTTATGAACCTCGTCCATCGCCCGGCTGATGATAGGTATAATCTTGTTGTTGTCGTCACCTTTGGTTATATAATCGAACGCTCCGTTTTTTATCGCCTGTACGCCATCGGGAATATTTCCGTGAGCCGTCAACAATATTACTTCAACATCGGGAGTAACAGCCTTGATACTTTTTACTAATTCAACACCATTCCCGTCAGGTAAAAAAACATCGCACAAAACCAACTGTGGTCTACGCAAAGTCAATTGCTTCATACCCGACGTACAATCATCGGCCTGAAATATCTCATACCCTTCCAACTCCAACATACGAGCCAGAAGTTTACGTATCGTCGGTTCATCGTCGATTATCAATATTCGATTATCCATACTCGTAACTTACACCTCAAAGATATTTTTTATTTACCAAGAGACCGGATATTGACTCTCTTTTCTGTGGACAAAATTACATATATTTCCATGATATACAAAAACAGTCTCTCCCTACACGTCTGCCTCTTCATGCTTTCGACGGCGATCTGCTAAAATATCGGACATATTATCTTTGGCCCATGTAATCAGAGAATCGACATAAGGCAATAAAGAAACAGCGCGTGCTGTCAACGAATACTCCACTCGTGGCGGTACTTCGGCAAAAACCTCCCGTTTCACATATCCATCTTCTTCGAGCGTGCGTAAAGTTACCGTCAGCATTTTCTGTGAAATATCGGGTATCCTCTTCTGCAACGCATTAAACCGCAACAAGGGTTCCCGACTCAATACATAAAGAACCAATAACGACCACTTATCGCAGATACGGGCGAGTATCTTGCGAATAGGACAATCGGGATAAATTTCATTTTGCATTCCTGTTCTGACCATAATTTTCAAAACTTCTTTTCATTACACTACAAAAGTAACTAACACACTCCAAATAAGCAAGGACAAGATTGCCATTACTTAAATAATATTAAAAAGATATTCACAAATTCTTTATAGTCAATAATAGTTTCATGATGGTAACTATCTGAATACAAAGTAACTTCTTGGACAACTAAAAAACAACTCCATATTTGCATTCGAAAAGATATAAACAATCTTTTATATAGTAATACTGATTATCAAATATTTGTATTTATGAAAAATGTAGTATTGATTGGAGCAAGTGGTTTTGTTGGAACTGCAATCCTTAATGAGTTATTAAACAGAGGTAACAAGGTTACAGCAATAGTTCGTAATCCCGAAAAGATTACAATTAGTAACTGTAATTTATCCGTAGTTAAAGCAGATGTTTCTGATGTAAAAACGATAACTGACACTTGTAAGGGAAAAGATGTTGTCATCAGCGCTTATAATCCCGGTTGGACAAATCCTGCCATTTACGAAGAAACGTTGAAAAATTATCCATTAATCCTTAAAGCTGTAAAGCAAGCCGGTATTAAGCGGCTGTTGTGTGTCGGTGGTGCAGGTACTTTATTCTGCGCACCGGGACTTAGAGTGGTAGACTCGGGAGCAATTCCTGCTGAAATTATGAGTGGTGTGAAGTCTTTAGGAGAATTTTACCTGAATACATTATGCAACGAAAAAGAAATCGACTGGGTATTCTTCTCACCAGCTGGAACTCTCGAGCCAGGGAGGCGTACCGGAAAATTCCGTTTGGGCAAGGATAACCTTATTGTTGATGAAAATGGGAACAGCCATATTTCGGTAGAAGATTATGCGGTTGCAATGGTAAATGAAATGGAACAGGCAAATCATCATCAAGAACGTTTTACTATCGGTTACTAATTAAAATATAGAACTTATGAAGAGTGTATTTTTATGCTTATTGGCTTTTGTATCAATAATAGCACAAGCACAGACAAAAGGCAGTTTTGATGTGTTGGATTTAGGCAGTTTCAAACTTCATGTATATAATACAAATGATGCACTTGGAGACGTAAGCTACATTATAGAGAGCAAGACTGGGCTTGTTACTTTGGAACAGCCGCTGTTTAAAGATAATGTATCGGAATTTGACACTTATGTGGTTTCATTGAGCAAACCTGTACAGAAAATCATCACCGATTATCATGTAGGCGGAACGGGAAATCATGATGTTGTAATGATTGAGGGAATGCCGGATTTTGTCAAAGGCACCATTTATGGAGGTATGATGAAAAACTTTGCGGAAACATTTGGAAATGCCATTGCCTCTATGCCAACAGGGAAAATAGAAGAAATCCCCATGGGAAGCACTCAAAATTGGAACGGCATCAAATTGGTCTTTCAAAAAGGGGCTTCAACCGATTTTCCCGCAGCAAGCATCATTATCGGGAATAAAGTCTACTATACACACTGGAGTCCGACAAAAGCACACATCAGCCATTTACAAATATCATCTTCCTCGGCTATTGATGCTGAAATACGAGAAGCCGAAAACGCACTAAACTCCGATTGCGAAATTTTTATCGGTGGCCATGGGAATGTATCGAACAGAGAATGTGTCATTTTCAAAATCAACTACTTAAAAACGTTGAAGGACCTCTTGTCCAAAGATAAAAAAACTTTTATCGAAACCTTGAAAAAAATATATCCCAACCTACCGGGAGAGACAGGCCTTGCTAACTTGGCGAATTCCCTATACCAATAATTTAAATGTCAAAGGCTTAGCCGGGTCGGTTAAGCCTTTGACATGAAAGATATATCCCATTATTATCCCAAAGTATCTTCTACTTGTCAATTGAAAGTGCTCTAAAAACAGACTAAATCTTAAAACTTTATATCTTCTCTCTTGTTATATAAGAAATGAATATAACAATCACAAAAGAAAGAAGATTATGAAAAAAATGATGTGGGGAGTTCTCTCCTTATTCCTGCTAACCGTTTCTTGTTCGAAAGATAACACAGAAATCATAACCGACCCGTCTACACCCAAATTGGTAACGCCTCAACTGCGAGCTTTTGTAGACAGTCCGTTAGACCCCCAAATTCCCATGACCGGTATACTCGAAGTATTCCCATGTAAAACAGGTACTTCAATCTACTTCGGGAATTATATAAATAACAAATTGACTGTTTTCAACGGTTTTTATCCGATTGAAGATGGACATATTTATGAAGGTTTCAATCGGCTTTTATCTCTGCCCGAACAGACCTACAACATGGTCTACTGGGGAACACCTGTATATGAAGACCCAATATACAGCTCCCCCTCTATTGTAACTCCGGGTTTGACGATCGGTGCCGATTTGTCATCTCTCTATCTAACCCTTCGTAAAAACATCGAAGAAGACACCTATAACCCGGTTTATGACTTGGTATACGCTGTCGAAGAAACCGATATTACCTATGAAGACCTCAGTGCTTCTCTGAAAAGAGTAGTAGCCGGCTTAAAAGTATCCGTTACAACTGACGATTCGAGCGCATTCAGTCCCAACATAACGAATATGGAAATCCGCATAGGTGGCATAGCAGAAAAACTCAATTACTATACTGCGGAACCAGAAAATAAAACGAAAACTGTCAAATTCGAATTAGTACGTTCAGAAGACGGAAAACAGATGACCAACGGAACCGTTATGCTCTTCCCCTCGGCCAACAATCCGAAACTCGAACTACGGATTACCCTCAAAGACGGTACTGTACGCATCTTAACAAAAAATATAAATACAACCCTTTCCGCCGATACCCGACTGACATTGAATATCGTTCTCGGAGATATCATCATCGGTGAAGGTTCGGGAAATTTCACTATCGAAGGCTGGAATGAAACCAGTGAAACGATAGAATTCCCTATCGTATATTGATACCTAACGTCAAAAGTGGTTTTCTATCTTATCGCATGTTGTAATGACATGCGATTTTTTTGTAACGATTTTTCCTTACAACAACCCGACCTCAGTCCCGTTTTTACTAATAGTTGACAAAAAAATAACAGGAAACTTATCTCCCCTACAAACAGGCCCTTGCAAAGATGCAATTTCTTTTTCCACAAATAAAAAAGGCGGTTAA
>ENA-UONY01003079-UONY01003079.1-human-gut-metagenome-genome-assembly--contig:-CS9-NODE-3079-length-10886-cov-8.056043_pt1 | contig 10886 bp, 7 predicted proteins | sample MGYA00242465_ERZ724012 | MGnify/ENA metagenome assembly ERZ724012 | reverse complement strand
GATATTCGTGATTCGGCTCCAAAAGTGTGGTTTGGAAGGGCGGCATGTACTAAGCAGCAGACGTGCTTACTCAATAAGTACCTTATGGAGACGGGATCTCTTCGGAGACCCCGTCTCTTTTTGTATAGAAACCACAGATGCAGCCCACTCTATCAAAAAGGGGTGAGCAGATGTCCGGCAAACGGGTATTGGCGTTGTATGCAGCTGTTCTGCTGGGGTTTGCGGTAGTTTTGTGTCGCCTGTATTTTCTGGCAGAGAACCATACCTATGCTGCCCGGGCCGAAGCACAGAGCACAGTCCGGCTCTCGCTGCCTGCCCGGCGGGGCAGCTTTTACGATCACAGCGGCCTGCTTCTCACCGGGCTGGAAACGCGGTATCTTGCCCTCTGCTTCCCGGGCGAAAACAACTACACACGCCTGTATGCATTTACGGACAGTGCCGGGCAGGCACTTTTGTACCGGAACCGCAACCGCTCCGCACCGTTTCTGCTGGAAGTGGACCGCGACCTTTCCGGGCGCGGCATACGCTGCTTTGCAACGGCACAGCGCTGCGCAGAAGTTCCGCTGTGCCAGCATCTGATCGGCTATCTGGATGCAGAAGGCCGCGGCACTGCCGGGCTGGAAAAGGCGCTGGACAGCCAGCTGGCCGGGACAAAGGAGCATGACACGCTGGTGTGCGCGGTCACAGCACAAGGACGGCTGCGGGCCGGGGAAACACCGCAGCTCACCCGGCAGGACAGCAGTGCGGTGGGCGTGCAGCTGACGATCTCCCGCCCGGTGCAGCGTGCCGCCGAAGCGGTGGCCGCAGACACCATGACCAGCGGCTGCATTCTGGTTCTGGACACGGCCACTGCTGCGGTTCGCGCCAGCGTCAGCGTACCGGGCTATGACCCGGATGACCTTGCCGCAAGTCTGGATGCACCGGACAGTCCGTTCCTGAACCGCGCACTGGAAAGCTATGCTGTGGGTTCAGTGTTTAAGCCGGTGCTGGCTGCGGCAGCGCTGGAGCAGGGCATCCTGCCGGAGTACGAATGCACCGGTGCTGTGGTGGTGGATGGACAGATCTTCCGCTGCGCAGGCGGTGTTCCGCACGGAACGGTGGACATGACTGCGGCTCTGGAAAAAAGCTGCAACGGCTATTTTATCCGGCTGGGGCAGAAGCTGGGGGCAGAGACGCTTTTGCAGATGTCTCGGCAGCTTGGCTTCGGGCAGGAGGTGCCGGTGGCAGGTGCGCTGCACGCCGATGCCGGAAAGCTGCCGTCTGCCGGGGAGCTTGCCCAGAGCGGCCAGCTGGCAAATTTCAGCTTTGGGCAGGGCGGTCTGCTGGCATCACCGGTACAGATCGCCGCCATGATGAACACCATTGCTTCCGGCGGGGTGTACCGCACGCCTTTCTTCGTGTGTGGCTCGGTGGATGAAACTGACGGTACGCCGCTGGAAACGCTTGCACATCCGCAGTCAAGGCGGGTGATGAGTGCGGAAAATGTAGCGCTCCTGCGTAAAATGCTGCAGCAGGTGGTGGAAGAGGGCACCGCACAGGATGCTGCCTGGCTGGAAGAAGGGGCTGGCGGCAAGACCGGTACCGCGCAGACCGGGCAGTTCACACCGGATGGCACGGAACGCAAAAACTTGTGGTTCGCAGGGTTTTACCCGGCGCAGCAGCCGCGCTACACCATTGTGGTGCTGCAGGACGGGCAGGTGAGCACGGAACATTCCAGCGCCGCCATCTTTGCCCGGCTGTGCGCAATGCTGGACCTTCTGGCATAAAAATGCACGGTTTCTGCTTGCTTTTTTGCGCTTGTTATGCTACTATATATTTGTATTTCTGCGTAGTTTTTGTTGAATTAAAATAAAGGAGCGTTTCAATCCATGTCTGTTATCGAAATTGTTGGCGGTGTGATCCTGCTGATCGCTTCGCTCGTCATCGTTTTCCTCACTCTCATGCAGCACACCCATGGTCAGGGCCTTTCCGGTGCCATCAACGGCAGTATGGGCGGCGCAAACAATGCCCGTTTGACCCCGGCTGATCAGATGCTGGCCAAGACCACCCGCATTGCAGGCATTGTTTTCTTTGTGGTTGCCATCCTGGCTTGTCTGTTTGCAGGCCGTCTGGCAGGTTGACAAGGTTCGTGCAGCCCCGTGTAAAGGACGGGGCTGTTTTTCTGTGTTATGATAGGATGTCGGCGGCAGTCTGACCGCTGGGCAGGGTGGGGCAGCTGGCCCACGATTGGCAGCGCTGCGGCACGTTGGAGGCTGCGGCCATGGAAGAGCAAGGAGAAAAAATATTATGGCAATGCGCGATAAAATTGAGCACGCGATCCAGAATCAGCCGTGCACCGTAAAGGATCTGAAGAATAAGTTCGGCGGGGATCGCGGCGCAGACCGCAAGGTGATGGAGGCTGTGGACCAGCTGGTGCACGAGGCTGTCATCTGCCAGCGGCAGGGCGTGTTCTTCACCGTGCGCAGCGGCCGTGCCGATAAGGCACTGCTGTGCAAGGTGGTAAAGCTGGGCAAGAATTTTGCCTTCGTCATGCTGGAGGACGGCACCAGCGATATCTTTATCCCGGGCCGTTTTACCCGCGGTGCCATGCCCGGCGACATGGTGCTTGTGGAAAAGTTTGAGCACCCCCGTGTGGAGGGCAGTGATGAAGGCGAGATCCTGGCCATTCTGGAAGAAAAGAACGATCTGGTGGGCACTGCCCGCCGCATTGATGGCCGCCTGAAGTTCGTGCCGGACGACTGCCCGGCCATCTCCATGCAGATGATGCGTGATTGCGAGGGCGGTGCAAAGGACGGCGACAAGGTGGCCGTGGAGATCCTGCAGCGCGGCAATCGGCAGGAAGATCACCGCGTGGGCGTTGCCATGCGGTTTGGCAGCTCGGACGAAGCAAAGCGCTGCGCAAAGGCCCTGCTCTATGCGCAGGATATCCGCAGCCGCTTCCCGGATAAGGTTCGTGAGGAAGCCAAGAAGCTGGAGAACGCTGAGGTCTCTGAAAAGGACACCGAGGGCCGCATGGATCTGCGCGCCCTGCCCATCTTCACCATTGACAGTGCTGAGACCAAGGACATCGATGATGCCATCAGCCTGACCAAGACCCCGGAGGGCGGTTTTGAGCTGGGTGTCCACATTGCAGATGTTTCCAACTATGTCAAGCCCGGCAGCGAACTGGACAACGAAGCGTTTAACCGCGCAACCAGCGTCTACTATGCCGATCAGGTGGTGCCCATGCTGCCCAAGCAGCTTTCCAACGGCATCTGCAGCCTGAATGAGGGCGTGCTGCGTCTGGCCTTCTCCTGCCTGATGCATCTGGATAAGGATGGCAACCTGATCGATTACCGCTTTGTCAAGTCGGTCATCCGCAGCCGCGTCAAGGGTGTTTACTCCGAGATCAACGCCTTGCTGGCCGGCAGTGCTGACGACGAGCTGAAGGGCAAGTACCATGAAGTGCTCAGCCAGCTGCCCGCCATGAAGGAGCTGTACGGCCACCGTGCCCGCCTGCGCAAGGAGCGCGGCTGCATGGATATCGAGAGCGGCGAGGTGAAGCTGATCCTCGACGAGGACGGCCACTGCATCGATGTGAAAAAGCGCACCTCCGGCGAGAGCGAAGCTATGATCGAAGAGTTCATGCTGCTGGCCAACCAGTGCGCTGCCCACTTTGCCCGCGTGAAGCAGATCCCCTTCGTGTACCGTGTGCACGAGGAACCCAATGCTGAAAAGCTGGAGCGTCTGCACACTCTGCTGCAGGCCTGCGGCATCAACGATCACTTTGCCAAGGATGTGCCCACCCCCAAGGAGCTGAGCGCCATTCTGGAAGGTGTGCGCGGCGGCCCGTATGAGCAGATCATCAATACCGGTATGCTGCGCTGCATGTCCAAGGCTGTGTATGAGGAAAAGCCCAAGGGCCACTACGGTCTGGTGCTGAAGGACTACGCTCACTTCACCAGCCCCATCCGCCGCTATCCGGATCTGGCCATCCATCGCATCATGACCGCCCAGCTCAAGGGCATGGATAAGGATACCATGGTGCTGCGCTACAGCGACTTTGCCGAGAAGGCAAGCAAGCAGTCCAGTGAGCGCGAGATCATTGCAATGCAGATCGAGCGCAAGGCCGAGGACTGCTACAAGGCCGAGTATGCCCGCCGCCATCTGGGCGAGTGCTACGAGGGCCGCATTTCCGGCGTGACCCAGCGCGGCCTGTTCATCGAGTTGGAGAACGGCGTGGAGGGCTTTGTGCCGGCTTCCAGCCTGACCCCCTCCGGCACCATGCTCACCGAGGGCATCCGCCTGTCCGACCCCGTCTCCGGCAAGAACTGGAGTCTGGGCGACACCATGATGATCACCATTGTGCGTGCGGATGTGAACCTGGGCAAGATCGACTTTGAGGTTGCTCCGGCAAGCGCAAAGTAAGCAAAAAGATCAGAACACCTGTACGGCGTTTTCCTGCATAGGAAGAGACTGTACAGGTGTTTTTTGTCCGCGGACAAGAAGCGATGGAAAAGGGGAGAACGACATGCTGAAAAACGAAACACTGCGCAGAGATGCAGATGCCATCATCCGTGCCAGCCTGAACGCTGTTCTGCCGGACGAAGCGGTGCGCCGCGCGCTGAAAAATTTCCGGCCGCAGGGCGGCAGGGTGCTGCTGGTGGCTGCCGGTAAGGCAGCATGGCAGATGGCCCATGCGGCGGTGAAATTTCTTGGCCGGGTGGATGGCGGCGTGGTCGTGACCAAATACGGCCACGTGAAGGGCACGATCCCCGGCGTGGACTGCTGCGAAGCCGGGCACCCCGTGCCGGATGAGAATGGCTTTGCCGCCACCCGGAAAGCGCTGGAACTGGTGCAGGGCTTAACGGCAGAGGATACGGTGCTGTTTCTGCTGTCCGGCGGCGGCAGTGCACTGTTTGAGAAGCCGCTGATCCCCGGCGCAGAGCTGCAGCAGATCACGGGCCAGCTGCTTGCCAGCGGGGCCGATATCGTGGAAATGAACACCATTCGCAAGCGCCTGTCCGGGGTCAAGGGCGGGCGGTTTGCACAGAGCTGTGCGCCCGCACAGGTGTTCAGCATCGTGCTCAGCGATATTCTGGGCGACCCGCTGGATATGATCGCCAGCGGCCCGGCGGTGCCGGATACCTCCACCTGTGCACAGGCCCTTGCCATTGCGGAAAAATATCACCTGCAGCTTTCGGCACAGGCCAAGGCTCTGCTGGCACAGGAGACTCCAAAGGTGCTGGACCGTGTTGCCACGCAGATCACCGGCAGCGTGCGGGAGCTGTGCAGCGCAGCAGCCAACGCCTGCCGGGAGCTGGGCTATGAGCCGGTAATCTTGACCGACAGGCTCTGCTGTGAAGCGCGGGAGGCTGGCAGCTTCCTTGGTTCCATAGCCCGCACCCACGCGGGGCAGGGCAAAAAGCTGGCCTTTCTTGCAGGCGGTGAGACGGTCGTCCACCTGACCGGAACAGGTCTGGGCGGGCGCAATCAGGAGCTGGCCCTTGCTGCAGCACCAATGATCGCCGGGCTGGATGCAGCGGTCTTTTCGGTGGGCAGCGATGGCACCGATGGCCCAACCGATGCTGCGGGCGGCTATGTGGACGGCAGCACGGCCGCGGCACTGGCGCAGAACCAGCTGAACGTGTACGATGTGCTGCAGAACAACGATGCCTACCGTGCCCTCAAGGCGGTGGATGGGCTCATCATCACCGGCGCGACCGGCACGAATGTCAACGATGTGGCCGTGGTGCTGATCGGAAATCAAGGATAGAACAAAGCCACCGGGAGTTCTCTGCAAAAAGCGGAAAGCTCCCGGTGTCTTTTTGTGTGATACAGGAAATAGACTTTTAGAAATTTTCCTCCGGTGCAGCAGACGGGGCGGTGATGTCCCGGTAAAAGACGGCCCACGCGGCTTCCTCATAGGGGCGCAGGAAGAAGAAGCCAATGCTCAGCGGAACCGCGAACAGCATGCAGGCAATTGCCAGCGAGAAATGTGGAATTACCCGGCAGAACAGAGCGCCAGAGCGCTCCAAAGGCGGCGTAAGGCCGCTCTGCGCACGAATCGACCGTTTTCAGGTGTGAATCGACCGTTTCGTGCATTGACACCCATTTTTCGGAAATGGTATAATTTCTCTGGAAAGATATAAGGAAAGCTGGGGGAACAGCTTATGAAACAGCGGAGGAAGAATATCCTTCTCGGGGCAGGGCTTATTCTGGTAATGCTGCTCAGTATTGTGGCATACAGCCGCTATACCAAGCGCCAGATCTGCCACGAGAGCACGCAGAATCTGCTTTCCACCTATGGGCAGGTAAGCAAGACCTTTACCATGTTTGTGCAGCGCAACTGGAACATCCTTGAGATCTGGTCCGAGGATCTTGCACAGCTGGCAGAGAAAACGAATACCGAGGTAAAGTGGCGCAGATATGTGAACGAAAAAGCCAACTGGCAGTACAGCGAGGTGACCCTGTTCAACGCGGATGGTCAGTTCTGGACGGTCAGCGGCAGACGGGGAGATGCCCCGCATATGCAGTCTGCGCTGGAAGAAGTATACACCATGGACGGCCCTATCGTGACCAGCTACATTTCCAGTAAGGGTGTGCGCAAGGTCATGTTTGCCCGGCAGATCGAGCCTGTCACGATGGATAGCGTTACCTATACCTCGCTGGCGATCTGCTACGATAACTCCGTACTGGAAAACATGCTGGGCGGCTTGGCTTATGAGGGACAGAGCGACTGCTACATTGTTCGCTCCAATGGCAATATCGTGCTTTCCACCGAGCCGAGGAGCGAGATCCCGGAGCAGATGACCAACCTGTTCGACTATCTGGAAGCAAACGTCAAGGCCGACCAGCCGTATTTTGACGAGATGCGCAAGAACCTGCCGCTGCAACACAAAGGCAGTGTGGGCTATACCTTCAACCGCAAGCGCTACTATATGGTATACCAGCCGGTAGGTGTAAAAGACTGGGCCATCATCGGCATTGTGCCCACCAATGTGATGGACGCGGGAATGCGCCGGGTGCAAATGTTTACCATTGCACTGCTGGCGGTGCTGTCTCTGATGATCCTGGGCGGTACCGGAAAGATCTTCTATGATAAGGCAAAAACGCGGAAAGAAAAAGCGGAAGCGGAACGGATGGAGCTGCAGCGCCGCAAGGAACTTACGGAACAGATGTTCCATGGGATGGCCCGCATCGTGGACCGGTTTGTGGTGTGTGATCTGGAAAATGACCACTATGAATACCACGAGCGCAGGGGAAAGGAGCTGTACCCGACCGAGGGCAGCTATTTGGATCTGCTCAGCTGGCTGTCCCGGCAGTATGTGATCCTGACCGACGGCGAGAACGCAAAGCTCGTGCAGATGCTTGCACCGGAAAACCTGCGTGCACAGCTCAAAGAGGAAAAGGACAGCATCAAGTTCGAATATGCCACCCGTGACCGCAAAAGCTTTTTGATGATGACGGTGGTGCCTGTCGGCTGGCAGAATGGCCGTCTGACCCAGATCATAATGATCTCGCAGGATATGAGCGGCCAGCACATTCTGCAGGACCTTGCCAATACGGACGGCCTGACCGGCCTGCTGAACAAGCGCTATTTTGATGCTGTGACCCGTGCACTGGTCCACCGGGAACAGGCATTTGTGCTGTTCTATCTGGATCTGGATCGTTTCAAGCCAGTCAACGATACCTATGGCCACGAGGTGGGCGACAAGCTGCTGCAGGCGGTGGCAAAGCGCCTGCAAAGCTGCATCCGCAATCAAGATTATGCGTTTCGCATGGGCGGCGATGAATTTGCCCTGCTGACCATTGGCGCAATGTCCCCGGAAGAGGCCCGCCGCAAGGACGAGTTTATCTGTAAGACTGTTGCAGCACCCTATCATGTTGCAGGCAGTCTTCTGACGATCGGCACCAGCTGCGGCTTTGCCCTCTACCCGGAAGAAGGCACGGATACAGACAAGATCACCCGTCTGGCTGACCAGCGGATGTATAAGCACAAGCAAAAGAACCATGCCTTGCAGGATCATGGATTATATGGGTAAAAAATAAGGTGCTGTCCGCACAGACAGCACCTTATTTTTATGGTTTACATGTGCAGCAGGCTGCGCTGCTCGCTGGCGCGGAACTTGAGTGCCGCAGCAATGAATGCCTTGAACAGCGGGTGAGCACGGTTCGGACGGCTCTTGAACTCCGGGTGGAACTGTGCGCCCAAATGGAAGTCACGGCCGGGCAGCTCTACAGTCTCTACCAGACGACCGTCGGGGCTGGTGCCGGAAATAACAAGACCGGCGTCCTGCATCTCCTGACGGAACTCGTTGTTGAACTCGTAGCGGTGGCGGTGGCGCTCCCAGATCTCGGCCTCGCCGTAGCACTCGGCCATCTTGGTGCCGGGCATCACCTTGCAGGGGTATTTACCCAGACGCATGGTGCCGCCCTTGGGAATGTTGCCCTGCTGGTCGGCCATCAGGGCAATCACATTGTGCTTGCCATTCGGGGTGAATTCGCTGGAATTTGCATCCTTGTAGCCCAAAACGCCCCGGGCAAACTCTATCACCATGATCTGCATGCCAAGGCAGATGCCAAAGTAGGGAACATGGTTCTCGCGGGCATACTGTGCAGCCTGGATCATGCCCTCAATGCCGCGGTCGCCGAAACCGCCGGGTACGATGATGCCGTCCACATCTGCAAAGGCTTCCTTGCAGGCGGCCTGGTCGGTCAGGTCCTCGCTCTCCACCCAGCGGATCTCCACCTGACTGTCGTTCTCAAAGCCGGCGTGGTACAGGCTTTCCATCACGGAGAGGTAAGCGTCGTGCAGCTTGACGTATTTGCCCACCAGCGCAATGCTGCAGGTCTTGCTGCGGGTGGCAATGCGGCTGACCACCTGTTTCCACTCGGTCAGGTCGGCAGGAGGAACGTCCAGCTTGAGCTTCTGCACCACTACCTCGTCCAGACCACCGGTGTGCAGCATCAGCGGGCACTGGTACAGGCTGGGCATGGTCAGGTTCTCGATCACGCACTCCGGCTTCACATTGCAGAAAGTGCTGATCTTGCGGCGGATGTCGCCGCCCACACTGCCGTCTGCGCGCAGGATGATGATGTCCGGGTTCACGCCCATGCCCTGCAGCTCTTTCACAGAGTGCTGTGCAGGCTTGGATTTGTACTCGTCCGAGCCGGAAATGTAAGGCACCAGCACCACATGGATGTAGCAGCAGTTGTCGCGGCCCTGCTCCAGACCCACCTGACGGATGGCCTCGAGGAAGGGCTGGCTTTCAATATCACCGGTCGTGCCGCCGATCTCGGTAATGACCACGTCAGCCTCGGTGGAAGAGGCCAGATTGTAGATGTAGCTCTTGATCTCGTTGGTGATGTGGGGAATGATCTGCACGGTCTGGCCCAGATAGGCACCCTGACGTTCCTTGTTCAGTACGTTCCAGTACACCTTGCCGGTGGTCAGGTTGGAGTATTTGTTCAGATTCTCGTCGATAAAGCGCTCGTAGTGGCCCAGATCCAGATCGGTCTCAGTGCCATCGTCGGTCACGAACACCTCACCGTGCTGTAGCGGGCTCATGGTGCCGGGATCCACATTCACATAGGGGTCCAGCTTCTGGCTGGCCACCTTCAGACCGCGGCACTTGAGCAGACGGCCCAGCGATGCGGCTGTGATGCCCTTGCCAAGGCCGGAGACGACACCGCCGGTGACAAAGATGAATTTGGTTTGTTTCTCTGCCATAGAATTTCCTCCTCTATTTTTGTTTTTCTGAATTCTTTCCCTTATAAACCTTTGTGAATTCTTTCAGGTGAACGGTCTTGCTCTCAGCCTTTCCCAAAATGAGCCGGTGAAAGCAAGGATACTTTTCCCAATCCAATATTATACACCCATGTCCTCATAATTTTCAAGGACTTCCTGTGCAATTTCTGTGCGGTCACGACGGGTATCCATGGCCTGTTTTTCTATGTAGCGGTGTGCCTCGGCTTCGGTCATGTGCTCGTGCTCCACAAGGCAGCATTTTGCCCGGCTGACCAGCCGCACCTGTGCGATCTTTTCCTGTAAGCGGGCGTTCTCCTGCCGGGCACGCAGCAGGCGGTGGTTGCCCGCCGCCGCCATGTGCATGGCCTGCACAAAAAAGGCGGTGCTGAAGGGCTTTGACAGCAGCAATACCCCTTGCTCGCTCAAAGGCCCCAAAAGCTGCTCAGCCTGTGCGGCCTTGACCAGAAACACGACACCGGCATCTGTTTTTTCCACAGCATTGATGCACACCTCATGCCCGAATTCATCGGGCAGGGGAGAATTGACCACGATCAGCTCAAAATCCGATTCCGTCATGCGCCGCCGGGCTTCGGCCCCGCTGGGAATGATCACCGGGCGGCTGTAGCCCATTTCGGTCAGCCGTGCAGCGATATACTCGTTGGAGCTTGCACCGGCGCTTACGATCAGTGCACGTCCCATTTCCTTCGCTCCTTTCTCCTACACACTCTCTTTTGCAGGGGTCAGATGGCGTTGAAGTAATGGGTACGCTCGTACTCAACAGGGTCGGACGCGTGTTTCAGTGCTTCGCAGCGCTTCAGTTCTTCCGTAAAGTAGCGGCTGGCAAGCTGCTCGGGCAGCACTCTGCGCAAAAATTCGCTCTCCTCCGCAGCCTGCACGGCCTCTTCCAGACTGGCGGGCAGAGTCTCAAGGCTGAGGCCCTCAGCCATAGAGGGGTCGAACAGATTCTTGTTCACGGGGGCAGAGAGCACCATGCGGTTCTCGATGCCGTCCAATCCGGCAGCCAGAACCAGACCAATGGCCAGATAGGGGTTGCAGGCAGGGTCCGGGCTGCGCAGCTCCATGCGGCAGTTGTCGCCCTTTACCTGCGGGATGCGCACCAGCTGGCTGCGGTTCTGGCGGCTCCAGCTCACATAGC
>ENA-UONY01003073-UONY01003073.1-human-gut-metagenome-genome-assembly--contig:-CS9-NODE-3073-length-10911-cov-7.046426_pt1 | contig 10911 bp, 8 predicted proteins | sample MGYA00242465_ERZ724012 | MGnify/ENA metagenome assembly ERZ724012 | reverse complement strand
GGCAGCGGGACGCCTCTGCCTTGACCTGCGCCTCGGTGAAGGTGATGCGGTCGTTCGAGAACGTCTTGGCCTTGCTCGCGTCGTGGGCGACGGTCTGGCGAGCCGGGGCGTCAAAGCAGTCGATGGGCACGACGGCCTGCTTCTTGTCGAGCTCGTAGAATTCGCGCGGGTCACGCGCCAGCGTCAGGCTCTGGCCCTCGTGCACGTAGCGGTGCAGGGAGATAGCGCCCTCGCGGCCGGCCGCGATCGCGTCGATGGCAAACTTCGGGCCGGTGACCACGTCGCCGCCGGCGAAGATGTCGGGCTGCGCGGTCTGATACGTCACGCCGTCGGCCTGGACGGTGCCGTTGCGGTTGAAGGCCATGGCCTCCGGCGCGATATGGCCGAGGTCAACGCGCTGGCCGATAGCGCCGATGACGGACGTGACCTCGATGGTCTCGAACTTGCCGGTGCCGACAGGCTTGCGGCGGCCCTTCGCGTCGGGCTCGCCCAGTTCCATGATCTCGACCTTGAGAGCCTTGACCTTGCCGTTTTCGCCGAGGATCTCGGCCGGTGCGCTCAGGAAGCGGAACTGCACGCCCTCTTCCATGGCTTCCGCGACTTCCTCCGCGTCCGCCGGCATCTCGGCCTGGCTGCGGCGGTAGATGATGTAAGTATCCTTCGCGCCGAGGCGGATGGCCGTGCGGCAGACGTCCATGGCGACGTTGCCGCCGCCGATGACGGCGCACTTTTTGCCGATGCGCGGCTTCTTGCCGAGGTTGACCTTGCGCAGGAAGTCCACACCGCCGTACACGCCGGAGAGGTCCTCGCCGGGCACGCCGATGGGTGCGCTCTTCTGCGCGCCGATGGCCAGATAGAATCCCTTGTAGCCCTGCTCACGCAGCTGGTCGATGGTGAGATCCTTGCCGATCTCGACGCCGCACTGGAAGTGCACACCCATCTCACGGAGCACCTCGATCTCGGCGTTGACAACATCCTTCTCGAGGCGGAAGCTCGGGATGCCGAGGGTCAGCATGCCGCCGGGCACCTCGTTTTTATCAAACACGGTGACGTTTTCATAGCCCATGTTCGCCAGATAGTAGGCGCACGACAGGCCGGCCGGGCCGGCGCCGATGATGGCGATCTTCTCCGGGTAGGGATCGGCAATGCCGCGGTGGGTGATGACCTTCGGGATGTAGCGCTTGTCGGCCTGGAGCTCCTGCTCGGCGACAAACTTCTTGATCTCGTCGATGGCAACGGCGCGGTCGACATCGCCGCGGGTGCAGGCTTCCTCGCAGCGGCGGTTGCAGATGCTGCCGCAGACGGCCGGGAACGGGTTATCCTGCTTGATGAGCTTGAGTGCGTCCAGATAGCGGCCCTGCGCGGCCAGATTGATGTAGCCCTGCACAGCGATGTGCGCCGGGCAGGCGGTCTTGCACGGGGCGGTGCCGGACTCGTGGCACTGCTTCTGGTTGTCGTCCTTATAGTTCGGACTCCACATGTGCTCGCCCCAGTGGTTGTCGTCCGGCAGCGGCTGCTTCGGATACGTCACCGGGCCGGTCTTGGTGCACAGCTTCTGGCCGAGCTTGGCGGCGCCGGCCGGGCAGACCTCGGCGCACTTGCCGCAGGCGACGCACTTCTCGGCGTCGACATGGGCGCGGTAAGCGGAGGCGGACATGTTCGGCGTGTTGAACAGCTGGCTCGTTCTCAGCGCGAAGCAGGAGCCGAGCGCACAGTTGCAGATGGCGAAGATCTTATCCTCACCGTCGATGTTCGTGATCTGGTGGACATAGCCGTTGTCCTCGGCGCGCTGGAGGATCTCCATCGCCTCATCATAGGTGATCTTGCGGCCCTTGCCGGTCTCGAGACAGTAGTCACAAAACTGACCGACGGCGATGCACATCTCATCCTGCAGCTCGCCGCAGCCCTCGCCCTGAAGGCGCATGGCATTGCGGCAGGAGCAGTAGCCGACGCCGAGCTGATCCTCATACTTTTTCAGCCAGTGGGAGATGTGCTCCACATCGACCGACTCGTTTGTGGCCGGGATGGCCTTCTCGACCGGGATGACGTGCATGCCGACGCCGGCGCCTCCGGGAGGCACCATGCAGGTGATCTTCGTCAGCGGCAGAAACGACATGCGCTCGAAAAACTGCGCGATCTCCGGGTGCGTCTCCACCTGCTGGAGGTTCATGTTCATCAGCTCCGCAGAACCGGGCACGAAGATCGGCAGCGTCCACTGTTTGTGATGGTCGGCGTTCTCCCAGTTGTACTCGAGCAGGCCGATCATGGACATCTGGTCAAACAGCTGCTCCACGTAGACGGGGTCCTTGCCGACCTTCTTGCCAATCTCGGCCGGTGTGGTCGGGACACGGACCTTCATCGCGAGTGCAAGTTCCGCCATCTCGTCGGTGACGACGCTGGCCAGGCCGTAATACTCGGGCGAATTCTCGTCGAGCTTGGTCATGCCGAGCTTCACGTCCACGCGGTCCGTGATCTTTTTGCCCAGCTTCAGGATCAGTTCTCTTGCCATGTTTCAGGCTCCTTTCTTCCCCTTAAAATGTTTTGTTTTCATTCCCTGGTTTGTGAATAGATGCGCAATCTATTGTAGCACATCTCACGCATACAATTCAATACGCAAATGCACAGCACATTGTTGAAAATTGCAAAATCCCGGTCGATCTTCCCCGCCTGTCTTGACATTCTGCACAGGCGGTGATATGCTTTTTAGTAACCATTTGGTCAATATCGCGTACATTCACGAGGAGGGAACGGCCATGGCTCAGATCCGGATCCATGTTCTGCACTGCGGGAAGATCGGCGTGGCGCCGAACCTGCCGGCGAGTGCCCAGTGGCGCTGGCCGGCAAAAGCGGACGCGCGGCGGCTGAAGAGCGGCGCGCGCATCTGGCTGCCGGTGTCGGCGTATCTGGTGGAGCACCCGAAGGGCCTGTTTCTGGTGGACGCCGGTCTGCCGCGCACCGTGAGCCCGACCGGCATCGAGGACCGCGCGGCGCAGCTGCGGATGTTCGGCCGCGGGTGGTACACGCTCGTGCACAGCGTCGTGGAGCCGGGGCAGTCGATCGGCGAGCAGCTGGCCGCGCGCGGCATCCGGCCGCAGGATCTGGACTATGTGCTCTTTTCCCACCTCGACCCGGATCATGTCGCGGGCATCAGCGAGGTGCGGGGCGCAAAGCGTCTGCTGGTGGCGGAGGAGGAATACTTCTGGTCGTGCCGCGTGAACCTGCGCTACACCTCGCGCAAGCTGTGGATGGACGAGCCGCCGGAGCGGTTCTGGTACCGCGTGAACCACATCGGGCCGGAGAGCCGCTCGTACGACCTGTTCGGGGACGACTCGGTGCATCTCGTGCACATCGCCGGGCACACGGAGGGCATGTTCGCCACGCTCATCCGCAATGGCGGCCGGTACGTGCTGCTCAACGCCGACGGCGCGGCAAGTCCCCGCTCCTGGGCGGAGGGCACCGTGCCCGGCATCTGTGAAAACAGCGTGCGCGCGAAAAAAGCGCTCGACTGGATCGGCGAGATGAGCCGGGACGGCGCCTGCGCGGCGTCTCTGTGCAGCCACGACCCGGACGTAACGCCGCAAACCATCGAATTTTAGAATCGATAGATTTGCTTTTTCTAATGCATATTTCATACTGCTTTTGTGGATTTCGGGGTTGACAAGCGCAGAAAACTGCGTTATACTGCGCTCGTTTCCACCGGAAACCGTGATTTTTAACGAAAGGAGACGCGTCGTATTATGAAGTTTGCTCAGACGAACAACATGATGATGGCTATGATGATGTACATGCCCGGCTGCATGTGCATGTCTCGTCGTGCTCAGAAATATGACTCGTCTTGTGTTCGCTTCCAATAACGGCTGATCCAGAATTCCAAGCCGTATCCGCAGAGGCCGGAAGACAACGAGTCTTCCGGCCTCTGTTTTTTGTACCGAAAAATTATTCTGCGAGGGAGAATCCACCATGATCGAAATCGAACATCTCAACAAGACTTACCCCTCACCGGGCGGCGACATCCACGCACTGCGGGACGTCAACCTCCGCATCGAGGACGGGGAGATCTTCGGCATCATCGGCCTGAGCGGCGCCGGCAAGAGCACGCTCGTGCGCTGTATCAACCTCCTCGAGCGGCCGACCTCCGGCACGGTGCGCATCGACGGGCGCGACATGACGCAGCTCAGCCGCCGCGACCTGCTCAAGGCCCGGCAGGACATCGGCATGATCTTCCAGAGCTTCAACCTGCTCGAGCAGCGCACGGTGCTGCGCAACATCTGCTTCCCGCTCGAGATTGCCGGCGTCAAGCGCGACGAGGCTCAGGCCCGCGCCGCCGAGCTGCTCGAACTCGTCGGATTGTCCGACCGCGCGAAAAACTATCCCTCGCAGCTTTCCGGCGGCCAGAAGCAGCGCGTGGCCATCGCCCGCGCCCTCGCCACGCGGCCGAAATACCTCCTGTGCGACGAGGCCACCAGCGCCCTCGACCCGAACACCACGCAGTCGATTCTCCACCTGCTCAAGGAGATCAACCAGACGCTCGGCGTGACGATCGTCGTCATCACGCACGAGATGCGCGTCATCGAGCAGATCTGCCAGCGCGTGGCCGTCATCGACCAGAGCTGCATCGCCGAGATCGGCAACGTCAGCGACGTGTTCACGCACCCGAAGTCCGACATCGCCAAGGCGCTCATTCTCCCGAAGAGCCCGGCCGAAAACCTCCCGCCGTGCACGGGCAGGCGCCTGCGCCTCGTCTTTGACGGCAGCTGCTCCAACGAGCCGGTCATCTCGCGCATCACGCTCGAGTGCCACGTGCCGGTGAACATTCTCTTCGCCGACACCCGCATCGTCGAGGGCAGCATCTACGGCCACATGGTCATCGACCTGCCCGACGACCCGCAGCAGTTCCACGATGTGCTGCGCTGGCTCGACCATAACCACATCTCTTATCTACAGGAGGATGGAAGTCATGTCTGATCTGCTCATCAAACTCTGGCAAAACGGCATCTTGCAGCTCGGTATCTGGGAGACCATTTACATGACGCTCATCTCCACGTTCTTTGCCTATCTCATTGGCCTGCCGGTCGGCCTCATCCTGCGCATGACCGACCGCGACGGCATCCACCCCATCGGCTGGCTCAACCGCACGCTCGGCATCATCGTCAACGCCCTGCGCAGCATCCCGTTCATCATCCTCATGGTCGCCATGCTGCCGGTGGCAAAGGCCATCGTCGGCACCAGCCTCGGCAACCGCGCCGTGATCGTGACGCTCGTCATCGCCGCCGCCCCGTATGTGGCGCGCATGGTCGAGTCCGCCGCCAAGGAAGTGGACGCCGGCGTCATCGAGGCCGCGCTGTCCATGGGCGCGTCCACGCTGCGCATCATCTGGAAGGTCATCATCCCGGAGGCCAAGCCCTCGCTCATCACCGGTGCCGTCATCTCCACCGTGACCATCCTCGGCTACTCCGCCATGGCCGGCACGATCGGCGGCGGCGGCCTCGGCCAGATCGCCATCACCTACGGCTACCAGAAGTACGACGATCAGATCGTCTGGCTGTGCGTAGCGCTGACGATCATCATCGTGCAGATCCTGCAGGAGTTCGGCATGTACATCGCCCGCCGCACCGACCGGCGCGCCCGCACCTGACAGGAGACAGCCCATGCGTTTACACTATCCCGCGCTGCTGCGCGTGAACATCCGGCGCGGACGAATGTACCGCCCCGAACTGCACATCCTAACATCCGAAACCACACAAATTCCAAAATGAAAATATAAAGGAGAAACGACCATGAAAAAGATCACGTCCCTCATCCTCGCCCTCGTGCTGACGTTCTCGCTCGTCGCGCTGAGCGCCTGCGGCGACAAGACCACTGATGACAAGACCACTGCCGCTTCCGATGACAAAGTCATCACCGTCGGCGCCAGCGCCACCCCGCACGCCGAGATCCTCGAGCAGATCAAGCAGGCCCTCGCCGACGAAGGCTACGAGCTCAAGATCGTCACCTATGACGACTATGTCCTGCCGAACCAGGCCCTGGCCGACGGCACGCTCGACGCAAACTACTTCCAGCACAAGCCCTACCTCGACAGCTTCAACGCCAAGAATGGTACCGACCTCGTCTCTGTCGGCACCATCCACTATGAGCCGTTCGGCATCTACGGCAACGGCGTCACCGACCTGAAGGATCTCGCCAAGGGCGCGACCATCATCATCCCCGCCGACGACAGCAACGAGACCCGCGCCCTGTTCCTGCTCCAGCAGGAGGGCCTGATCAAGCTCCCCGATGACGCGGACGCCGCCAAGGGCGTGAGCACGCTCGCCATCGTCGACGATGGCGGCTACAACATCGTCACCGTGCAGGCCGACACCGTCCCGGCGCAGCTCAAGAACGCCGCTGCCGGCTCCATCGCCGTCATCAACGGCAACTACGCCCTGGCCGCCGGCCTGAAGATCAGCGACGCGCTCGCCTCCGAGGACGCCAACGGCGCTGCCGCCCAGACCTACGCCAACATCATTGCCGTGCGCGCCGGCGACGAGAACAGCCCGAAGACCCAGGCCCTGCTCAAAGCCCTCAAGACCGACGCCGTGAAGCAGTACATCGCCGACACCTACAACGGCGCTGTCGTTGCGAGCTTCTAAGCCCCCCCTCTTTTGAAAAACGCACGAATCCCCCGGCTGCTGCCGGGGGATTTTGCGTGTCAGCAAAGCCTCGCAGAGTTTGCCGCCCGCAGGCGAGAAAATCAGGAGGCGTTGTGCGCATAGCTGTTGTCGACAAGGCGGTCAAAGTCCACCCAGTCGGCGTGGTCGAGCACGCCGGCCGTCTCCATGACGGTCTCAAGCCGCTCGAGGGACGGCTGCGTCATGACCGGCGTGGCGTTCCATGCGTCGATGTCCTTGTAGCGCTGCACGACCTGCGTGAGCACAGGCACGCTCGTGTCCGGAAACTGCGGAGCGATGATCTCGGCGGTCTGCGCCGCGTCGTGCTCCGCGATCCATTTCTGCGCGCGGGCGATGGCATTCGTAAAGCGCTGCACGATGTCCGCATGGTCATGGATATACGCCTGCGAGGCGAAGTAGGCCGTGTACGGGATCTCGCCGCTCTCCTGGCCGATGGACGCAAGGATGTAGCCCTTGCCCGCCTGCGCGACCTCGGTGGCCGTCGGCTCGAAGAGCGTGACAAAGTCGCCGTTGCCACCGGTGAAAGCCCCGGCCATCATGTTGAACTGCACGGTCGTGTCCACAGCGGCATCCGTGCCGGGGACAACGCCGTTTTGCCGCATGACGTATTCGAGCGTCATCTCCGGCACGCCGCCCGCGCGGCCGCCGATAACAGTCTTGCCGCGCAGCAGCTCCCAGCTGAAGGGCACATCCTCGCGCCCGACGAGGAACGACCCGTCGCGCTTCGTGAGCTGGCCGAACACGACCGGGTAATCGTCCTTGCCCTGATTGTACACATAGATGCACGCCTCCGGCCCGGCGAGCCCGATGTCTGCCTGCCCGGTGAGCACCGCCGTCATGACCTTGTCGGCGCCGCCGCCGTTGGTCAGCTCGATATTGAGCCCCTCATCGGCGAAAAAGCCCTGCTCCAGCGCCACGTACTGCGGCGCGTAGAACACCGAATGCGTCACTTCACTCAGGCGGACGGTGGCCGTCTCCTGCTTGCCGCAGGCGCACAAGACCACCAGCATCAGCGCCGCCAGAACCCCACAAAGAAACCGTTTCATTGCGTCACTCCCAACCGATTTTTGAAAAATTTCTCCAGCCACAGCACCAGCTGATACATCACGACGGCCGCCACCGCAAGCACGAAGACGGTCGCCATCACGAGGTCCATGTTGAACACCTGCGACCCGTAGACGATCAGATAGCCGAGACCGGCTTTGGAGACCAGAAATTCGCCCATGATGACGCCGACCCACGACAGGCCGACGTTCACGCGCAGCGTATTGAAGAGCGTGGCGTAGTTGGCCGGGATGACCAGCCGCCACAGGATCTGATGCCGGGTCGCGCCGAGCGTCTGCATCAGGCGGATCTTCTCCCGGTCCGTGGACAGGAAGCCGACATGCATATTCAGGATCGTGACAAAGATCGAGATTGCGATCGTCATGGCGATGATTGACTCTGTGCCCGCGCCGATCCAGACGATGAACACCGGGCCGAGCGCCGTTTTCGGCAGCGCGTTGAGCACGACCAGATACGGGTCGAGCACGCGCGAGAGCAGCTCGCTCCACCACAGGCCGATGGCGATGAGCGTGCCGAGCAGCGTCCCGAGCACGAAGCCGACCACGACCTCGAGGCACGACGTGCCGATGTGCAGCCACAGCTCCCCGGAAGCCTGCAGGCCCACGAGCGTGTGCACCACGCGCGACGGGCTGCTGACGATGAAGGCATCCACCCAGCCGAGCCGGGCCGAGAGCTCCCACCAGCCGAGAAACGCGGCCAGCAGCAGGATCTGCAGCGCCAGCACGAGCCGGCGACGGCGGCGCTGCGCGCGCAGATAGACCGCGCGCTGCGGGGAGGGCGATCGTTCAGACATTGACATCCAGCTCCTCCCATATTTGATTGAACAGCGTCTGAAACTCCGGCCGGCTGCGCCGCTCGAGCGGCGGCACAGTGCGCAGCGCGCCGAGGTCGTGGATGGCCTTGACGGTCGCGGGCCGGTGCGACAGGACGACGATGCGGTCCGAGAGGCTGATGGCCTCGGAAATATCGTGCGTGACGAGCAGGGCCGTCTTATGCTCGCGGCGGATGATCTGCGAAATATCGCCCGAGACGGCCAGCCGCGTCTGATAATCCAGCGCGGAAAACGGCTCGTCGAGCAGCAGCACATCCGGCGATGTGGCCAGCGTGCGGATGAGCGCACAGCGCTGGCGCATGCCGCCGGAGAGCTGATTGGGCAGCTTGCGCGCAAAGCCCGCAAGCTGATACTGCTCGAGCAGATCGTGCACGCCGCCGCGGTGCTCCGGCGTGTTCTCGTGCCGGACCTCCAGCCCGAGTGTCACGTTGCCCCAGATCGTGCGCCAGTCAAAGAGCTGGTCGCGCTGGGGCATGAGCCCTGCCTTGCCCGTCGGGGCGCGCACAGGCTCGCCATCGACGAGCACCTCCCCGCCCGACGGATGCTCGATGCCGGCGATGAGCGCCAGCAGCGTGGATTTTCCGCAGCCGGACGGCCCGACGATGCTCACGAACTCCCCGTCGGCCACGCCGAAGGTCACATCCTGCAGCGCCGCCACTTCCCCGTCCGGCGCCTGATAGGTCATGGCGGCCCGGCGCAGCTCGATTTTCATGGCGTCTCCCCCTTTGCTTGCGCCAAATCGCTTTCTCCTCAGTGTATGCCCAAGGCGCATGGTGCGTGCAAAGCACGAAAAAGCACGCATCCGCAAGATGCGTGCCCTTTCTGTCTTCTGTTTTCATCCGCTTACGCCGTCGCCTTCAGCGCGCGCCGGAGCACGGACTGCAGCGACTGATCATGCGACCGGCAGATGCGTCCGAGCCGGTAGAGGCAGTCCGGGTCGCGCGTGATGTGGTTCACGCCCCAGTCGCACGTCAGCGTCGCCTGAAAGCCCATGTCGCGCAGGACGGTGTCCGTCAGGTCGCCGTACTTGCCGTAGGGGTAGGCAAACGTGTCCGGCGTTCGGCCGGTGTGCTCGGCAAGCTCATCCTGCAGGCGCTGCAAGTCCGCGCGCAGCAGCTGCGTATAGGCCGCGTCCGACTCGCCCCGGTTCTGCATGCAGCCGTGCCGCTCGGATGTGTAAGCGTGCAAGTCATACGAGTGGTTCTGCACCTCAACGAGGCCGGTGTCGAGCATTTCGTTGAGCTGATCCCACGTGACGTGCGCGTAGTCGATGCTCTCACTTGGCCACTCGGTGAAATCGTCCGTGTTGCGCCCGAGGAGCGAGAGGACGATGCGCGCCGAATACTGCTGCAGCAGCGGCAGGACATAGACGTAATTATTATAGTATCCGTCGTCGAAGCTGAGGATAATGGGCTTTTCCGGCAGCGGCGTGCCGTCGCGGACATAGGCGATGAGGTCGGCCATGACGATCGTCGTGTAGCCGTTGTCGGCCAGCCATTTGAGGTCTGCCTCGAACTCCCACGGCTGGATGGCATCCTTGCCGGATTTGTTGGGCTTCACCTCGTGATACATGATGATCGGCAGCAGCACGGGATCGGCCGCAGGGTCGCTCTCCCCGGCGGCATGGGCCGCGAACGGGCAGAACACGAACAGCACGGACAGCACGACGGCCATCACGCGCTGGGGAACCGGCAGCGCCTGGCGCACAGCACCCATCTCCTCTCGTTGGAATCGGGGTTAGTGTGCGCCGGCGCGGCAGAAATCATGCGCGCCCCGCGCGCTTTTCCACCGCGCGCTGCACGCACTTGACGAGCTCCACGACCGGGATGACCAGGACCGCGAGCCCCATGGCCACGGCGTACTCGGCGGCGGAGATGGCCGTGAAATCAAACGCATCGGCCAGAAACGGAACATAGATGCACAGCGTCGTGAGCACAAGGCTCGCCGCGGCCGCGCCGACGAGCGTCCAGTTGGGCGTGCGCAGCGTGAAGATGCTCGCCCGGTGTGCGCGCATATTGAAGCTGTGGAAAATTTCCGCCATGCTCAGGGTCAGAAACGCCATGGTCGTGCCGTCGGGCGAGTTCGTGAGCGTCCAGACGCCGTACTCCATGTGGTGGCCGATGAAAAACGCCGCCAGCGTCAGGATCGCACACATGACGCCCTGATACACACAGTCAAAGCCGACACCGTGGGCAAAAATACTCTCGCGCGCGCTGCGCGGCGGGCGGGACATGACGTTCGGCTCCGCGCGCTCCATGCCGAGCGCGAGCGCCGGGAAGCAGTCGGTCAGGAGGTTGATCCACAGCAGGTGCACCGGCTCAAGGATCGTGAAGCCGAGCATCGTCG
>ENA-UONY01003072-UONY01003072.1-human-gut-metagenome-genome-assembly--contig:-CS9-NODE-3072-length-10911-cov-8.156227_pt1 | contig 10911 bp, 8 predicted proteins | sample MGYA00242465_ERZ724012 | MGnify/ENA metagenome assembly ERZ724012 | reverse complement strand
CGAAACCGTACAGCGAGGAAATTTTGGAAACCGCCACCGACAGCACGCTGCTGTTTTTGAAAAGCGACGGGGAGACGTACCGCATCAGCCTGCCGTTTTTGTCGCTGCAGCCGGTACAGGCGGCGGGGGACGGCCGGGTCATCAACTGGATGGACGGCGTCGAGCGCCGCAATATGCCCGGCACCACCCGGCGGGTGGTGGTAGGGAAAGAAGCCTCCCCCACCGTGGGCACGGAACAGACGCTGAACTGGTGCGAAAGGACCCGCCAGTTTGTTTCCACCATGAAAGAGATGTATAACGCCGTGTACGCCACCGACGAAACGGCGCCGGCCCTGGTGGATGAAAGCGACGTGGTGCTGTTGGGCATCCTCACCGAGGTGTCGTCCCCCTACGAAAAAGACGGGGGTTTGTACCGAGATTTTACCATCGACCCCCAGATCCTCTATAAAGACCCCAAGGGGCTGATCCCGTTTGACCCCCTCATGCTGGGGGATCCCTTCACGATCACGGTGTTCACCGGCACCCGGTACGAATCGGGCTGGGAGGGGCTGCGTGTTTTCCTGCTCAAACAGGAAAACGGGGCGCTGCGCCTGACCGGTACGGTGTATGATTCCGTGTGCGCCCTGGGCGAAAACGACGCGCTTTTGTGGTTCGGCTCCGAAGCCCACCCGGATGTAAACGGGGGGATGTACAATACCGGCGATTTGGAAACATACTGCGCCACCCACGAATAAAGTAGGAACGAAAGAGCCCGGCCGGGATTAAACGGCCGGGCCCTTTTTCGATCAGAGGCGCTTTTATTAAACCATCAAAAGAATTTTAAAAAAAGCCATCTCCCCTCTTGACTGTGAAGCGTGGTCCTATGTCAAGATTTAGTACAAGTTAAAATGAGAAATTAATCCTCACCTTAACTTACTAAGAGCAGTTTGTTTGTCTGAGTCTGCTCATAAAGTAATTCAAAGTCATTTGGCGACAGGAAATCGCAATGGCTATGAATGCGTTTGGTATTGTAAAAAGCTTCGATGTACTCGAATACCAGACGATATGCCTGCCGGTAGTCATGTATTTTAAACCGGTTCAGCCATTCCCGTTTGATAAGCGCGTGAAATGATTCGATGCATGCATTATCCCACGGGAAAGCCTTTCTCGAGTAGCTGCGCTGCATTTTTGCAGTAGCTTCTCGATAAGCCTGGGATACATACTGACTTCCTCTGTCACTGTGGATAATTAACGGCAGCTCTGTATTCCGTCTGGCTTTCGCCTTACTGATGGTGTCAATCACACAGGATACCTCCAAGGTCTGACTGAGTGTCCAGGCAATAATCTTACGGGAAAACAGATCCATAATGCTTGTCAGATAGACAAACCCATCGGTCGTCCAGATATATGTGATATCACTGCACCATACCGCATTTGGACGATCAGGAGTAAACTGTTCATTCAGGATATTTTGAAGTTCGTTGCTGAAATCGGAATCTATGGTAGTGATCGTCCAAGGTTTCACCCATTGGGCCCTGATCCCCATTTCCTTCATATATTTCCCAACAGTACGTTCTGAGATGATCTCTCCATTCTGACGCAGCTTTCTGGTGATTTTGGGAGCTCCGTAGTTTTGCTTTGATTCATCGTAAATATCCTGTATTTTAGTTTTTATGTATTCCCTGTGCTTTTCTGTATCAGAAGGAGTTCGGTTGAGCCACGAACGATATCCAGATCGGGAAACGCCTGAATATTTCAGCATTCCGGAGACGGAAACCCGGCGCTTCTGTTTCCTGGCAGCTGCCGCCTTTTCAGAAACCTCGAGGTAAATGGCTTCTGTTATTTTCCCAGAATGCTGATGGCTTCTTTTAGTACATCGAGTTCGTCCTGCGCATCACGGAGTTCCCGTTTCAAACGAGCTATCTCTTTCTGTTCATCCGAGGCGTAATTACCGGAGCCGCGAACGGGGATATCTCCTGACTCCCGGAAATCCTTCAGCCGTTTTGTCAGAGTGCTGTAACCTACACCGAGATTCTGAGCACACCCTCGAACACCTATTGCTTATTGGGAATTCTCTCATTTTGACTTGTACTATTTTTATTCTAGCAACAACCCGGCCATCGGTGCGGCCTTGCGGAAAGCCGGAAGAGAGTCAAAAGGAGAATGTGGTTTCAGGAAATGGCTCAACCAATAGTCGGTTGTTTTGTTGTGCGTTTTCTGCTATTGTAAAGGTGAATTCTGAAAGGAGGATGTTGTATGAATTTAACACAGACGGGGCGTTTTATTACGCAGCTGAGAACAGCCATGGGATTGACACAAGCTCAGCTAGCACAGCGTCTGGATGTCACAGACAAAGCGGTATCAAAGTGGGAACGGGGTAAAAGCCTGCCGGACATTACGCTTCTTAATCGATTGGCGGCAGAACTTCGGGTAAGCGTGGTTGAGATTCTTAGCGGCAAACCTCTCAAAGTGGAACGTAGCAGCAATTTGGACGATGTATCTTCTTGGGAGAAGGGGATCGATCAGGCCGAATCTCTGACTTTAAAACCTGCGGAACCTACGGATTTACTGGTCTCGCCGTATCTGTTCGGCAGCAATTTGGAGCATACTCGTTCCTGTCTTGCTGCAGGTCTGTCTGCTCAAATGCTTCGTAACCGGAAGTTTGCAGGAAAACCCACAGCATGTGAAGGATGTGCTATGGAGTGGTATCCCATCGGTGAAAAGGGGATCTTCACGTTTGATGAGCCCTATACACGGCATGGGGATGGTTATCACATGAAACGCACCATTGAGTGTAATTCTTTGAATGTATTTAATCCAATTGCTGGTGAGAAAGTGGGTTTAGGCCAACATGGGATCGCGATCTTTGAAAATCGGGACTACTTGTTTGGTATTGTAGCAAGATCCGAAACAGGTGCGAAGCTTTCTGTTTCCCTTACAGACCGCTGGGGTAAAGTGGAATATGACTGTCGTACCATACAGATAGAGACCGAGAATTGGACACGTTATGAAGTAGAGCTGCGTCCGGATAAATCGGATCCAGATTCGGATTTGCGTATTACCTGGGAAGGAATGGGAAATGTCTGCTTTGGTGCGATTTCTCTTTTGCCAAGTGATAATTTTAGAGGCATGCGTCGGGATGTCATAGAAAAAATGCGGGAACTGGGAATCAAAATTCTGCGGTGGCCAGGGGGGAACTTTGCCGGTGAGTTCAACTGGATGGACGGCCTCCTTCCGGTTGATATGCGGGCGCCATTTCAGTCCTATCTGGGGTTGGAGACTCAGCCGCATACCATGGGTTTTGATTTCAGTGAGATCAATACGGATGATTTTATCGCGTTATGCCGGGAAATCGGTGCTGAGCCTTTCATCACGATCAATCCCTGCTGGAATACTCCGGAGGAGAATGCCGCATGGGTAGAGTATTGTAATGGAAGCAGTTCTACCAAATATGGGCGGATCAGAAAGGAACGCGGATGGGAAGAGCCGTACAATGTTCAGTTCTGGTCTTTAGGAAATGAGTTTGGCTATGGTCATATGGAGGGAGATAACACGCCTGGGGGTTACTGCCGGGTAGCACTGGAGAATGGCAAAAAAATGCTTGAGGTATCGCCTAATCTCAGTCTGTGTTCTTCCGGGCCGTATCCCAGCAGAGAATGGTCAGAGTTGTCTGCTCGTCCCTTATTAGAAGTTGCACAAACGATTTCACAGCACTATTATGGGTATGCTCCCCATTACGCAGGTCCAGAGACTGTAGAGAAAGAATATAATCAGTGCCTGGCGTCTGTTTCCCGCATGCGTACTTTAATCCGTCAATCTCGTCAGTGGCTGGAACCCAGCGTCCGTATTTCACTGGATGAATGGAATGTCTGGTATGCATGGTACCGGCCTTCCAGTGTAACAGACGGTATTTACGCTGCGCTGGTCATGCACCTCTTGATGGAAGAAGCTGAGAAAAGCGGTGTCACGATTGCCTGCCATTTTCAGGCGATCAATGAGGGAATGATCTGCGTAAGGCCAGATGGTGCATATATGACAGCGCAGGGACAGGTCTTTTCTCTGATGAAACGCCACATGGGCAATCGTTTGTGTTTGGCTTCACTGGAAACTGTTGTCACTATGGATAAGGACGGAAAAGTGGTAGTCACTGTAGTGAATTCCTCTTTTCAAAACCATAAAACAGTAGATTTTACACAGTATGGTCCCTGCTGTCAGGCGGTGCTTTACTCCAGTGATACGGTATTGCCTCCCTCCGTTTTTATGGAAGCAGAGGTGTTGGATCAAATTTGTGCAGGAACATTAGATATGCCGCCGCACAGTGTGTTGTTCCTGTGCTTTTGAAGCGGGAAACAAAGTGAGGCGAAGAAGCAGGTTCCCAGGCTATTAAGGCAGGCACACAATAGATGGTAAAGATGCAGCCGTGTTTCCTTGTCTTGAAGGGAACACGGCTGTCTGGTTCGATTTGTGAATGATAAAGGGAATTTTTATTCGAAAACAGGTACGCGTTTTACCACGCCGCCGTCCATGGCGGATTGGTGAGCACAGATTCCTACACCGGTCCAGTAGGCACCGTCGATGTCGCTGGGAACCGGAGTTCGATCTTCCAGAATGCTTCGGATAAACTCGTGGACCAGATGAGGATGAGAACCACCGTGGCCACCACCTTGCAGGAAAGAAAGATGAGGATTGCTGTCATCGTACACCGTTTGCCGGGTAAAGCGCCCAATCTCTACCGGTAAACGATCTGCGTAATCGGGAATTTGAACGCGCTCTTCTATCACGAGACCGCCCCGACCGTAATCGTTCATAACATGTTCAGCGTTGGTGTTAAACGCCATGGAGAAGAGTACCGGACGTTCTGATTCCAGCTGTTGCCATTCAAAACTCTTTCGTTCACCATATATGTTGAAACTTTCGGTGTAGCCTCGGGCTACGTGATAGAGAAACCGGGCCATTTCAATGCTTACGTCGCTGTCTTTCAGGGAGATCAGGGCAGACTCAAAGGCGAATGGACAGCCATAGGGAGCTTCCACTTCTTTACGTACTTTGCCGGATCCCTTACAATATACGGCTTCCGGACGCTTGCCCAGCAACATCAGGCAAGGCGCTACCGCGTGAGTGGGATGCATCAGCGGAGGGAAGCCCAACCAGTAATCCGGCCATCCTTCCATGTCCTGATAGTGTGCGCAACGCATGAACTGTATTCTGCCCAGTTCTCCTTTTTCGTAAAGATCCTTCACGTACAGAAACTCCCGGCCATAGACGGAGGTCTCCATAAACATATAGTGTTTTCCGCTTCTTTTTCGAGCAGCAATGACCTGGTACAGTTCCTCGATGCTCATTCCCATGGGTATGGTACAAGCACAGTGCTTGCCTGCGTTCATCACCTGTATAGACATGGGAGCATGGGTGGCTGGAGGTGTTACAAGATGGACAGCGTCGATGGTTTCGTCTTCCAGCATGGCGCTAAAGTCTGTCAGACGTTCCTCCAGTAGAAATTTATTACCGATTGTGTCCAGCAATTCTCGGTTCGTATCCACTAGCACCAGAGAATCTACGTCCGGGTGTTTCAGATAGATAGGTACAAATTCTGCACCGAAGGAGACGCCTACAAGCGCTACTCTTAATTTGCCGTTTTTCATGGTGTATCCCTCCTTGGATTCTTTGAAATCATCATACAGTGCACATGAAAAAAAGTCTATGGAGGGAAGAAAAGATGTATGGAATAAATGAAAATTTTTATCGAATTATTTGCCTGACTTCTTCCAAGCAGGCCGATCATAAGATTAATTTACTGGAAAGGCAGATGCGCAGCCATGGATACTAGACAAACTGATCTCTACTGGTTTCGGTTAGACGAGGAGATCCATGTGGAAGATGTAGATAAATTTAGCGGCAGAAATATACATCCGGACAGAGTGATGACACAGTGGGTGCTGGTGTTGATGACCAGCGGAGAACGCTCTTTCCGCATATACGGAGAGGATCATGTGGCTCATGGCGGAGATTTTTTTCTGCTGCCTCCTTATGTGCGGCATTGTGGAATTCAATGTGATAACCATGCAGCTTTTTTTGCTCATTTTCAGGCAACCGGTGTTCAGGTTTCGCCGCCTGTAAAGCTGGATACCGATCATATTTTGCTTCCGCTATACGGTCGGGTTCCCTTGGAGTTGCCCTGCTTTGATATGATGGAGTACGCGATTCGACACCGAACGCCGCCTTTCTTCAGCAAAAAATTTTTATCATCTCAAATTCAGGCAATTCTGTACCAGATCAGTTTGGCAGTGCAAAAAAGAGAGCTTTGGTACAACCGGGAAAGCAGAATAGCCTGCCGAATCTTACAATATATTGACGAAAACAAAGACCAACATTTGAGAAATCAGGATTATGAGGCTGCCTTTGGGAAAACATACAATCGGCTGAATACTATATTCCAGACAGCGTATGGTATGACGATCAAACAAATGCAGGTGATCCTACGTGTCAATCAGGCAAAGCGTATGCTCAGGCTTGGTCATACGATTTCAGAAACCAGTATAGCTTGCGGGTTTGAGGATTATTTCTACTTTTTGAAAGTGTTTAAAAGTAAAACGGGGATGACGCCCTCTGAATACAGGAATTCCTGATCAAATCGGGCGTAACTATGATCCTACTCATTTTTTTTAAATAGGCTGTATAGCCGCGCACATCAGAGAAACAAAGTCCGAACTTATTTTCCTTTGGGAAAATAGGTTCGGATTTTTGTTTTTGTTATGCATAAAGAAAGTAAGTCAGGGCAGCCATAAAAAGCGGTCTGCCTTTTTCTCATTTTAGCAACTATTTAATACCAGATACCGAGAGAAAAAGCAAAAGAGAAATATTTCCATTTAACCTATTGACATAGTAGGTAAGTAGGAATATAATTGTACCAATCTAATGAGTAGGTAAATAACATGCCGGGATTTTCTTTCCTGAATTGCTACGGAAACGTAAAAACACAGGGAAGAAAAAAGGCAAATGTAAAAACAAAAAATAGGAACTTTCTCCGATACTCTCACAAGAATTCTATGGAATAGGTGCCTTTTATGAATTTTCTCTTTCACCAACTGCTGAGAAAGAACTTTCGTTTTGGACGAATGTGTAGCGGATTTTGTTATCAACCCCCATTCTGCTAAAACGAAAGGAAGGAAATTAGATGTCTCCTCTGAAATTTGAAACCATGCAGCTCCATGTCGGCCAGGAACACCCCGACCCCGCTACCGATGCCCGGGCGGTGCCAATTTATGCCACCACCTCCTATGTATTCCCCAATTGTGCCCAGGCGGCGGCCCGGTTCCGGTTGGAAGAAACGGGCAATATTTATGGGCGATTGACAAACTCGACCCAAGCGGTGCTGGAAAAACGGGTGGCTGCATTAGAAGGCGGTACAGCGGCCTTGGCACTGGCTTCGGGGGCGGCGGCGATTGCCTATACCATCGAAGCTCTGGCCCAAAATGGGGGGCACATTGTGGCCCAAAAGACCATTTACGGCGGCAGTTATAATTTGCTGGCTCACACGTTGCCGTCTTTTGGCATCACGGCTTCCTTTGTTAATATCCATGATTTGGACGAGGTGGAGCAGGCTATTCGGCCCAATACCCGGGCCCTTTATATCGAAACCCTTGGGAATCCCAATAGTGATATCCCGCCGATCGATGCTTTGGCGGAGCTAGCCCACCGGCACGGATTGCCCCTAGTAGTGGATAATACCTTTGGCACGCCGTACCTCATCCGGCCCATTGAACACGGGGCCGACATTGTGGTTCATTCGGCCACAAAATTCCTGGGGGGTCATGGCACCACACTGGGTGGTGTGATTGTAGATGCGGGCCGGTTTGACTGGGCGCGTTCCGGGAAATACCCCGCGATCGCAGCGCCCAACCCCAGCTACCACGGGGTTTCCTTTGTGCAGGCAGCGGGAGAGGCGGCCTTTGTGACCTATATCCGGGCCATTTTGCTGCGGGATACCGGCGCCTGCCTGTCGCCCTTTGCCGCCTTCCTACTTTTGCAGGGGATTGAAACCTTGTCGCTGCGCATGGAGCGGCACGCAGAAAATACGAAAAAGATCGTCGATTTTCTCGTGAGTCATCCCCAAGTGGAAAAAGTCAACCACCCGTCCTTGCCGGATCATCCCGATCACAAGCTGTATGAACAGTATTTTCCATTGGAAGGGATGACGGTGCTGATTTGCCTGCCGGGTTGTTCGGCCGAAGAGATTCCCGGGTCTTACCGGCAACCGGATTGGCTTCTTTTGGTGGAAATCCCGGAAAAAGTGGAGCTATTACAGAGTACCGTCACCGTGGTACCCGGACAGACAGAAGAGACGGTACCCGGCCAGTGGCGGTTGGAGCTTGATTATGAACAGACCCTCTCGTTTTATCAAAACGACCAGGGCGCATGGAAATTGGAAGGAAGTGGACGATAAATGCCGGTGATTACCGAAGAAGAATTCCGAAAAAAACGAACCGCCGGGGCTCTTTCCGGACTGTTGCTTTTCTATGGGGAAGAATCGTACCTTGCCCTGCGGGCGGCTCAAAAGTTCATCGCCGACATGGAAAAGAAACTGCCATTCCCCGATTTTAATTTGCAGCAATTTGACGGGGATGCCTCGGTCGAAGATATTTTTACGGCGGTGGAAGCACTCCCTTTTATGGCGGAGCAAAAACTGGTGACGGTATCGGATTATCCGGTGGATACCCTTTCGGCGGACGAGCAGGCCCGCCTGCTGGACAATATGAAAAATGTGCCCGAAACGACGGTATGCCTGTTCTACTATTCGGCGGTGGCCATTGACGGGAAGAAAAATGCCAAATGGCGCAGCTTCCTTCAGCAGGCCGGGCGCAGCGGCACCGTGGTGGAATTTCCCAAGCGGACGGGTCCGGAACTGGAAAAATGGTTATGTCAGGAAGCTTCTCGCCGGCACTGTGAACTGTCGCGCCGGGAAGCGGGGCTGATTATCAGCAGCAGCGGCAGCGATTTACAGACCCTGCAAAACGAAATCCGCAAACTGTGCGCTTTTGTGGGACAGGGGACTATTACCCGGGAACACATCGAAAAAGTGGTGGCCCGCAACATGGAGACAACGGTTTTCATGTTATCCAATGCGCTGGCCGGGGGGCAGTATGACCGCTCATTACAATTACTAGACCAGCTTTTTTATCAAAACGAAGAGCCCATTTCCATTTTGGCGGTATTGTCATCGGCGTTTGTCGATATGTACCGGGTCCAGGTAGCGCTGGAAAGCGGGGGGACCTACCACACCCCGGCCCAGTGGTTTGATTATAAAGGAAAGGAATTCCGCCTGCGCAACGCCCAGCGGGACATGCGTGATCTATCGGCCGGACAGCTGCGGCAAATCCTTTCCCTGCTTATGGAAACCGATATTCAAATGAAAAGCACGCGGGTTTCCAAACGGGTGCTGCTGGAAAAACTCATTACCCGTATTTTGCTGGTGGCCAAAGGGGGGAATGACACATGATCCGCATCAAAGAGGCCATTATCGTCGAGGGAAAGTACGATAAAATCAAACTTTCTTCCCTAGTAGATGGGCTGATTATCGAAACAGGCGGTTTCCGCATTTTTAAAGACCCCGAAAAAATGGCGCTGCTCCGCCGGTTAGCGGCCACCAGGGGCCTACTCATTCTGACCGACAGCGACGGGGCGGGGTTTGTGATCCGGCGGTATCTATCCGGCAGTATCCCAGCCGGGCAAATCCGGCACGCCTATATTCCCGACCGCTATGGAAAAGAAAAGCGGAAGGAGAAGCCCGGCAAAGAAGGCAAATTGGGGGTCGAGGGGATCGACGCCGAAGAACTGCGGCAAGTGCTGCGCCGGGCCGGGGTGTGCTGTGAAGAGAGTGGGGAACCTGATAACGTGGCGGCCCCATCGGAACCCATTACCCGGGCGGATCTGTTCACCCTGGGGCTCAGCGGGGGGCAGGAAAGCGCTAAAAAGCGCCAAGAACTGCTCAAAGCCCTGGATTTGCCCGAACATCTCACGGCTAAAACCATGCTGCCGGTACTCAATACGCTGTATACCCGCGATGAGTTCCTGACCCTGTGGGAAAATCTTCAAAAAAGCTGACGGGTTTTTCTTGACAAAGGTTTTCTGCCATGGTATAATCATTCCTGCTGGTGTAAATGAGCGCGAGTGCTGGAACTGGCAGACAGGCACGTTTGAGGTGCGTGTGCTTCGTGCGTACGGGTTCAAGTCCCGTCTCGCGCACCATATTAAGACGTCACTTTTGATAAAAAAGTGGCGAGGAGAAAATCCCTGTTTACAGGGGTTTTCTCCTTTTTTATGCCCATTTTTCAGCTCCGGAAGCGCATTTGAGGCGGTTCCCGTATATAGCTTTTCGCCTTGCCTCTACACGGAATACCCCGATTTGCACCCGATGCACCCGCACTGGTGATAGTTTGTGATCTTGCACCCGTCCCACTTATGTATTATCTTTCGTACCCATTATAAGCAGGTTCAGCTCCGGAAGCTACTAAGGCAAAATCAGATGAGGTAAAATAAATCGCTATCGCCGGGTTTCTTTAGTCTTCATGCTGTAATGGCTAGTTTTGCGTTTTACGGATCCATCTTTAAGTCGCACGATATTGCTGCGTCGCTGTATCTCTGCCTGCACCTTCTCAAAATCTTCCTTGGAGATAATTGCAGGATGGTGTTCAGGAACATAGCATTTGCGTAGTTCACCCCTATTGGTAATCCTGCGCTTATGTAAGTAATCTCCGCAATATGTTTTGTAGACCATTGAAGTGCCTATATATTTCTCATTAGTAAGAATATGCTCCAAGGCGCGTTTAGACCATACGGTCTTTCCTGTTGGAGTTTTTATTTGTCGTTTGTTGAGCTCCACAGTACGTTCTGAGATGATCTCTCCATTCTGACGCAGCTTTCTGGTGATTTTGG
>ENA-UONY01003065-UONY01003065.1-human-gut-metagenome-genome-assembly--contig:-CS9-NODE-3065-length-10923-cov-7.029904_pt1 | contig 10923 bp, 10 predicted proteins | sample MGYA00242465_ERZ724012 | MGnify/ENA metagenome assembly ERZ724012 | reverse complement strand
ATAGCTCAGTCGGTAGAGCAGCTGATTCGTAATCAGCAGGTCGTGTGTTCGAGTCACATTGCCAGCTCCAAACCCTGTATTCTCAATGGATACAGGGTTTTTTCTTTATCTCACTACGCCGATTTTACACAAATTGACCCGCTGATTTTTCTGCCATAGACGCAAAATCAGCGAGCCAGTTGAACGCTTTTTTACATACAAGCAGAGCCGCCGGAGAAATCTCCGGCGGCTCTGTTTGTTTCTATGGGATTATTCCTTGTCCTCAAGATAGCTGCGCACCAGCTCCTGCAGCAGCTCGTCGCGGTCGATGCGGCAGCTGAGCGAGCGGGCGTTGTTGTAGTTGGTAATGTACGTGGGGTCCTCGGAGAGAATGTAGCCCACAAGCTGATTGATGGGGTTGTAGCCCTTGAGCATCAGCGAGTCGTATACCGAGGAGAGAATCTCCCGAATCTGTGCGCGATTGGATACCGTGGCGAACGGTTTGGTGGCGTCACCCATGTCCGCAACCCCCTTCAGTCAAAAATTCTTTCTGCTATTACCATACCACAGCAGCGGGCGAGTTTCAAGGAAAATCTTACCGGATGACCGCGCCGTGCTGCTCGCGCAGCGCGTCGAGAATCGCGCGGACGGCTTCCTCGGCGTGGTCGTCGGTGAGCGTGCCGTCGTCTGAGCGGAGCGTCAGCGAGAAAGCGACGCTCTTCTTCCCTTCCGGGATGCCGACGCCGGTGTAAACGTCGAAGAGCTTCACGCCGCGCAGAACGTTCTTTTCCGCCTTGCGGATGCACTCGGTCAGCTCGCCGACGGGGACGGCGGCGTCGCACACGACGGCGATGTCGCGCGTGATGGCCGGGAAACGCGGCAGCGGCGTATAAACCGGCTCCGCGCCTTCGAGATCGTGCAGCAGCACGACATCGATTTCAGCGCAGTACGTTGCGCCGTCGAGCCCGTAGGCAGCGCACACGTCGGGGTAGATCTGGCCGAGGGTGCCGAGGCGCGTATCGCCCGACCACACCGCGGCGCAGCGGCCGGGGTGGAACGCGGGGGTCTCCGCATCGGCGGTGAAGCGCACATCCGGGGTACGGGCGGCGCGCAGCAGCGCTTCGACTGCGCCCTTGAGCGCGAAGAAGTCCACATTGCCGCCGTAAGCGCCGAGCGTGAGCACGGTGCGCTCGTCGGCCAGCACCTTGCCGGGCTGCTTCTTGTACACGGTCGCCATCTCATAGAGCCTGGCTTCCATGTTGCGGCGGCTGAGGTTCGTGGACAGCACGCCGAGCATGGAGGGCAGCGCCGTCGTGCGCATGACGCTCGTATCCTCGCCGAGCGGGTTGAGGATGCGGTAGTTATCGCGCAGCGGGGAGTCGGCGGGTACCTTGATCTTATCGAGGCTCGACGGGCTCACGAACGAATACGTCATGACCTCGGTATAGCCCATGGCGCGGCAGGCCGTGCCGAGCTTCCGGACAAAGAGCGTCTTTTCGCTGTAGCCGCCCTGCGTGGCCGCGCCGCGGATGTCGGTGGCTTCGATCCTGTCGTAGCCCCAGAAGCGGGCGCACTCCTCGGCAATATCGGCGAGCATGGTGCAGTCGCCGCGCCAGGAGGGGACGGTAAGCGTATTGCCGTTGAGTTCAAAGCCAAGCGAGGTGAGCGTATCGACCATGAACTCGCGGGGAATCTCAGTGCCGAGCAGCGCGTTGATGCGCTTGTCGTCGAGCTCGATGAACGTCGTCTCCGGCTCTTTGGCGAGCACGTCGATCGTACCGTCGAACACCTCGCCCGCGCCGAGCATTTCGACGAGCTCACACGCGCGGTCAACCGCCGGGACGGTGGCGAGCGGGTCAAGTCCCTTCTCGAACCGGCCGGAGGCGTCCGTACGCATGCCGAGGGCGATGGCCGTCTTGCGGATGGAGTGGCCGAGGAAGTTGGCGCTCTCGAAAACGATGGTCGTCGTTTCGTCGGTGATCTCGCTGTTTGCGCCGCCCATCACGCCCGCGAGCGCGACGGGGCCCTCGGGGTCGGCAATGACAAGCATGCCGGGCGTGAGAGCGTGGTCGTTGCCGTCGAGCGTCCGGAGGGATTCGCCCTCTTCCGCGCGGCGGACGATGATCTTGCCGTCGTGCAGGCAGGCATAGTCGAAGGCGTGCATCGGCTGGCCGTACTCGAGCATAACGTAGTTCGTGATATCGACGATGTTGTTGATCGGGCGCACGCCGGACGCGCGCAGACGGCGGCGCATCCACTTCGGCGAGGGGGCGATCTTAATGTTTTTCACCATGCGCGCGGTGTAGCGCGGGCAGAGCTCGGCGTCCTTGATCTCGACGGAGAGCGCTTCGTGGATGTCGCCGTGGCCGGCAGTCACCGTGGGCTCAGCAAACGTCAGGGGTGTGTGGAACGTGCAGGCGCTCTCGCGGGCGAGACCGCGCACGGAAAGGCAGTCGGGGCGGTTGTTCGTAATCTCAAACTCCACAACGCTGTCGTTCAGGCCGCAGACGGTGCGGATATCGTCGCCGGGGAGGCAGTCCTCTTCGAGGATGAAGATGCCGTCCTCGATCGCGTAGGGGAAGTCGCGCTGCTCCAGGCCGAGCTCGCCGAGCGAGCAGAGCATGCCTTCACTGAGCTCGCCGCGCAGCTTGCCGGTGTGGATTTCCTTGCCGCCGGGCAGCTTGCTGCCGTCGAGCGCAACCGGGACGAGATCGCCGATATTGACGTTCTGCGCGCCGGTGACGATCTGGAGCTCCCGCTCGCCGCCAACATCGATTTTGCAGACCCACATGTGGTCGGAGTTCGTGTGGCGCTCCATGGCTACCACGCGGCCGACGACAACACGCTCAATTTCGCTGCCGGTGACTTCCCAGCCCTCCACCTTGGAGCCGGACATGGTCATCGCGTCGCAGTATTCCTTATCGGGGGCATCGATGGTCGTATATTCCCCCAGCCATTCTCTCGAAAGTTTCATGTCGCTACCTCCTTAAAACTGGGACAGGAACCGGGTGTCGTTTTCGTACAGCAGGCGCATGTCGCTGATCTGGAACCGGCGCATGACAAGGCGCTCGAGACCGACGCCGAACGCGAAGCCGGAATAGACCGTCGGGTCGATGCCGCTCATTTCGAGCACGCGCGGATGCACCATGCCGGCGCCGAGCAGCTCGATCCAGCCCTCGCCCTTGCACACACGGCAGCCCTTGCCGTGGCACTCGAAGCACTGCACGTCCATCTCGCAGCTCGGCTCGGTGAACGGGAAGTGGTGCGGGCGGAAGCGGGTCACGGTGTCGGGGCCGTAGAGCTTCTTCATAAGGGTGTTGAGCGTGCCCTTAAGATCGCCCATCGTGATGCCCTTGTCGATGACGAGGCCTTCGATCTGGTGGAACATCGGGGAGTGGGTCGCGTCGATCTCGTCCTTGCGGTACACGCGGCCCGGAGAGAGGATGCGGATCGGCGGGCGGGTGCTCTCCATCACGCGCACCTGCACCGGGGAGGTCTGGCAGCGGAGATGGACTTTCTCGTCCTCGGTGATATAGAACGTGTCCGTCCACTCGCGGACGGTGTGGTTTTCGGGGATGTTCAGGCGGTCAAAGTCGTAGTTGGAAAGCTCGATCTCCGGGCCGTCCACAATGGAAAAGCCCATGCCGATAAAGATATCGACGACCTCGTCGAGCACGGTGTTCATGACGTGCTTCTTGCCGAGGGAGATTTCCTTGCCCGGCATCGTCACGTCGAGCGTTTCGGTGCGGAGCTTTGCCTCCTGCAGACGCGCGGCAAGCGCGCTCTTGCGGCTTTCGATCTCGTTTTCCAGTTCGCCGCGGACCTCGTTCGCGAGCTGGCCGATCACGGGACGCTCCTCGGCGGAGAGCTTACCCATCTGCTTCAAAATGGCGGTCAGCTCACCCTTTTTGCCGAGATACCGGACGCGCAGCGCTTCGAGCGAGTCCATGTCTACGGCTTCTTCGATCGCCTGACGGGACGCTTCCCGCAGGCTTTCCAGCATTTTCTTCATGGCTTCCTCCTGTATTGATAAATACTTAAAACAAAAAAATAAACCTTTCATCCCACCAAAGGGACGAAAGGCATGCTTCCGCGGTACCACCCACATTCGGAGCTTTATAAAAACTCCGCTCTCCTGCGCTGTAACGGGCGCAGCCCGCCGGGGATTGGCCGGCGCTCACGGGCGAACCAGACGAAACCGTTTCCGCGGGGCGCTCTCAGCCGGCGACACCCTTCTCTGCTGCGGCGGTATTCCGTCATTTTCCCGATCAACGCGAAATAACATACTCTTTATACCATAGCGCGCGCCACTTCGCAAGAATAAATTTGACGAATGGCACGCGGGAATCTATAATGTGTTTTGGATTTTTTTCGGAGAGGGTGAAAACCGTGGGCGGGAATATGCCGGAGGTGCAGCGCGTATACTGGGATCGCGGCGGCGTGTCCGTGCCGCGGCGCAAGCCGGAGACGCACAAGGGCGATTACGGAAAGCTCCTCATCGTGGGCGGAAGCGTCGGGTATACCGGCGCGCCGAATCTCTGTGCAAGGGCGGCCGTTCGCTCCGGTGCAGGGCTCGTGTATCTCGGCGTGCCGGAAGCGATCTGGAGCGTGTGCGCCGTGAAAAACGACGAGGCCATGCCCTTTCCCCTGCCGTGCGACGATTCCGGCAAGCTCACCGCGGATGCGCTCTCCCCGCTGCGGGAATATTTTGCCCGCTGCGGCGTGCTCGCGCTCGGCCCCGGTCTTGGCCGGAGCGACGGTACGGCGGCGCTCACCGCAGCGCTCGTTCGAAAGTTTCCCGGAAAGATCGTCCTTGACGCGGACGCGCTCTGGGCAGTGTCGCTCGCGCCGGATATTCTGCGCGAAGCGCAGGGCGAGATCGTCGTGACGCCGCATGAGGGGGAATTTCTCCGTCTCGGCGGCTCGCTCTCTGACGGGCGCGAGCGCGGCGCATGGGACTTTTCGCGGCGGTATGGGTGCATCACGGTACTCAAGGGGCACCGCACGGTCATCGCGCACCCCGCCGGGCGGCTGTACTCCATCGAAGCGGGCAATCCCGGCATGGCGAAGGGCGGCAGCGGCGACGTGCTGACCGGCGTTGCCGCAGCGCTGCTCGGACAGATGGAGACGGAAAAGGCGGCCGTCACCGCGTGCGCCGTCCATGCTGCGGCGGGCGACGAGTGCGCCATCGAGCGAGGCGAATACGGCATGACGCCCTCGGATATTATCGAAGAACTGCCGTACATTTTCAAAAAAATCACGGAGTGAGATCATGAAGCGGACAATTTTGTTCGCACTGATGATACCCCTGCTGCTCGCCGGCTGCGGTGCGCGGCGGGACGCGGAAAACTGGAAGGCGTTTGCCGAGGCGGTCGAAACGGCGGAGCGGATATCGTTCCACGCAGAGATCACCGCGCATTGGGAGGGCACCTCCGCCTTGTTCGGCGCAGACATCGCGCGAAAGGGCGGCGAAACGCGCATCACGCTCACCGCGCCGGAGACCGTCTCCGGCATATCGGTTCACGCCAAAGACGGCGAAACAACGGTGGAGTTTGACGGCGTGATTTTATCGCTCGACGCCGGGCGGAGCGAAACGCTCTCCCCCTGCGGCGCGCCGCAGCGCATGCTCGCCGCGCTCACGCAGGGCGCGATGGAATATTGCGCCTCGTCCTCGGCGGCGTTCACCGCTCCGGACGGCGAGAGCGTGACGCTCTGGCGGGACGAGGCCGGTGCGCTCACCGGCGCGGAGATCGCCCGCGGCGGGCAAAAGGTTCTGACGTTGGAAATTACCGAGTGGGTGCTGGAGTGAGATCCGCTCGGCGGGGCCAACCCCTCAGTCAGCTTCGCTGCCAGCTCCCCTATTAGGGGAGCCAAGTAAATGTGCAGTAAACCAGCTTGCCTCCCCTAAAAGGGGAGGCTTCAAGCAGAAAGGAGCATCCTTTTATGGATACACGAAAGACAAGAACGTGGGCGGAAATTTCGCTCGGCGCGCTGCGGCACAACGTTTCAGAAATGCAGCGCGCACTGCCGGACGGCTGCGGCCTGCTCGGCGTCGTAAAGGCCGACGCCTACGGCCACGGTGCCGCGGAAATTGCCGCGGCGCTGCACGAGTGCGGCTGCCGGTATCTCGCCGTCGCCTGCCCGCAGGAAGCGCTCGCTCTCCGAAGGGCCGGAGAAACGATGCCCATTCTGATTCTCGGCGCAGTGGACGCCTCGTTCGCGTCCGAGATGGCCGCGAACGACATCACGCTCTCCGTCGAGTGCGAGGAAAAGGGGCGCGCCCTCTCCGCGGCGCTGCGGCCTGGCGAACAGCTCAAAATTCACCTGAAGCTGGATACCGGCATGGGGCGGCTCGGCTTTCGCGCGCAGGACGAATCTTCTCTCCGCGCCGCCGCGGCGCTCGCGCAGCTGCCGAATCTCGAAGCCGAGGGCGTATTCACGCACTTTTCCGTTTCCGACACGCCCGGCGAGGAAGACTATACGGCCGCGCAGCTCGCGCTGTTTCTCTCTGCCGTCGAAATGCTGGAAGCCATGATTGGCCGCCGGTTCCCGCTGCGCCATTGCGCCAACTCCGGCGCGGTACTCTCGTGGCGCGAGAAAGGCGCGGCGCTCGACCTTGTCCGGCCGGGGCTTCTCACCTACGGCGTTTACCCGGACAGCGAGCGCGGCGGACTCGCGCTCACGCCGGTCATGGCGCTCAAAAGCCGCGTGGGCGCGATCACGCACCACAAAAAGGGCGACTCCATCAGCTACGGCCGCACGTGGACGGCGGAGCGCGACTGCACTCTTGCGGTGATCCCCGTCGGCTATGCGGACGGATTGCAGCGCTGCCTTTCCGGAAAACTCGAGGTACTGCTGCGCGGACAGCGCGTAAAGCAGGTCGGGCGCATCTGCATGGATATGTGCATGCTCGACGTGACCGACATCCCCGACGCCGCCGTGGGTGACGTTGTCACGGTATTCGGCCGCGGGGACGACGGCGCGCCGACAGTCGCGGAGCTCGCCGCACTCGCCGGGACGATCCCCTACGAGCTGCTCTGCGGCATATCGCTGCGCGTGCCGCGCATTTATACGGAGAACTGACCGGTTCCATACGATAAAACGCAGAGATGGCAAGCCATCCCTGCGTTCTTTTTTATTCCGCATTCTTCCGCAGCAAAACCGCGAGTTCCCCGCGGTTTTCCAGTATCTCCCACATCATCCCTGCCGGGAGGATTTTGCGTACCGTTTCCGCGTCATACGGATGGAAAACCATTCCTTTCCATTTTCCTCCGATATACACATAATCCCCGTCTGCGCTTACGGTGTGCGGTTCCGTCTGATATTCTTCGTCCAGTGAATCCACAGTGAAGAGAACGATGCCGCCCGGCTTTGTGATGCGGCAGAGCTCTTTTATTGCCGCCGCAGCGTCCGCGCGGCGCAGATGGTCAAGAACATCGTGGGCGATCACGCCGTCAAACGCGCTTTCGGCATACCCGGTCGAGATGATACCGGCGGTTTTCAGTTCAGCTCTCAGCGATTCTCTCTCAAGTAGCGCCTGTGCGATCTCCACGGCGCGCGCCGAAACATCAAAACCGCTGACGGAGAACCCGTTTGCCGCGAGCTTTGCCGCATACGCCCCGCAGCCGCAGCCCGCGTCACAGACGGTTTGGACACCGCACCGGCGCAGGATGCCGGTCAGTCTATCCGGCCTCGTATCGAAAGCCTCTATATATTTTGCAATGCGCTCCGGATCGGCTTGTTCCCAGGAATATTCCCAAAATGAGCCCATACTATGCCCTTCTTTCATTTCACCCGGAATGAAAACCAAATCGAAGCCCAACGAAGTGGGTTCGATTTGGGAAGGAAAAACAACACCATCGGTCAATCGGACGCCGCCTGCGGCGGCTGATGACCTTATGGTGTTGTTTTGACGCTGGCACGCCTGCCCGGGCTCGAACCGGGGGCCTCGGGCTTAGGAGGCTCGCGCTCTATCCAACTGAGCTACAGACGCATATGGTTTTCCGCGCGCCGGCCGCGCACAAGGGTATTGTATCTCCTGCGGTGCGGTGCTGTCAAGGGGTGTTTCCGATCGCGGCGGCACGCGTCTTTTTTCGACAAAAGGCGTTGCAATCGCGCGGAGCGTGTGGTATGCTTATTTCACATGGATGGATCTCCCGTAAAATTGAATAGAAACATCCGAATGAAGGAACCGTGTGTAATCCACGGACTGTAACGGCAACTGTAACGCGGAGCGACCCCAATATGCCACTGGGAAACCGGGAAGGCGGGCGAGCGAGGAAACGGAGTCAGGATATTTCACCGGGTGGTAGCGTCGATTAGCAGGGGAACACGCGGGCGGGCCCTTGCTATTCGACGCCAGGTTTCCGATTAAAACGCTTTGATATTCTGAAAATACCGTCAGAGCAGCCTTTGGGCTGCTCTGCTTTTTTTCGGTATTTTTCGGGAGAGCGTCGTCTCTGGAAGTTCTTTTTGCGAGATTCCCCCATGAAGAATTTTTAGGGAGGGCATTGCTATGCAAAAAATGATCTGCAAACCCCGCAGCTCCTCTCTCCGGCAAAACGCGCGGAGGGATGAGCCATGAATGCAAGAGCGGGAATGTTTTACGCCGTGGGTGTCGGCCCCGGCAACCCGGCATGGATGACGCGCGAGGCGTGCGATGTTCTGGGCTTCTGCCCTGTCATCGCCGCACCGAAAAACGCCGCCGGAGAAATGGCGGCGCTGGAGGTGGCGCGCGGCGCCGTCGATCTGAGCCGAAAGTCGATCCTGCCGCTGAAATTTACCGCGGCACGGGCAAAGTCCACGCGAAAGGCAGAATATGTCCGCGCAGCGGGCAGCATTGCTCGCGTACTGGACGCGGGTCTCAGCGTTGCCATGGTGAATCTCGGCGATGTTTCGATCTACGCCACGGCGTACTATGTGCTCGACGAGCTGCGCCGGCAGGGCTACGCCACGCAGATGATCCCCGGCATTACGAGCTTCTGCGCCGTTGCCGCAACGCTCGGCACCAGTCTCACCGACATGGATGCGCCGCTCCACATCTATCCGGGCGAAACGGATAATCTGGATACGGCGCTGGAGCTTTCCGGCACAAAGGTGCTGATGAAGTCCGGCAAAGCCATCGGCGAGACCGCCGCGGCGCTCTCGTGCCGCGGGCTTGCGAAGGAGGCGTCCATGGTTGCCGACTGCGGTATGCCGTCGCAGAAGGTTTTCAGCGAGATGACCGATCTGCCGGAGAATGTCGGCGTCTTTTCCACGGTGATCGTGCCGGGGCTGCGCGCCGCCGCACGAAAAAAGTAACGGCAAAACGCGCCGGAACAGGAAAATCTGTTCCGGCGCGTCATGATTTATTTATGTGCTTTTTCGCCGCGGTTTTTCTCCCAGAGCACCGCGAGACCGATGAGCAGCAGATCCGGCTCATACCGGATCTCCCGGCGGCAGAACGGCGTGACGCATCCGGCGAGGCCGCCGGTGGCGATCACGGCGGCGGGAGCGCCGAGCTCGGCTTCCATACGCTCGATCATACCGTCAAGCATGGCAGCCGAGCCGTAAATTGCGCCGGACTGCATACAGGCAACGGTGTTCGTTCCGATGCACTTGGCGGGTGCGTCGAGCGAGACGCGCGGCAGCTGCGACGTGTGGCCGGAGAGCGATTCCATCGACAGGCGAAGCCCCGGCACGATTGCGCCGCCTACATACCGCCCCTGCGCATCCACGGCGGAGATGGTCGTGGCGGTGCCCATGTCGATGACGATGAGCGGCGGGCGGTGCAGATGCAGCGCCGCGACCGCGCCAACGACAAGGTCCGCGCCGATCTGGCCGGGATCGTCGAGCCGGATGTCAAGCCCCGTTTTGAGTCCCTTGCCGACGGTGAGCGCATCCAGCCCCGTGAGGAGCTTTACAGCGCGCTGCAGCGTGGACGTAAGCGGCCAGACGACGCTCGACAAAATCGCGCCTTCAAAGTCCTCCGGCTGGAAGCCTGCGAACGCGAGGACGTTTTTCATGCCGACGGCATATTCATAGTCGGTCTTGTTCACGTCCGTCGCCATGCGCGCCACGGCGCGGATCGTCCGGTTTTCGATGCAGCCGAGAACGATATTCGTATTGCCGGTGTCGATGGCAAGGATCATGACTTACTTTTCCTTTCTCCCGATGCGGATCAGCCGCAGAATGACGGGGCTGAGCACGATGTTGATGCCAAGCTCGGCAAGGAAGTTGACGCCGACGAGGCCAAAGATCATAAACCGTCCCACATTGTCGCCGAAGCCGAGGCTCTGCGCCATGGAGGCGAGCATCGGCATAAAGAAGATCCGGCAGCCGAGCAGAAATACGCCGGTGTTCACGACCGGGCATACGATCGCCGCGGCAATGGCCGCGAGCGTGCGGTTTTTCGCTCTGAGCCAGGCGTACACGAGCCCCGCCAGACCGCCGCAGGCAATGCCCTTTACGAGCACCGTGAGCAGCGTCCCCGGCACACTGAAAGCGAAAAACGCCGCAGCGTCGCCCGAGAGCAGCACGACCACGCCGAAAACGAAGCCGAGCCACAGCCCCGCCACGCCGCCGTAGACCGCCGCGCCCACCACGATGGGCAGCGCCACGAGCGACACCGAGACCGGGCCAAACCGGATGAAACTGCCAAGCAGCTGCAAAATGACGATCAGCGCCGTGAAAAGCGCCAGACCCGCCAGACGCCGGGTCTTTCCCTGAGAGTTTGCGTTCATATTCAATTCCTCCTGCTGTTGCTCCCTTATTGCGTCGATTGACAAGGGCACACGCGGTTCGGCCGGGCGGAAATGCCCTCATACGGCGTCAAAGCCCTTGAGAATACAGAAAGTATTCCCTGCGGACTTTTCCTAATCTGAGAGCATTTCTGCTCCGGCAGAACTGCTTCGCATCGGACAGCCTTGGATTTTTGAGGGATTTTTGCTCTTCTTTGGCGACGGC
>ENA-UONY01003063-UONY01003063.1-human-gut-metagenome-genome-assembly--contig:-CS9-NODE-3063-length-10929-cov-14.115965_pt1 | contig 10929 bp, 11 predicted proteins | sample MGYA00242465_ERZ724012 | MGnify/ENA metagenome assembly ERZ724012 | reverse complement strand
CCAATCCACGAGCTGATCTAATACCTCTCCGGCAACAAAGTTCCAAATAAAAATGCGTGTCACCTCCAAAAACGCAGAAAGCCGCCGCCCTTGCGGGCGACGGCCTTGTTATGTGATATTTCATTTTAGAAGTTTATGTGCGTACTTCTCCGCGAGGTGGGAGCGCACTTCCTCGACACTCAATGTCGGCACCCCTGCAAGTCTCGAAAATTCTGCTTCCAGAATACTGGCCCGATGATCCAGCATTTTTCCGCGTTCTTCGAAGGCTTCCATGCTCTGCACAACGAGATTCGCCTCACCTTTAGCGGTCGATGGCTCTAACTTCATCCCGACGCCCCCTCATCCTCTTTCTGATGATATTATATTAGAAAGAGTTTAATATACAAGAGCGTCTTTGAAAACCTTCTCACATCGTCTGCTGCCAGGACTGCTCATTTGTCTGTACCGGCTCTTGAAAGACTTCCAAATAATCCGATACCGCATCGCCCAACGTATTGTAGTCCTGGCGGGTGGGCTGATAGACATACCAATGCACATCGTCACTGCTGTCCCAGATATGAGGGTCAACGCCGTCGCAGAAGTTCGGGTTGTTCGTCCGCTTCTTTCCCAGCAGATCCGTAAAGCGCAGGCGCAGGACATCCACCTGTCCCTCATTGCGGTTTAGGATCGTCAACTGCAGCGCGTTATAACGATTGGTGACGATGCCGGTGACGAATTGTATTTTTGCGCGATTTGTATCGCTGAGACGAACATAGCAGGCGCGTCCGACATAGGTCGCGTCCGGATACCGGTCACCCACGATCTTTTTGAGTTCCTGTTCGTAAAAATTCATGTTGTCCTCCAAGTTTTCCGCTTAAATTCCGATGATGTTCCAGATGTACTTCGGCGCGGAAAGCGAGAAAATGAGGCAGGCAAGGAGAATGGCAGGACCAACCCACTCGAACTGTCCTCTCTGCCGATAATCAAAATATGCGCTCCCAAGCTTCACAAAGAAAGCAATGGCGAGGATCATATTCAGCGCAGGAAATACGACTGTCTCCACCACGCTCTTAATCTGCTTTGCTGCTTCCTTCCACGTCTCCTCGACCGCACTCGCCACATCACCATTTGCGGCAAAGGCCGAGGTACAGCAAAGCGCGGTCAGGAGCAGCAGTACCAGCAGGAGTACCATAATTTTTTTGTGCTTCAAACGATTACCTCCCTGTTCAGAACTGCGGAAGGCTGCCTCAGACGAGGCAGCCTTCCATTGATTTAATAGCCGGTGCGAGGCAGAGGCTTACTCGGTGCGTAAGCTCTGGTGACCCAGCGGGAGGCCGCCATGATCCACTGCCCATTGTAGACGCCGCCAGCGTCCGCCTGATTCGTAAACTGTGTGCCGTTGTTCAGCTTTGTGAGCACCTTGCAATCCACACGGGGCGCTTCCACCTGACGGAAGTTGGCATGCACGATGCCGAACGCCGCCATGAACTCCGTCACATACTCGTTGGATGCGAGCCCCAGCGCCGCAGGAGAAGCATCCAAGACATAGTTTTTGGATGTGCTCAGATTATCCGCCAGCGTGCGCCATGTGTCTCCGCTGAGATTGGTGCGGTACACGACCTTATAGCTGCCAGGAGTATTCCACGTGCCGGTGTAGATGGTCTGAATCCTCACCGCGCTGGTCGGCAGCGTATCGCGCCAATAGAAAGACTCCAGCGCTGTGGTGGAATTGTTGGCAATGCTGGTAAAATTGTAGCGGACAAGCTGCCCCGGCATGACCTCCACATAGCCCGTTTTCTTGATGGAAACATTGGTATACAGGCTCTTATTGGTCATAGCCGCCTTGACGATCTGACCGGCGTATTCGATCTCCACCTCAATGGGCGTCTTGTCCAACCCGTAAAATTCCGCAGCCTTAGATTCCACGATTTTATAACGGCCCAAGGGGAGCGGCTTGCTCACTGCTCGACCACTCTTGTTCGTTCGAATGGTATCCACCAAACGATTTGTGCGGGCGTTGTAGACCTCAAAGACGGTGTTGGGGATAGGCGTGCCAGCGGGCCAGCCATTCATGGAGTTGTAGTCCGCCGAGGTCTTGACGATCTGGATCTGGCCGGTGATAGGCGTATTCTTCCACTCGATTTCCGTGGTCTCGCCGCTGCGGACATAAACCGTCTTGCGCTGGGTATCAGGGATATACCCCTCATTTTCCAATTCGCGCAGAGAGTAGCGTCCAGCCGTCAAGCCCTCAAAACGGACATAACCGCGGTCATCGCTTGTCTCCTGCGCGATAGGGTTGTTGCCGCTGTCGTAGAGAATGAAAGAAACGCCGTAAATGCCCTCGCCGGTGGTGCTGTCGATCTTGTGAATGAGGATACCGGAAACGGCTTTGTTGGTCACCGTTTTGGTGGTCGTCTTTCCATCTTCCACGGTGAAATAGATGGGCGTGCTGTCAAGCAGGAATCCCTTGCCCGCTTCCGTTTCCACGGCATAGTAGCTGCCGCTTTCCAGCGGAACATATACGCGCCCGTCCGTTCCGGTGGTGACGGTGTCCACCAGACCGCCATTGCTGACACGGCGGATCTCGAAGGTGGTGTTGGGGATGCGCTGGGTCTTGTCTGCTGCATTGACCTTGATGAGTTCCAGCGCGCCCTGCCGCTCGTTCCAGAAGGTCAGGCGCTGGGGCGACTGGCTCTGGTCGATCTTAATGCTCTGCGGCGTCCCGTCCAGCACGAAGCCGTCCGCGGTCTTGACTTCCTTGGTGGTGACGGTTATACCGTCCGTCAGGCCCTCAATGACGATCTGGCCTGCGGAATCGGAGGTATAGTAGCCGTTGTTGGGGCCGACTACCGTACCGGAGGAATCCGTCACAAGGAACTGTACCCCAGCAAGCGGTTCATTTTTCGTGCCGGAAATGTATTTCTGGATGATCAACGTCGTGGTGGGCTTGTTATAAAAAGTCAGCGTCTGCGTATCGTTGGGGTTGACTACTACAGTCTGCGTGCGCGTGGCCTCATCAATGGTGAACCCCGAAATCGTCTTGGTTTCCGTTGCTACCACGGTGCCGACGATGCCGGAGATGCGGATCTCACCGGATTTATTGGTGTAATAAATGCCGTTGCTGGACAGTTCGCCGTTGGCGTCCGGGACAAAGCTGCCATCCGCGTAGGTGATCTTAAACTCTACGCCCTCCAGCGGCTCCCCGTCGGGGCCGGAGCTGACCTTGCGGATGATGAGATTTCCGGCAGGCTGGTTCAGAAACTGCAAATGCGCCGTTTCGCCGCTCTTGATGAGCGCGTGCTGGGGGCTGTCATCCAACAGGTAGCCCGTTTTTGCTCTGACTTCACGGGCAATGACCGTCATGCCGGGTTCCAGACCATCCACCAAAATTTCGCCCGCGGCATTGGTGGTGAAGCGGCCGTTGTCATTGCCGAGATAATGGCCGCTGCTGTCGGTCAAAAGGAACTCTACGCCGGAGAGCGGTTCGTGCTTGCTGTCGTCGCTCAGTTTGGTAATTAAGAGCGATCCCAGAGGAGCATTACCGAAGCGGAGCGTTACCACATCCTGATCCTCGCCGGAGATCCACACGGTTTGCGGTTCGCGGTCGATGATGTGATTTCCGTCACCTTCGAGTTCCTGACAGACATAAGTGCCTTTTTTAAGGTTTGTCACGGTGAATGCCCCGTTGGGGCCGGTCACATAAGTCCCAATGACCGTGCCGCCTGTTCCGCTGGTATTGCCGCTGAGATAACGCAGTTCAAAGCGGCAGCCCTCCAGTCCTTTTCCGGTTTTGGCGTCATATTTGTACACGACGAGGGCACTGTGAGGCACATTGTCCACCGTTACGGTCTTGGAGGTGTTGGCTTCCAGATAGAACTCGGTGACCCCGCTGCCCTGAATGCCGAAGCCATTGGGAGCGGACTCCTCCACCAGCTTGTACCAGCCACGGTTTACATCGGTGAGGGTGATTTTTCCGCTCTCGTCCGTTGTGAACACGCCGAGGTCGTTGATCTCGCCGGTGGTGGTATTGTCTGAGCCGTAATAGATATGGAATTTGGCATTGGAGAGAGGATCACCGGTGACGCTGTTTCGCTTCAGGATCGTCAGGGATGGTTTGACCGCGTTGAAGAAGGTCACCGTTCTGGTGCAGCCTGCTTCCAGATAGACTTCCTGGGGGATCTCAGAGAGAATGACATTGGAAGGCACATTTTTCTCCGTGATGCGATAGCTGCCCGCGGGAATGGAATCGAGGAAGATGCGCCCTGCGCTGTCCGTCGTGGCGCTGGTGGAGTAGCTGCCGTCGATCTGCTCAATACGGAAAGTGACGCCCTCGATAGGCTCCCCGGTGGCGATATTTTTCTTCAAAATTTCAAGTCCGGGCTTTTTGTAGTCCACAAAGGTGACCTCGGAGGTCTTGCCGGGGCGCAGCGCTACGGTCTGCTCGGTGTGAGACAACACATAAGGCTCCGGCACGGATTCCTCCCGGACGACATACACATCAGCAGGCATATCCGAAAGGGTGGCGGAGCCGTCCGAGCCAGTCGTGACGGAGGTGGAATAGCTGCCGGTCACAGATTTGATGGACAGCACCGTGCTGGGGATCGGCGCGCCGGTCTGTGCATCGGTCTTGATGATCTTCATGCTGGGCAGTTCATAGTTTGTAGCGGTGACGGTATACTGCTTGTCTCCATCGGTCGTATCCACATAGACGCTGATGGGGGTGGAGTCTGCACAGTACCCTGCTGGCGCTTCGGTTTCCACGAAGGACCACAATCCTTCGGTGACGTCCTTTACCTCGATCATACCGCCATTTTTAGTCACATCGCTGCCGACGATCTGACCGTCACGGTAAATATTGAATTTTGCACCGTCCAGCCCGCGGGTCGTTCCGGCAGCCACCTTTCGCAAGGTAATGTCCGCATCTCCCGCGGGAGGAGCCGGCTCGTCCTGTATCGGCGCCTCGCTCACGCGCAGCTTGCGCGGGCCGTAATAGTTGAAGAAGGACTGGTTCTTGCGGTTGCTCGAAAGTGCGAATACCGCCCACTTTGCACTGTCGTCCTCCACGATAACCGCCACTCTGCCCTGTGCGGCATATTCCTCGATCTGACGCTGAAATGCCGCATCCTCCTGCGCTTTCTGCGCGAGCATCCAGTCGATGAGGCTCAGATACATCTCGTAGGTATCGGCGTTGGCATAGCCGCCCGCGTCACCATCTCCGCCAGGTTCTCCCTTGTAGCTCTGATGGTCCCACACATAGGTTTGGACCGCCATAAAGAGCTGGCCTACATTGGATGCCTTGCTGTCGTTGATGTAGGTCATGAGCCACTTGACATTGGCAAGCGTCGCGGCATCCATCTCACCAAGGCCGCTATTGGCAATGGCGGTTTTGAGCACGGTGTCGGCATCCGCATTGGTAGCCGAAGTGTAGGTATAAGAATCAAAAAATGACTGCGTGGCGTTGTGATAGCCGAGGCCGCTGTCGAGGCAGTAGAGCAGCCTTCCCGCCGCCATCGGCGGACGATAGCTGTACGGTGTGCCGTTGGCGAGCAGTCGAGTACTCCAATAGGCTTGATCCTTTGTGATCGTGATGCCTTTGCCTGTGCCGGATGCGGCAAGGGCAGAGGTCGGCAGCATCGTCAACAGCGTCATAATGACAAGGAGCGCTGACACGATCCTTGCTTTCCATGTTTTCAAGATTGTTTCCTCCTGTCTGAATTTAGAAACGAAGAAGCAGACCGATCGGTCTGCTTCAGATTGATGTTATGTAGGTTTATTTCCCTGTCGGAGTATCTACCCATCCTACGGTATAACCGTCCCACAGGAAGAGCTGGACGCAGTACCAGCATTCGTCGCCGTTGTCGTTGACTCCCCTGGCAAGTCCCACACCGATCTCAGCATAGTTCTGATTGAGGAGGTTTTTCTGATGGCCGTCTGAGAGGTTCCACGACCACATGGCGACCTCGGATACGGTTTTGCCCTGCGTCGCCCAATCCGCGATGCAATGGATATTTTCTCCGGTGTATGGGCAGTCCGTGACGGTGGTATTTTTCCGTCCATCCGGCCTGGTGTGGGAGTAGACGCCGCTGGCAGCCATTTCCTCTGCCCGTACCTGCGCCGCCTGCATGAGCTTGTCGTTGACACGCAGCGCGGCAACACCATTTCCTTTGCGCAGAGCATTGGTCCGATCCACGATGTCCTGCTTCATGGCGTCTGCATCATCGGCAGACGTCGTGATCTCCTGCTGTGGAACAGAGTCGGCAGCTTCATCTTTTGCCGGTGCTTCGCCGGTGTAGGGCTTGCCTGTCTCGATTTGGACGGTTTTGGTATTGGCGTCCCAATAGACATTGAAGCCGACAGCCTTTCCGATGTCGCGCAGCTGCATGAAATTGTTATCGTGGATCGTATAGGCTTCGATCTGCGCTTCCTGTCCATCCACAAAAATACGGTTGGCGGAAAGCGTTGCCTTCAGCGATTCCACCGCCTGCGCTGCTGGTGCGCTCAGTGCCAGTCCGAGGACTGTGCCGCAGAGGACGAGACCGACATTCTTCATTCGTTTCATGGTGTAGCCTCCTTCATAATGTTTTGGTACGCACACCATATCACAAGTATGGCGAAGAAGTCGAACAGAACATTTTCGGCAAAAGGGAGAACATCATGCTTCCGCGGCGATAACGCACCAGCGTTGATCCCGCTGGTTGCGGACGCAGGTATAAAGCGTGAGCATATTCTCACCGGAATCCGCAAGACCGCTGCGGTCGGCCTCGCTGACCTTAAAGATATCCGTCACCTTATAGGTGCGCGTCCCCAGCTTGGTGGTCAGCTTGATCCTGTCCCCAATGTCCAGCGTGTGGAGCTGCCCGAAGTAGCTGTTGGCGCCGCGGTTATGGGCGGCGAGGCAGACATTGCCCTCCCAGATAGAGGTGTCCTCAAAATGGCCGATGCCCTTGGCGAGCGTCTTACTGTCCGTTCCCTGATAGATCCTCACGCTCAGACCCAGCGTGGGGATCTCGATCTTGCCGAGGGAACCGTTTTTGTAGTAGAGGTCACTCGTCACATCTGTGAACAGCACAGAGGGCTGATAGCTGCCGCCGCTCACCGTGCTGCCAGGGGTGACGCCGCCGGAGGCACCGCCGCCAATGACCGAACCGGATGCGGGCATACCACCCGGCGCGAGGTTCGGCGTGAGATATTCGCCCGTATTTAGGGCATTCATGCTCTCTGAGCCAAAGGCGGGCGGAATGAGCGCAGCGTTCTTGCTGGCGTCGGTATTCTTCATAGCCCCGCCATCTGCCGTGTGGACGGTCCCAGCGGAAGTGGATCTGCCGAAGTCATAATCGTCCGGCGCGTCGATGGTGTACTCCAGTGCAGATGTACTGACAGCAAGTACGGCCATCAGGCTGATGGCAAAGGCAAAAACAAAGAGTTTTTTCATTCGCCGTCATCCTCCTCTCCAGCCGCCGCTTCCTTTCTGTGCTTCCAGAACAACGCACCGCCAACGCCTGCACCAGCCGCGGCGACAATGCCGAGCGGCACGAGCACATAGCTCCAGCGGAATGCCGCCGCATTCCCTGCGGGCAGGATCGGCTGGATGGGTTCGCCTTCGAAGATAGCGACATAGCGAACACGGTCGAGGGCAATATGGCTCACCGTACCGGTGTAGTCAGCTGTGACGGTGTAGCCCTTGATGTAGCTGCTGGTCGTGCTGCCGGTATAGGTCGCAATGGCGGTATAACGGTCCGCCACGGCATAACCGTCCATATTTGCGGTGTTGTCCGTCTGCCACCGGATATCCGTGAGCGCCAGAGTCTTGCCGTTCTCCTCAATGGATTTGGGGAGGTACTGCGTGTCCTGCTCGGCGAGGTTCGGGTAGCTGCGTTTGGCGGAGATCTCCTTCGTGGTGCTGCCATAGCCGGACGGTTCGATCTGCACGGTATCAAGTCGGAGCGTCAGGGTCCCGATGAGGCCATCGTCCGTGATGAATTCCTTTTCCTGCGGCAAGATCGCCAACACGGATTCCATATCTTTCTTGGCACTCTGGAGCGAAACGGTCTCCGTGTGCTCGCGGCTCTCCTCCTGCGGCAGCTCCTGCCGGAGCAGCTCCACCAGAGTGTAGTGGTAGCCATCCCTCTCGAAGTCCGAACGGGCGATGCCCTTGGGGTCTGCCTCCGGCGTCAGGTCATAGATCTTTTTCAGTTCTGTTTTATCCTCGCTGCACTGGACGGAAGTCGGATAGCAGACCTCCGGCAGCTCCACGGCATGGGCCGAGGGCATCAGCACCATGAGCAGCGTCAGGGAGATGAGAAGAAATAGGCAGCGCACGAACCATGCGTTCGCCGCGCAGCCTGTCATGCGGCTTGATTTCATCGTAAAATTATCTCCTTACGTTATAATGTCATGCCGGTCATTTCCGGCTCATCCTGCTGGGGAGCGGTCAGCTCCGTCAGCTTTGTCCTTGCCCATTCGGGCAGATATTTGTCAGCCAACACGCCGACGAATTCGTTACGGTTCCAACGAGTCATCTCGCCATCGCCCAGGCAGGTGCAGCGCACTGAGCGTCCGATGGCGTGCGGATTGCAGCCGAAGCCATCGTGGGCGTACCAGAGTTGGTTTTCTTTGCTCCAGCAGGATTCTTTGAGCGTGTCGGGGCTGAGTACCAACACCTTGCCGGTAAAGTCCTGCTCGGTCCTGTCGCCGCTGCAATGCTCCGCGCCGAACAGGTCCAGTCTTTGAAACGCTGCACGGTAGAGAGCAATAAAGCCATCCAGCACGGCGGGATGGCTCCGGACAACGAAATCACTATTGTGGTTGAGGTCTGTTGGAACGTAGATGTTTTCTGCCCAGCGTTTGTTGGTGGGGCTGAAGCGTCCATCCCACTTGAGTTCGTGCAGCGTGTTGGCGAGTACCCATGCTGTGCGCTTGTAGCCGTATTCGTCCAACACGGGCTGGATGCACTTCTCTTTCAGGTTCATTCCATCGAAGTTCTGACGGATCGTCTCCTCGATGGCGTTGCGGCAGGCGATGTTCGCCTTATGGCTCTCCCGCCAGAGCGCCAGTTCATTTCTTTTATTCGCTTCGGCCGCTGAATATGGGTAGAGATAGGTCTCATTCATGCTCTAACTCCTCCTTCAGCAGAAGGAATAAGCCCGCCAGAGAAACACCGGCTTCTATCAGACGAATCCGATCCTCCGAGCTCAGGGCGGACATGATCTTATAGGTCGCTGTCTCCTCGGAGGGCGTGAGAACGACTTCACCATTTCTGGCTTTGCTGCAAATATTATCGGCGTCATCCGGGTCGATACCGGCTTCGGCCAACACGCAGGGCATAACCGATAGGCTGTCCCAGCATTTCTCTTCCCAATAACAGCCATCACATTCATCTCTCACCGTGCCGCCGGCCGCGATGCTCGCCTTCGCCAGTTCGTTGAGCAGGACAGCGTTCAGAGCGGTGAGCATCTGGTGTGTCCGCAACATTTCCGAGGGTGAGATGTCCTCCGGCAGAAGGACGGAGCTGCCCGCCTCCACGCAGAGGAACAGCTTTCGCGCATTGTCCAGCTTGAAGAGCTTGAGACTGGCTGCGGGGATATGAATGCCCTTACTGTCGTTTTCGTGCGGAAGGTCAAAAATCAAATACGCCATTTTATTTTCTCCTTGTAATTCTTTTGATGGGACGGATAGGCCGATGGACGATCTTCAGCTCCAAATCGTTTGCCTGCTCGTCAAAGAGCGTTGTCTGGCGCGCCATATACGGTTCGGGATCATAATTGGTGATGATGAGCTCACCAAAGGACGATCCTTTTTTCTGCGCCATCGGGTTATTGCGGCGAAAGGCCAGAATGTAAAAGTCCTGATAAAGCTTTCGGATGAAGGAGCAGTCGTTGTACGAGAGCACGACATAGCCCTCACAGCCGGACACCACCTGCCAGAGCCGAACGTGGAAGCGCTTCGCATTACGGATACTGCTGGATGCCCGGTACATTCTCTCCGTGTTGACATAGGGCGGGTCACAGTAGAGCAGGCCGCCTACGCGGTCCCTCTCCTTGATAAACCGCAAGGCGTTCTTGTTCTCCAGCGGCACGTTCTTCAGGCGTCTGGATACAGCCGGAAAGCGTCCAAGGAATCGTTCCACATCCATGCCCTTGACGCCATAGGACTTGATCGTTCCGCTGAAGCTCCCGCGAATGGCGAGGTAATAAGCTGCCGCGCGCTTGACGTTGAAGAGCCGCAGCCGCTCGTCAAAGATGGGCCGCAGCGCCCTCTCCTGCTCTTCGGTGAAGCAGGACCGCTCCCCGAGACACCTGATCTCTTCCGCGATGTTTCGGTAATAGACGTCCTTGTGCATCAGGAAATCGCGGTAATATTCAAATGTCGCGCGGGACTGGATGGGCAGGAATTTCAGTTCCCGCATCAGCACATTCGTGCATTCCTTGACACAGGAGAAGAAGTTGACCAGATCGGCATCCAAGTCATTGTAGATGTCCAAGCGGTTTGGGTCCGGTGGCAGGGCCAGCAGCACGGCGGCGCTTCCGCTGAACGGCTCTCCGTACTGGTCAAGCTTTGGCGGGAAGATAGAAATGATACAGGAAGCGTATCTTTCCTTGTTTCCCACCCATGTGATCGGCGGCTTAACCATACGGCTCCCCCTCACGCTCACCGAAGTATTCCAGCGCCTGCTCCAGTCCGCGGATCGCAGCCTCCAGTCCGCTGGACATCGCCTTGAGCTGCCGGATCGTTGCGTAGACTTCGCCCGCGGTGACGGCATAGAAATAGCCGCCGCGGTCGCTGCCGACAGGGATTCCCTTGCGCCGCAGGCGGTTGACGAGCTTTCGCAGGTCCGTGCCGTTGATGCCGAGTACCTGCTCCAGCTCCGCACCGCTCACGCGGTACTTCCTTCCGGCGCAGGCGCCCTTGAGGTATGCTTTTAGTTTTTCTTCGCGCATTTTTCTCCTTTCC
>ENA-UONY01003062-UONY01003062.1-human-gut-metagenome-genome-assembly--contig:-CS9-NODE-3062-length-10930-cov-7.565241_pt1 | contig 10930 bp, 10 predicted proteins | sample MGYA00242465_ERZ724012 | MGnify/ENA metagenome assembly ERZ724012 | reverse complement strand
AGCATTTAATTGTTTGCGTCAAAAATGACAGAAAGGGAGATGCGTACCATGAAAAAGACCTACAAGATCGAAGTCGACTGCGCCAACTGCGCCAACCTGATGGAGGATGCCACCAAGAAGACCGAGGGCGTCGCGAACGCCGTCGTGAATTTCATGACGCAGAAGATGACCGTGGAGTTCGCCGAGGGAAGCGATCCCAAGACCGTCATGCAGAGCGTGCTGAAGGCCTGCAAGAAGGTTGAGCCCGACTGCGAGATCGAGCTCTGATCCCCTTGCCGCATCCGGCGGCAGAATTTCCGAACAGGAGGCGTAAAGCCATGACAAAGAAACAGAAAATCATGCTCTGGCGGATCGTCATTACCGCCGTGATGCTCATTGCGCTGCGCTTTATTCCGATTACCGGTATTCCGCAGCTTATTGCGTACCTCGTTGCCTACGCCGTGATCGGCTACGATATCCTGCGCAAAGCCGGGAAGGGCATCGCGAACGGCCAGCCGTTCGATGAAAACTTCCTCATGGCGCTCGCCACGCTCGGCGCGTTCTTCCTTGCCATCTGGACGAAGAGCGGCGACTATGTGGAAGGCATCGCCGTTATGCTGTTCTACCAGATCGGCGAGCTGTTCCAGAGCTACGCCGTCGGCAAGAGCCGCCGCAACATCTCCGCGCTCATGGACATCCGCCCGGATTACGCCAACATCGAAACGGACGGCAAGCTCGAACAGGTCGACCCCGATGAGGTCGCCGTCGGCAGCGTGATCGTTGTGCAGCCCGGCGAAAAGGTGCCGCTCGATGGCGTCATCGTCGAGGGCGAGGCGAGCCTCAACACGAGCGCGCTCACCGGCGAGAGCATGCCGCGCGACGTGAAAACCGGCGACGAGATCATCAGCGGCTGCATCAACCTGAACGGCGTGCTGAAAATCCGCACGACGAAGGAGTTCGGCGAGTCCACCGTTTCCAAGATCCTCGATCTTGTGGAGAACGCCAGCTCGCGCAAGTCCCGCTCCGAGGCGTTCATCTCCCGCTTTGCGAAGGTGTATACGCCGTCGGTGTGCGGCGCGGCGCTCGTGCTCGGCATCGTGGTGCCGCTCGTCCGCATGGCCTGCGGCGCGGCTGCCAACTGGACGGACTGGATCTACCGCGCTCTCACGTTCCTCGTCGTGAGCTGCCCGTGCGCGCTTGTCATCAGCATCCCGCTGAGCTTCTTTGCGGGCATCGGCGGCGCGAGCCACGAGGGCATCCTCATCAAGGGCTCGAACTATCTCGAAGCGCTCTCAGACGCAAAGTATCTGGTGTTTGATAAAACCGGCACGCTCACGCAGGGCGTGTTTGAAGTGACCGCCGTGCACCACAGCACGCTCGAAGAAGCACAGCTTCTTGAATATGCCGCGCTCGCTGAGTGCGCCTCGTCGCACCCGATCAGCAAGAGCCTCCAGAAGGCCTACGGCAAGGAGATCGACCGCAGCCGCGTTTCCGATATCGAGGAGATCAGCGGGCACGGCATCACCGCCACGGTGGACGGCCACGCCGTCGCCGCGGGCAACGCCAAGCTCATGAAAAAGCTCGGCATCGAGGCCATCGAGTGCCACAGCGTCGGCACGATCATCCATATGGCGATCGACGGGCAGTACGCCGGCCACATCGTCATCTCCGATGTCCCGAAGCCCCATGCGAAGGAGGCCATTGCCGCGCTCAAAAAATGCGGCGTGAAAAAGACCGTCATGCTCACCGGCGATACGAAGCGCGTGGCCGAGCAGGTCGCTGCCGAGCTCGGCGTGGACGAGGTGCGCAGCGAGCTTCTCCCCGGCGACAAGGTCGATGAAGTCGAAAAGCTCCTCGCGGCGAAGGGGCCGCACGAGCAGCTTGCTTTCGTCGGCGACGGCATCAACGACGCGCCTGTGCTCACCCGCGCCGATATCGGCATTGCGATGGGCGCTATGGGCAGCGACGCCGCCATCGAGGCTGCGGATGTTGTCCTCATGGACGACGATCCCAAGCAGATCGTCAAGGCCATCCGCATCTCGCGCAAGTGCATCGGCATCGTCAAGCAGAACATCGTGTTCTCGCTCATCATCAAGTTCGGCTGCCTCGCGCTCGTCGCGGTGGGCGTTGCGAACATGTGGGCGGCGATCTTCGCCGACGTCGGCGTCATGATCCTCGCCGTGCTCAACGCCATCCGCGCGCTGCGGTATAAGGAATAATCCAATACGAAAGAAAAACGCTCTGCTTCACAAACAGCAGAGCGTTTTTTGTTGCGCGGGGATATAGGGAAAAGGCGTTGCTTCACGCAGTGACCGATATTTTGGCTTTTGCGGCGCTTATCCGATTTCAAGCTTTTCGCGGAGCCAGCGTTCAAGATGAATGAGGCTTTCCACCTCGCCCTTCGCGTTGCGGTCGAGTTTGGCGCAGTCTGCGCTGCGGGAAAAAACATGCATCGGCACGTCGACAAGATTCTGATGATACTTGGCGCTGCAGGGATAAATACGCATTTCGATCATCGCTGCCGTAGTAAGAAAGTCTGCGACAAGACGGGCCTTTTCGGGATCGGAATCCTTGTGGTCAAAGCACCACTTATAAAGATCGGGATGGAAGTTTGCCATAACGCCGTTATATCCGGCCGAGCCGTGGCAGTAGCTGTCGAACCAGGACTGCGCGTTGGCGTTGAAGATCTTGAGCGGCGTACCCTCTACGGCCTTCAGCCGTTCGCGGATGAGCATATAGTCGCAGCAGGTGTCCTTGAGAAAGACCATACGGCCCTTCGGCGCGATCTCACGCAGAAAATCGAGGGATACAAGACGTTTCCAGGGCATCGGGCATTCGTAGATGCCGAAATCCACTTCCGGATATTATACTGCCGCCAGCCACGTGCCCCGTGTAAAGCCGTCAGCGGATCAAACTGGAGCGGTACGTGAACTATGATAACCGGAAAATCTATTATATCCACCATTACACCGACTACGAGGACGGGACGAGTGTAGAAACGAAAACAGAAACTTTTCCCGGCACAGAGCGCCGCGCAGCTTTGGCGAGGTTTGCCGAGTTGAAGAAAAATTTCCCCGGCATCGCGGCGGAAATGGACATAGAGAAAAGATCATGGGAGAGATAAAACAGAAAAATTTCAAAAAAGAAAGCGCCGGGTTGATTCCAGGCGCTTTTTCGGTCGTTGAAACAGGCTGCAAATTTGTTGATAATACGTTGATAATAGACTGAAATAAATAAAAATAGCCATTAACAAAAGCGGGGGCAAAAACAAAGAAAAAGTACCGAAATCGTTAAATTTCGGTACTTTTTGGTGGAGATAAGCGGGATCGAACCGCTGACCTCTTGAATGCCATTCAAGCGCTCTCCCAGCTGAGCTATACCCCCACAGGACACCCGATTTTCCAACCGGCGAGAGATATAATAGCAAATGGACGGGAGAATGTCAACCCTAAAATGCAAAAAACTCGTTCTTTTTGCGATTTTCCCGAAAGAGCCGCCGTCAGGCGAAAAGGCAGAGCAGCAGCCCGTAGACAATGCTCGCACCGGTGCCGTACACGATCACGGGGCCGGCGATCGTGAACATCTTTGCGCACGTGCCGGGAATGAGTCCTTCGCGCTTAAATTCGAGCGCGGGCGCTACGATGGAGTTGGCAAAACCCGTGATCGGCACGAGTGTACCGGCTCCGGCGAAGCGCGCGATATCGTCATAGAGCCCCAGCCCCGTGAGCAGCGCGCCGAGAAATACGAGAGAGATCGAAACCGCCGTTCCGGCGCTCTCCGTGTCCAGCCCGAGCGAGGTATAAAGCGCGCGCAGCCCCTCGCCTCCGGCGCAGATGAGCCCGCCGACGAGAAACGCGCGCAGCATGTCCATGCCGAGCGGGGAGCGGGGCTGCTTCCTTTTTATATATTCGTTGTATTCTTCGTTTGTCATGTTCATAAAAATTCGCCTCCCGTGGGAGTATTCCCGCGGGAGGCGACCGTATGCGTTATATTGTTATAAAATCAGATGTTTTCCTGCCGGATGATCTCGCGGCCCATGAGCACGCCCATGACGGAGGCCATCATCAGCCCGCGCGTCCAGCCGGACGAGTCGCCGAGGCAGTGGAGACGGCGGATGTTCGTGTTGAGATCGGCGTCCATCTTCACGCGGTTGGAGTAGAACTTCAGCTCGGGGGAGTAGAGCAGCGTTTCGTACGAGGCAAAGCCCGGCACGACCTGATCGACGGCCTTGATGAAGTTGATGATGTTCGTCATGCTGCGGTAGGGCATCGCGGCGAATGCGTGGCCATCGGACCTTGCGCAGGCATCACATACCGGATCGCGTTTCAGCGAAAGGGGCTTTTTCCGCAAGCTATGTGCTCGATCAGCGGCCGGAACGGAACGCTCCCGCCGCCGATAAAGGCTGCAGGGACAGCGCACAGGCATGAGAAAAGGACGGTACAGCCGAAGCTGAACCGTCCTTTCAATCGGAGATAAGGCAGACCTGCTGCTATCCTTTTTTCCTGGCAATCACTTCCGCGATTTCTGTTGCGCCCCGGGACGTTCCTTTTCCCGCCGTCTTTGGTACTCCTCCAGAAACCGATCCAGATAGACCTTGTTGACGGTGGCAGAGATCGTGTTGCGAAGCAGATCCTTTGCGTCGGACTGCGTCTCACCAAGACCTTCCCGCGCAGGAGCTATCCCGAACGCCGCGCCGAGCATGTTTTCAAATTCGTCGCAGAAATAGTCGTAGGCGATCGGAAGGGGATAGCTGCCCTCCTGTATGCTGAACATCAGCCGAAGCCCCTCCAGCGGGACAACGGGCTTGACCACGGCGATAAACAAAAGCCGCGCAAGGTGCTCCGACGGGTAGGTCTTTTTTATTGGCGCGGGGATCAGGCTCTGCTTGACGTAATTGCTCACCATGGAACTTGTCAGTTCAGGCTCTCCCAATGGGGTAAGGCAGGCGTTGATATAGCGCACCACCTGCTCCAGATATAGCCCTACATTCGGGATCTGGGCATAGCGCGGCAGACGAAAACTCTCAATATCCTCAATCATTCTCTTCACTTCCTGTTCCATGCTGCCATTATATACGTTTCGCACGGAAAGTACAACGGTTTTGCGAAAATTCTTTAACGGTTTTTTAAAAGCGGTTGACGGAATGATAAAAATCTGATAGAATCCCCCCGATCGGCTTTTTAAAACCGGATAAAACGCTTTTTGCGATTCGGAGGACACACAATGAACCAGTTTCGTATTGCGGCAGATTCCAGCTGCAATCTCCTTGCGCTGAACGGAGCGGACTTCGTCAGCGTTCCGCTTACTATACGCACCGAAACCGAAGAGTTCCGGGATGATGCTTCTCTGGACGTTGACGCAATGGTCAGCACGCTCCGCAGCACAAGGGGCCGATCCTACAGCGCATGTCCGAATGTCGCGGACTGGGAAAGCGCTTTCGGCGAGAGCGGCGACGTGATCGTGTTTACCATTACAAGCAGTCTGTCGGGCAGCTATAACGCCGCCTGCGCGGCGGGGAAAAACTGCACGGAGCGCAACCCTGCCCGGCGTATCCATGTGGTGGACACTCTTTCCGCCGGACCCGAGATCACCCTCCTCATGGAGAAAGCGCTTTCCGAGCAAAGCTCCGGCGCCGACTTTGACGAGGTATGCGAAAATCTGAAGGCATATCAAAGACGCACCCGCCTGCTTTTCGCCTTGGAATCCATGCATAACCTTGCGCAGAACGGCCGGATCAGCAGGCTCACGGCAACGATGGCAGGCGTCCTTGGGATCCGCGCCGTCGGACAGGCCAGCGCCGAGGGAACGCTGGAGATGCTCGGAAAATGCCGGGGAGGGCGAAAGACGCAGCATTTCATGCTGTGCGAGATGGAGCGGCTCGGCTACGGGGGAGGAAGCGTCCAGATCGGTCATTGCCAGAACGCGGCGTTCGCGCAGGAGCTCTGCACCGAGATCCGGCAGCGCTTTCCGGCGGCGGATGTGAGATGCTATCCTCTGCGGGGACTGTGCAGCTATTATGCCGAGCGCGGCGGGATTATGCTGGGGTTTGAGACCTGAAAAACGAGCGAAATAAATGAGTGCCGCACCGTTGTCGTTGTCGAAACGGTGCGGCACATTCATTATACATAACATAATAATATGAATCCGACGGCGCGCTCGCGGCTGTCACGCGCCTGCCGCGACCGTGCCGGAAAATGCGGCGCGGGGCAAGCCATGCGGCAAACGCCGTTACTCTTCCGACAGATCGGCGACCAGCTTGGTGTTGCTGACCGCCAGCGCAAGCTGAAGCTTGTTTTCCAGCCCGGTTTTCTGCAGCATATTCGCCACGTGGAATTTGACCGTTGACATCTCACAGCCCATCTCCGCTGCGATGCGCGTATAGGAGAGGCCGCGCAGCAAATGCCGCAGCACCTTCATCTCCGTTTTGGTGAATTCCGTGCTTTTTGCCATGCCGATCTCCACCGTGGGCGGTGCGTCCGGAAAGACACGCTCGCCGGCCATCGTCTGGCGGACGACCTCCATCAGGCGGTTTTTTGCGGAATCCTTATACCACAGGCTATCCGCCCCCGCCGACTTTGCTTCCTCCAAAACCGCGCCATCAAGCAGCGAGGTTACAACAACAATTTTTATCTGCGGACGCTCGGCTTTGATTTGACGGACGGCAACCAATCCGTTTTCCCGGTGCTCCGTCTGCACGTCCATCAAAACGAGATCGACCGGGCTTGCTCTGCACACCTCAACCGCCTGCTTCGCGCCGGGAATGGACGCGACAATCTGGTACCCGTCCTCTGCAAGGAAATAGCTTTCCAGAAAGCTGCGGATCATGGCCTGGTCTTCAACGATCATCACTCTCATGCGCTGTTTCCTCCTTTTCCGGCAGACTGAGCATAAGCGAGAAGCAGGGCAAGCTCTGAACCTCCATTCTGCCGCCCGCCTCTTCCACATGGTGACGCAGCATGGATAGACCGCCGCCCTCCGTGATTTTCTCCTTCGGTGCAGCGCCGTTGTTGGTAAGAAAAACGTCGGTGCGTCCGCACGTTGGTTGAAAGCGTACATATAGCTCCGTGCCGCCGGCATGACGGGCGCAGTTGGCCGCGCATTCCCGAATTGCCAGCGAGACCGTCTCGCAGAGACTCCGCGATTCCGGCGGCTTTCCTTCCGTCAGAACCCGGATACCCATCTCCGCAGCGCGCCGGACAGCCACCTTCATCGGTTCGGGCGGAGCCGTTATCCGGTTGGAGCGGTAAAGCACCGCGATGGACTGTTCCCATAACGCCGCGCCTGCGCGAAGCTCTTCCAACCCGGCCTGCCGGATCAGCGCGCGGCGCACGGCAAGGATGCTGTGGCCGATATCGTCATGCACACGCAGCTTCATGGCAAGGGTCTCTTCCTGCCGGATAATCTCCGGCATCTGCTCAAACAGCCTTCGCATCCGCTCATTTGCCTCCGCCAGCTTTGCGCTTTCCTCTTGCAGATGCTTCTGCCGCCACATAAGCTCCGTGATATCCGCGGCGGTGACCTGCGTATAAGTAAGCCCCGCCGCTGTTTTGATGCTTTCCTCCGCAAAGCGCAGCTCCGTGCCGTCGGAAAACCGGAAAATATAAAGCTGCGGATCCAGACAGCGAACGGGTGACGGCGGTGAGTGCAGGGCGTCATGCAGCTCCGTAAGCGTCTGAATGCCGCCTTTTCGCAGCTGACTTGCTATGGCAAGCATTCGGTGGTTAATAAGCCGCACCACGCCGTTTCTATCAAAAAAGCAGACCGCAATGGGCAGACCGTCCTCATCCTCCTCCCATTCGAGCGCGGGGAATTGATCCTTCAGATGGCAGAGGGGAGACTCACCGGAAATACAGAGATTCATATGAAGCGCCTCGCCGACCTCGATGGAAATCAGCAGCGAGCGCAGCGATTCAAGCTCCGTCTCCACGACCGCCTCAAAGAGATCGTATGCCTCCGTCACCTGCTCAATGGAAAGCTGCCCATCCCCCTTGATGAGCGCCGAGCACTCCGCACCGTACAGGCGGAGATTTTCCGCAGATTCGTTCAGGCAGAGCCGCAGCTCCTGCACGGAAATTGACCCGCGCTGTACGCCGACAAAAATCAGGTTGTTTCTCCGTTTAATATAGGTTCCAATGACGATGATCTGCCCGAGCAGACGCTCTGCCCGCGCCGGGTCATCTGTTTTTTTCAGCTCAGTCAGCCGCTCCTGCAGCATGGCAATCTGCCGGGCAGTCTGCGCCTCCATCATGTCATAGAGGCGGTTTTCTTCCGCCAGCTTTAAAAGCCTTGCGTGCTGTGCATTCTCCGCCGCCAAAACGTCGCCTACATCGCGAAGCTCGTCGCACGTCTGCTCCAGCTCCTGCCGGAGCTGATTCAGCTCCGAAACGTCTTCCTTCCAGAACGCCCAGCCGCGGCGCAGCTTATGGCGCTTCAAAAGCGAATCATCGTCGAGCTGCACGGTATCCTGCGTTATCTGCCGCAGCTCCCTTTGCGGAAGAAGCGGCCGCATCGTAACGGATGCGTGTTTCGTGCAAAAAGCTTCATCCGTAATCTGTACAGGCAGCGTTGTCGCTTCCAGAAGCTCATCGTATCCGCGGTTGGACTGGATGAGTCCGCATTGGATGCAGCTTTCAAAAATACCGGTAAACATCAGGCACTGGGCAACCGTCATGTCTCCCGCCAGCACCCAGACCCAATGGATTTTTTCGGCATACGCATAAACATATGCCAGCGATAGCGCAAACGGCACCAGCGGCAGCAAGCGGACTCTCTTCGTGTTCGGGATACGGCATTTTGTCACGATCATAAAAAGCGAGAGCGCCGCGCAAAAGAGCTCCCAGCCGAGCACAAGGAAATAACCGCTCTCATAACGGTACTCCTCGTCCGACAAAATGCCGGACGGAAAGGAAAACACCCGCTGATGCAGATCGTTTGTTAAAACGAGCAGCAGGAGCAGCACCGTCGGCACATACAACAGCTTTGTCCACCGCGGCAAATGAAAGTCCTCCGGCTTTCCCAGCGACTGGGAGACGAATACCGAGAGCATAGGGATAAAGAGGATCGGGACATAGTAAAAATACCAGAGCCAGCGCTCCGCATCGGTATTGTCGATGGAAAACTTAACCGAGCGAAGGAGAAGCCACAGCACCATCAGCATCGAAATCGCCAGCAAATAGCGCTGCACCTGCGTCTGCACAATGCGAACCCAGACAGAGTGGCACCATGCGCACAGCAGGAAGATATAAATTCCGCTGCGCAAATGGTTATAAATCGGAGAATGGAACACCGTTCGGCTGGCATAACGAAGCCACATGGCAAGCGCGATGAGCCCCAGCGCGGCAAGCGCATACAAAAGGCTCTTTTTTGTCGCTTTACTCATTCCGTGCTCCTTCCAGCTCCGCACATTCAAATATAGTATCTTATATAGTATATCATGCAAACAGGAAAAGAGCAATGCGGTTTTGGACTCTTTGCCGAGAGAGCTGAGAAGGGATATGGCCTTTGAACAGAAAATAATTGCAAACCCCATCCAATCGGCGGGGGCGTGAGAGAGGATTATCGGCTAATATATAATCGAAGCATTCTAAAAAGGGAAAGGCGGTGGAGAAGCACAGATGCGAAGAATCGTGCTGGATTTGCAGGGCGGTCTTTTGGCAGAGGCGGTAATGCAGGTGCTTGCGGGATGCGATCCGGACTTCATCGTCTATCGCTCCTCAAAACCGGAGGACACACTTGCGCTGTGCCGAAGCTGTCATGCCAATGTGCTGGTGATGGAGGTTATCCGTCAGGGCATCTGGAAGCTGAGCGAGCGGCTTAGAATCTGCCGCGCGGTAAAAAAGCTCGGATGGGACTGCAAGGTGCTCCTCCTGGTGGATGAGAACGCGGACGAACAGCTTGCCGCCGAGGTGCGGCAGACGGTGAAGGATCAGCTGGCCGATAGTTTTATCTATGCGTCGGTGTCGCCAACGTATCTCGCGGGCGTGATCGACATACTTTGAAAGGAACGGTGAAAGATGAAAAAGCTCCTGCGATTTATTCCGGCGCTCGCGCTCGCGGCGGCGCTGCTCACGGTCACGGCACTTGCGTGCTCGCCGGACGACAATAATCCGGAACATCATGAAAACGTTATACAGACCGATGAGAAAAAGCCAACCTGCCTGGAGGGAGGATACTACGAACTGGAATGTACCGTCTGCGGGTGGAGCCGCGTCTTTTCCATCGGCGACATCGTGCCCCACGAATTCGGGCCGTGGGAGATCGTTCAAGAGCCCACCTGCACAAAAGCCGGCGAGAAGCGAGCCTATTGCAGTACATGCAACAAGTGGTATCCAGAGCTCGCGCCGGCAACGGGCCACAGCTGGTATAAGTACTATACAAAAGAGCCTACCTGCACCACGGCAGGAGAATACTACACCTACTGCCGGAAATGCCCTGCGAGCCAGGGGCGCTCCACAGAACCTGCCACGGGTCACTTCTGGGTTGTCTGGAAGCAAGTATTCGCTACCTGCACCACTTCGGGCTATACCGAATTTGTCTGCGACGACTGCGGCGCGGATGGGGGGACCACGACGACGCCCGCCAAGGGACACAGCTTCGGCGAGTGGTTCACCACAACGCAGGCCACCTGCACGGAGGAAGGCATGCAGAAGCGGGAGTGTGCAACCTGCGGCGCGACGGAGAGCCGCGGAATCTCCAAGACGGGACATAAATTCGGCGCGTGGTTCACCACGACGCAGGCCACCTGCACGGAGGAAGGCATGCAGAAGCGGGAGTGTGCAGCCTGCGGCGCGACGGAGAGCCGCGGAATCTCCAAGACGGGACATAAATTCGGCGCGTGGTTCACCACGACGCAGGCCACCTGCACGGAGGAAGGCATGCAGAAGCGGGAGTGTGCAGCCTGCGGCGCGACGGAGAGCCGCGGAATCTCCAAGACGGGACATAAATTCGGCGC
>ENA-UONY01003061-UONY01003061.1-human-gut-metagenome-genome-assembly--contig:-CS9-NODE-3061-length-10931-cov-4.668260_pt1 | contig 10931 bp, 13 predicted proteins | sample MGYA00242465_ERZ724012 | MGnify/ENA metagenome assembly ERZ724012 | reverse complement strand
GCCAAGTACGACCGAATGTTCTTCCTGGTCCCTGGCTACGGAGCCCAGGGCGGCACGGCTAAGAGTGTCCAGCATGCCTTTGACCGGTTTGGCCACGGGGCAATTGTCTGTGCGGCCCGGAGCATTTTGGGGTCCTGGAAAAAGAGCGGAGGCGACGGACGGGATTATGTATCCTGTGCCCGGCAGGCGGCGGAGAAGATGAAAAAGGACCTGGGAAAGTATATCATCGTAATGTGAGGGATTCTATGACGACACTGTATCTGGTGCGCCACGGAGAAGCAGAAGGCAACGCCTTCCGGCGTATCCATGGCCAATATGACAGCATTTTGACGCCCACCGGCTTCCGGCAGGTGGAGGCGCTGGCCCGGCGGTTCCGGGAGATTCCGGTGGACGCCTGCGCTGCTTTTCGGGAAATTTGCCTGGGCCGGTGGGAGGACCTGCCTTTTGGCTATCTGGAGCAGTTTGAGCCGGAGGCGATGACCTGCTTCCGGAAGGACCCAGTCTCCTGGCACATAGAGGGCGGGGAGCGGTTTGCAGGATATACGGGGCGGTTTATTCGGGGCATGACGGCTGCGGCCACCCGGTATCCGGGGAAAACGATTGCAATTTTCTGCCACAGCGCCGTGCTGCGGGGTGTGCTCATGGAGCTGTTTTTCCACCGGGATGCGAGTTTGGTTCCTTACTGTGACAACACAGCGGTGTCCAAGCTGCATTGGGACGGGCGGACCTTTACTTATGAATTTTTGAACGACAGCAGCCACCTGCCGGAGAACCTGAGCCGGGTCCGCCGAGAACCCGGGAAGAGCCGCAACCTGTGGTACCGGCCTCTGAAAGGGGAGCTGCCGCAGGGCTTGCCTCAGCCGCTGGAACATAACCGTTCGTTTGTGGCCATGCTGGATGGGAACGCGGTGGGCCTTGTGAGCCTGGACCGGGAAAAGGGGCGGGTTACCAGGTTGTATCTGCTGGAATCCTGCCGGGATATGGGAATGGAGGATCAGCTTCTGGGTCAGGCAGTCAGCTGTCTGCGCAGATGGGGGCATCACACCATGGGCATTCGGCGGACAGACGCGGAGCCGGACGGGCTGCTGGACCGGTATGGGTTCCGGGAAGAGGGAGACATCCTCACATACAATCTGGACCCGGGGGTTTATCACTGGGAGGAGGCCGGCCAGAGGGCGCGGTAAAAAACGGTCGGGGCCGGTATCCGCTCTTTGCCGCTGCGCTGAGTGACAAAGGGGTTCCGTCCCCGACTGGCAGTATATTTCAGATGTGGCGGTTACCGAGTGGCCCCTGGGGATTGCCCGGTTATGGCTGCGCCCGTTCCATCGGTGGTGTCGCTGTCTCCGGTCTCGCCAGCTGTGCTGCCCTGACCGGGTTCGTTCGTGGAGCTGCCGCTTCCGGTTTCACCGGAGCTGTTGCCGTTCCCAGTGGCGCCAGTGCTTTCCCCTGTGGCTTCGCTGGGATTTTGGCTCTCTCCGATGGTGGGAAGGGTGGCCACGCTGGTGCCGTTGGTTCCGTCTACCATGCCGTCGTTCCGGTTTGAGACATTGCCATTGTCACAGCCGGTGAGGAGCAGGGCGGTCAGGACCAGGGCCGTGGTAACAATCCATGTTTTTTTCACAGAATTTCCTCCTTTCTGTTCTGACTGAGGTAGTGTTTGCAGATTTTAGAGCTTTCATACGGGAATCTGGTGGAAATTTGTAACAGAGCCGGAATGGACGGGGCGGAATCTGGCATGGGCTCGTTGCCGACTGTATTTTTACCGGGAAAAATCTGAATCTGGGTTGCTATTTCGGACGGAACCCTGTATAATGGAACCGTTGAAAAAAAGAGAAGGAGACTGGCAATGAAGAAAGTTTCGGTCAAAAAAGGAGCCGCCTGTATGGCATGTCTGGAGTGTGTCCGGGCTTGTTCTCAGGCCTTCTACAAAGAGTTTCATCAGGATAAAGCCTGCATTCAGGTGGTGGAGAAGAACGGGGCTCCGAAGCCTCTGACCTGCATCCAGTGTGGCAAGTGTGCCAAGGCATGCGAGGCCGGCGCCATTACCCAGAATCCCAAGACGGGTGTGTACATGATCAATAAGAAGCTCTGCACCGGCTGTGGCAAATGCGCGGAGGTCTGCCCCTTCCATGTCATAGTTCCTCCTGCTGTTTCCGGCGGCCCGGCAAGCAAGTGCATCGCCTGCGGCATCTGCGTGAAGAGCTGCCCCATGGAGATCCTGGAGATTGTTGAAAAATAAGCGCAGAAGGTCGGGGGCCTGCTGCAAAGCGGACGTGTCAAGGCTTACCCCACAAGGTATTGTGCAAATCCTAGCATCGTGTGCAAGATCTTGAAGGGAGTGGCAGTGATTGTTTTGCTTTACAGTAGGCCCCTTTCTGTTTGATCAGCTGATTTTGAAGCTGGAGAATCAGAAACTGTCCCATAGGGTCACCTCCTTTTCCGGTGACCTGTCAAGAGATTTCCATGCGGTGTGTCCCGCTTTTTTCTACAGGGCAACAGCATTTACTTTTTTGTGTGCGGATAGAGAAGAATTTCCTTAATTTCACGACTAATTTACGCTCTATGAGGGCGGACCTATGTGCAATGCCCCCGGGGGAAGGCAGGGCGCTCCCGTGCCAGCATAAAAAGTAAAGTTGTACGTTCATCCTTACGTTCGTGACATTGACTCATGCATCCGCCCCAGTGATGGGCGAGCAATTTGGACGCAGAAAAAGTAAATGCTGGTGCCCTGCTTTTTTCTAATTTTCCCTTGCTATTGGAAGCGGCATCCGCTATAATTACAAGGATAATATGCTCTTTGTGTACCGGTTGGCGGGCATTGCCCCCACGGCTTCATTCGGATATTCGGCTGCGTGACAGTCAGAAAGGAGTATCATACATGAAGACACTGCTTGAAAATTTGAATGAGTTTCTTCGCCTCCTGCGGACGATGCAGTTGGCGGATGTGGTAGATATTATACTAGTGACCTTTTTGGTGTATCAGGGGATTCAGCTGATTCGCACCAGCAGCACGGCTCGGATTGCCAAAGCGGTGGTGCTTCTCCTTCTGCTGTCTTGGGTGACGGATCTTTTGGAGATTCATGTCCTCAATTTCCTGCTGGACCGGGTTTTGGAATTGGGACTGATTGCTCTGGTGGTGCTATTCCAACCGGAGCTCCGCCGGGCGGTGGAAAAGGTGGGTGGCACCAGCTTAAAGGAGGTGCTCAGTCCCAGGGAGCGGACCAGGGAAATCAACGATGTCATTTTGCAAACTGTGATGGCCTGCGAGGCCATGGCCCGGGAGAAGGTAGGTGCGCTGATGGTGTTCGAGCGGGCCAGCCGTCTGGATGAGTACTTCAAAACCGGGACCCTCATTGACGGCCGGGTTTCCGAGCAGTTGATACGGAACATATTCTTTCCCAAGGCGTCGCTCCATGATGGCGCTATGGTGATTCGCGATGGGCGTGTAGCAGCCGCAGGCTGTGTCCTTCCGCTTTCGGAGAACAGCCATCTGAGCGCTGATTTGGGCACCCGCCACCGGGCTGGCGTGGGTGTCAGCGAGCTCACCGATGCCGTGGTGGTGATTGTCTCGGAGGAGACCGGCACCATCTCCGTGGCTGTGGGCGGCATGCTGAAGCGGCACCTGGCTCCCCAGACGCTGCAGCGGTTGCTCACCAATGAGCTGGCCCCGGCGGAGGAGGACGGCAAGAGAAAAAAGGTTCCCATGCCGAGCCACTGGTTTAAGGGAAAGGCTGGAAAGGATGAGAGCAATGAAAAGTAAGCTTCCTGCTCTGCTGCTGTCCTTCATTGTGGCGATGGGGCTGTGGCTCTACGTGGTCACCACCGTGAGCCCGGAGTCGGACCAAAATTATACCGGAATTCCGGTGGTATTTGAAAATGAAACCTCTCTCCTGGACCGGGGACTCATGCTGGTGTCCGGGGAGGACGCCACGGTGTCGGTGCGCCTGTATGGCAAACGGGCCAATTTAAACCGGCTGAACGCCTCAAACATCATCGTGACGGCAGACCTGAAGGCAGTGACGGAGCCGGGAAAATATGAGTTGGAGTATAAAGTCTCTTACCCTTCGGGTATTACTAATGTGAGCCTGGACAAGCGAATTACTCCCAGCGTCACCGTGGAGGCGGTGGAATTTGCGGAAAAGGATGTGCCGGTGCAGCTGGTGTTTCAGGGGGAGCAACAGGAGGGGCTGATCCTGGACCAGGAGGAGGCCGTGCTCAGCGCGGAAACGGTCCATGTCGCCGGTGCGAAAAACGAAGTGGACCAGGTGACCAAGGCCGGAATCTTGGTGGACCGCACCGGCCTGACGGAAAATCTGGTGGGAGACTTTGTCTATACCCTGATGAATGAAAATTCGGAGCCGGTGGATGTGCCCCATGTGCAGACGGATACGGGGGAGATTCACCTGGAGCTGCCGGTGGAGCACATCAAAGAGGTGCCCCTGCGGGTGGAGCTGGTGGATGGCGGCGGCGCCCGGGCGGACATCCACGCCGTCTGTGACATTGAACCTGCAACCATCAATATTTCTGGCTCTGAGGAGGCGCTGAAATCTGTGACGGAGATCCTCCTCACCAGCGTCAACCTGGGCGAAGTGGACACCGCTACAGGGATGGAGACTTCCGTGGAAATCAAGCTGCCGGACAACCTGAAGAACCGCTCCGGCGTGACAGAGGCCAAGGTGACAGTGAGTCTGAGAGGCCTCATGACCAAAACGCTTACCTTAACCCGAGACCAGATTGAGAAGCTTGAAGTGCCCAAGGGTATGCGAGCGGACATTTTGACCCAGATGTTGGATGTGACCTTCCGTGGTCCTGCCTCGGAGCTGGAAGGATTGACAGCAGAGAATGTAGTTGCCACCGTAGACTTTACCGAGGCGAAGGCCGGGACCTATACGTTGCCCCTGTCTTTCACCATCACCAGCACGGATCGGGTCGGCGCTTACGGCAATAAATACAATGTGACCGTGATGCTCTCCGAGGACACGACTGAGTCCTCAGAGGCGGAAACGGAAGAATAAGCCTGTGGAACAGATTGTTACAGTTCGGGCCCTTTACCCGGACGGCACGGCAGAGGTTGCCTGCCGGCGGGCTTCGGCTTGCGGCGGCGACTGCGGATCTTGCGGCGGCTGCACCGATGCCCAGACGGTGCTGGTCCGGGCGCAGAACCCCATAGGAGCTAAACCTGGGGATCGGGTGGTGGTGGAGTCTGCCTCCCGTCAGGTGCTGGGGGCGGCGGTGGCGGTGTATCTGCTGCCTGTCCTGTTTTTGCTGGGGGGCTATGCCCTGGCGGGTGGTTTCGGTGGGGGCATTGGTTTCGTCCTGGGCCTGACCCCTGCGGTCTGGATGGACCGGCGGCGGGCGAAGGGCGGCAGGCTCTTGTATACCATCTCCTCCTTTGCCGGGGAAGGCTCCGGCATGGAAAAAATGGAAAAATTACAATGAGAAGGGAATTATGACCTTGATGAAGAGTATGACCGGCTATGGCCGGGCGGTGGAAACCGTGATGGGCCGGGAATTTACCGTAGAGCTGCGGGCAGTGAACAACCGATATCTGGACTGCACCGTAAAGCTGCCCCGGAGCCTGACCTTTGCAGAGGATGGGGTGAAGCAGCGCGTAAAGGCTGCAGTGGCCCGGGGAAAGGTGGATGTGTTCATCTCCGTAGGCGCTGCTGCCGGGGATTCGGTGCAGGTGAGCCTGAACCGGCCGGTGCTGGAGGGATATCTCCAGGCTATGCGCACCATGGTGGAGGATTACGGCGTGCGGGACGACATCAGCGCTGCCGCGCTTTCCCGTTTGCCGGAGGTATTCCTGGTGGAAAAGCCCAAGGAGGACGAGGACCAACTCCTTTCGGCCCTCCTTCAGGTGGTGGACAAGGCTCTGGCTGCCTTTGACACCATGCGAACGGCAGAGGGCGCTGCCATGGAGGAAGATCTGCGCAGCCGGAGGCAAACCATTTTGGACCTGGTTTCCCAGGTGGAGGCGGGTTCGCCCCAGACCGTGGCCGATTACCGGGCGCGTTTGGAGGCTAAGATGCAGGAGGTCCTGGAGCGCACGGCCATAGATGAGAGCCGGATTCTTCAGGAGGCGGCAATTTTTGCCGATAAAGTGGCGGTGGATGAGGAAACGGTTCGGCTCCGCAGCCACCTGGCCCAGATGGAGACCATGCTGGTAAGCGGCGGTGCCGTTGGCCGGAAGCTGGATTTTCTCCTCCAGGAGATGAACCGGGAGGCCAATACCATTGGCTCCAAATGCACGGACCTGAGGCTCCTGCAGGTGGTGGTAGAGATCAAGGCGGAGTTGGAGAAAATCCGGGAGCAAATCCAGAACATCGAATGAGGTGAGGCCATGCAGCTGATCAACATTGGATTCGGAAATATGGTCTCTTCGGCCCGGGTGTTGGCCATTGTGAGTCCTGATTCTGCGCCCATTAAGCGGATGATTCAGGAGGCCAAGGACCGGTGCATGCTCATCGATGCCAGCTTTGGCCGCCGGACCCGTTCTGTGGTGGTCATGGATACGGATCATGTGATTTTATCGGCCATTCAGCCGGAGGTTTTGACAGCCCGGGCCAACGGGCAGACAGAGGAGACGAAAGAGGAGGAAGAACCATGAGTGAGGGAAAGCTGATCATTCTCTCCGGCCCCTCTGGGGCAGGGAAAAGCACGGTGATTCGTCAAATCTTGGAGCGGCATCCGGATTTCTTTTTCTCGGTATCTGCCACCACCCGGCAGCCCAGAGGCGGAGAGCAGGATGGGGTGCATTACCATTTCATGACACCGGCCCAGTTTGAGGGTATGATTGCCGGTCAGGCTCTGTTGGAGTACAACCACTATGCCAGCGGAGATTATTACGGCACCCCTGCAGAGCCTGTGCGTCAGGTGCTGGAGCGGGGTGGTACCGTGCTTCTGGATGTGGAGCCCAACGGCGCGTTTCAGGTTCTGGAGAAGCTGCCTCAGGCAGTCATGGTGTTCCTGGCTCCGCCCAGTCTGGCTGAGCTCCGCCGCCGATTGGAGTCCCGGGGAGATACCCCGCCGGACAAGGTGGAAGCCCGGCTGAAGCAGGCCCATTGGGAGCTGGCGCAGGCTCCTCGCTATACATACCTGGTGGTCAACGACCAGGTAGATGCATGCGTGGCCCAGGTAGAGGCCATTTTGCAGGGCAGTCCGGAGGCCGCAGTCTGCCGTTATGAAAACCAAAGTGAAGTGGAAATTTTGAAGGAGGTCCTTTCTCATGCTGTATCCCCCCATGTCTGAGCTTTTGAAGCACATTCCAAGCCGTTATCTTCTGGTGAATGTGGTAGCCCGCCGGGCCCGCCAGATTGCCATCGAGGCCGAGGCTGGCGGCATTGCCCTGGAGGATAAACCCGTCACCCTGGCTATCCGCGAGGTAGCCGGCGGCGAGCTGACCGCCAGCCTGAAGGACGTATATACCAAGTAACCCCACTTGGTGTGCTTTACGCCTGTCCGGGCGGACATGTGGGTCCGCCCATGGTGGCAGGCGGGGGCTGCCATAAAATGGAATAACCCAGGGGGAGGAGGTGCTGTCTTTGATTGCAAAAATTGCTGTTTCTGCGGCGGTTTACGCCATTGACAAGCCCTATAGCTATACAGTGCCGCCAGGGATGACCCTTTTGCCGGGGGTGCGGGTGATGGTACCCTTTGGCCTGGGTAACCGGAATGCTGAGGGTGTGGTGCTATCCCTGGAGGAAGGAAATGAGGCGGAGCTGAAGTGCGTGGACCGTGTGCTGGACCCAGAGCCGGTGCTGGACGACGCCATGCTCCGCCTGGCTGCTTTTGTACGGGAGCGGTACTTCTGTACCTTTTACGAGGCCATTCGGGCGGTCCTTCCCGTGGGCCTGTGGTACCAGGTGCAGGATACCTTTACCCTGGCCAGTGACAGGCCTTGGGAGGGGAAGACCATCCGGCAGAAGGATGCCAAAGCGGTGCTTGCTTTTTTGGAGGACCTGGGGGGCGCCGGGACCTATCCCGCTCTGCGGAAGGCCTTTCCGGAAGAGGAAGCTCTGCAGGCTGCTCTCAAATATCTTCTGAACAAAAAATGGCTGACTTCTCAAAGCGACTTCCTGCGCAGAGCCGGAGACAAGACGGAACGCATTGCGGTCCTCTCCGCTTGTGCAGAGGAAGCCATGGATTATGCCCGCCGCAAGGCCAAGTCCGCTCCCCTCCAGGCCTCCGTTCTGGAGCTGCTGGGGAGCCTTGGCTCCTGCACCGTGAAGGAGCTTTGCTACTACACAGGGGCCACCACCGCCACGGTGCGGCGATTGGAGAAACTGGGCTATGTGTCCTTCCAGGAGCGCCCAGTGCTCCGCTGCCGGGAGATTGTTCCGGTAAAACAGGAAGGGCCACTGATTCTGAACGCCGCGCAGACGGCGGCCTATGACGTCCTGGCGGCAAAGCTGGAGGCGGACAGGCCGGGGGTGGCTCTGCTGCATGGAGTGACTGGCAGCGGCAAGACGGCGGTATACCTGAAGCTCATTGCCCGGTGCCTGGAGCTGGGGCAGGATGCCCTCCTGCTGGTGCCGGAAATCGCCCTGACGCCTCAGCTCCTCAGCCTTTTGGCAGCCCATTTTGGCAGAAAAGTGGCAGTGCTCCACAGCAGCCTGCCTCCAGGGGAGCGGTATGACCAGTGGAAGCGGGTCCGGAACGGCCAGGCCAAAGTGGTGGTGGGTACCCGCTCGGCCGTGTTTGCGCCCTGCCGGAATTTGGGTATCATCATTTTGGACGAGGAGCAGGAGCACTCTTATAAATCGGAGAATACCCCCCGGTACTGCGCCCGGGAGGTGGCCATCTTTCGGGGAAACCGGGAGAAGGCCCTGGTTCTTTTGGGCTCTGCCACACCTTCGGTAGAGACCATGTACCGGGCCAGAACAGGGGTGTACACCCTCTGCTGCCTCACGGACCGGTTCAACGGCATGGCCCTTCCCCAGGTCCAGCTGGTGGATATGAAGGAGGAGATCCGGGCAGGCCATGATTCGGTGCTGAGCCGCCCGTTGCTGCAGGCTATGGAGGAGACCATGGCCCGGGGGGAGCAGACCATCCTCTTCCTGAACCGCCGGGGTGCCAGCCGTATGCTGCAATGTGTAAGCTGCGGCCAGGTGCCGGAATGCCCCCGGTGCAGCGTGCACCTCACCTACCACAGCGCCAACCGCCGGCTGATGTGCCACTATTGCGGCTTTTCCCAGCCGGTTCCCGACCGCTGCCCCCAGTGCAGCGGCCCTTTGAAGCAGGTGGGAGTCGGGACCCAAAAGGTCCAGGCAGAGCTGGAGGACTGCTTCCCCGGCATCCAGGTGGCCCGGATGGATGCGGATACAGTGAACGCGGTCAACACCCACGAGAAGATTCTGGAGCGCTTCCAGCGGGAGCATTTGCCGGTGCTTTTAGGCACCCAGATGGTGGCCAAGGGGCTGAACCTGGAGCGGGTGACGCTGGTGGGAGTCCTGGATGCAGACATCTCTCTGTATTTGGATAGCTACCGGGCAGCGGAGACCACCTTCAATATGCTCACCCAGGTGGTGGGCCGGGCAGGCCGGGGCCAAAGGCCGGGCCGGGCGCTGATCCAGACCATGACCCCGGAGCACCGGGTCATCGTCCTGGCGTCCCAGCAGGATTATCATGGGTTCTACGAGCTGGAGGCAGGCCTTCGGGAAGCCAAGGGCTGTCCTCCTTTCCGGGACCTGTACACCATGACCTTCTCCGGCCCGGAGGAGGGGCAGGTGCTCCGGGGGGCTGCGTTGTTTCGGGACAGCCTTCTGAGTTGCCTGGGAACGGACCCATACCGGGGCCTGGCCTGCCAGGTTTTGGGACCTGCGCCTGCGGTAGTGGCCAAAATCAACTACCATTACCGCTACCGGCTGACGCTCCGGACTCCCAGAAGCCGGGAGGTGCACCGGCTTTTGGCTTATTTGCTCCGGCAGTTTGCCCAGGACCGGGCCAACCGGGGCATTTCAGCCTTTGCAGATATCAACGGATATGATTAAAAAGTGAGGATATAGCCATGGCATTGAGAAAAATTATGACAGAAAAAGAACCGGCGCTCCACAAAAGGTGCCGCCCTGTAACGGAATTTAACGGCCGGCTCCATCAGCTGCTGGACGATATGCGTGACACTCTGGAGGAAGCAAATGGCGCAGGCCTGGCTGCCCCCCAGGTGGGCATTCTGCGGCGGGTTGTGGTGGTAGATACCGGCGAGGAGATGCTGGAGCTGGTGAATCCGGAGATTCTGGAGCAGTCCGGTGAGCAGGACGGCCCCGAGGGCTGCCTCAGCGTACCCGGCAAATGGGGCCTGGTGAAGCGGCCCAACTGCGTGAAGCTTCGGGCCCAGGACCGGTTTGGCAACTGGTTTGAGGTAGAGGGAGAGGAGCTGACCGCCCGCTGCTTCTGCCACGAGCTGGAGCATCTGGAGGGCCACCTGTATACGGAAAAGGTTTCCCGCTTCCTGACGGAAGAGGAAATAGAGCAGATGTAGGGAGGAGCCTATGCGCGTTGTATTTATGGGTACGCCGGACATTGCCGCCACCTGTCTGGAGAAGCTTTTGACAGAGCATATGGATGTGGTGGCGGTGTACACCAAGCCGGATACGCCCCAAAACCGGGGAATGAAGCTGACCCAGTCCCCGGTGAAGCGGGTGGCCTTGGCCCACAGCATCCCGGTTTATCAGCCGGCGGGCTTCCGAAAGGAGGCTGCGGTGGAGGAGCTGCGGGCGCTGAAGCCGGATGTGATTGCGGTGGTGGCCTATGGCCGGATTTTGCCTCAGGTGGTACTGGATATCCCGCCCAAGGGCTGCATCAACATCCACGCCAGCCTGTTGCCTGCCCTGCGGGGTTCCGGCCCTGTGCAGTGGGCGGTGCTTCGGGGCCTGGAGGAGACGGGAGTAACGGCCATGTTTATGGCTGCGCAGATGGATGCCGGGGACATG
>ENA-UONY01003056-UONY01003056.1-human-gut-metagenome-genome-assembly--contig:-CS9-NODE-3056-length-10952-cov-6.117647_pt1 | contig 10952 bp, 11 predicted proteins | sample MGYA00242465_ERZ724012 | MGnify/ENA metagenome assembly ERZ724012 | reverse complement strand
ATGCAGGGCGGGGCAACGGTTGGTTGCTGTATTTACTGAATATCCGTCAGCTCTCAGAGAGCGCCGGAGACGCAGCCGTCGGCGCCGAACGCTTCGGTAGCGGCAGCGCAGACAGCGTCATAGACTTCCTGCGCGGTGGCTTCGCCGGCGAGGAGAGCCTGGAACTTCGGGATGATGGTCTCGTCCATGATGGTCTTGGCAGCAGCGCTCTGCTCGGCGGTCACGCCGGCGGGAGGAGCGACGACCAGGCCGATGCAGCGGGCGGCGGCGGTAACGTTGCCTTCGTCAAGGCCTTCGGGGGAGACGTAAGCGTCGCGGCCAGACTGGCAGACGGGCTCAAGGAGCAGGGTCTGGTCAACGGCAGCAACACGCTCGCCGGAGCAGAGGTAATCCATGAAGAGGCACACGTTCTTCAGGTGCTCGTCGGTGGTCTTGTTGTTGCGGAAGGCGATCATGCCGTCCACGGAGCCGAAGCAGGCAGCTTCCACGCCTTCCATCGTCGGAACAGGCAGGAACGCGTACTGGATGGGCTCGGTGCCAACAGCGTTGGCATCCTTATCCGCGATGCGCTGGTTGTTCGTGTTGATGCTGTTCTCAAAGAGCGGCATGGCCTTGCCGAAGATCATGGCTTTGCCTTCCTGGCACATAGTCATGCGCTGGCCGGCTTCGACGCCGTAGTTGGGCATGTAGCCGGACTTCGTCATCTCTTCTACGATCTCGAGGAGCTTGAGCATATTGTCGGAGGTGTAGGCGTACTTGAGATCGCTGGTGAACGCATTGGTGAGACCCGCGGCGACACCGAAGATGTTCAGGAAGTCGGACGCGGTGACGCCGGAGTTGGCGAACACGAAGCCGAAGCAGTCATCGGTGGTGCCGTTCTTGATGACTTCGAGGAACTCCTCGTACGTCCAGCCTTCGGACTGGATCTTCGCAAGATCGGCGCCGGCAGCTTCGAGCATTTCCTTGTTGCCGCCGATGGACTGAATGGTGATGTACAGGGGCAGGCCGTAAATGGTGTTCTCAATGGTCATGTAGTCGAGAGCGTTCTGGTCGTAGTCCGCAAGGCGGTCGGCGTCCATGTACTTCGCAATGTCAACGGCGATGCCCAGCTCAACGAAGCTGCCGATGGAGGAGTAGGAGACCTCGGCGATGTCCGGAGCTTCGCCGGCGTTCGCCATGGTGGAGAGCTTGCTGTTGTGATCTTCCCAGGAGGTCTTGATCACTTCGATCTGGATTTCGGGATGCAGTGCGGTGAACTCGGCGACATAGGTGTCGATGTCGTCCAGATAGGTGCCGGAAACCGGGGGAACCATCACGGTGACGGTGTCGGTGGGCTGCTGGCCACAGGCGGCGAGAGCGAAGAGCATAACGAGGGCAAGGATCAGTGCAAGGATCTTTTTCATGTTGACGCTCCTTTTTCTTCCTTAAATAATATTATCCGAGATCCCTTTGGGGGATGTGGATACGGTGTTGGCCCGGTTCACGCCGTCGAATTCGATGTAGAACCGGTAGCTGTCGCCCCGATAGGCGGAGTATGTCACCTCCACGGTGACGCCTTCGGGGTTTGTAACGTGGCGCTCGATGAGCAGCACGGGCGCGCCCTCCGGGATATCGAGAAGCCGTGCCTGCGCCGCGTCTGAGAGCGCGGCTTCCATGTATTGGTCGCCGGTCTTGAGCGTGAGGCCGCGGCTCGTGAGTGCCGCATAAAGGGAGTGATTTTTCAAATCGGTATCGAGAATGCCTCGGCAGAGCGTGGCGTTAAGCGCGGTATGTTCAATGGCCATCGGCACGCCGTCGGCCAGACGGAGACGGCGGATGAGGATGTAAGGCTCGCCCGGCGCGATGCGAAGGCCGCGCGCGATGGCCGCGTCCGCCTTTTTCTCCCCGGCAAAGAGGAGCTGCGAGCTCGCCTTCTTGCCGCGCTTGGCCATGTCCTCCGTGAAGCCGGAGACCTGCATGAGCGGCTGGATGAGCTTGCTGGCGGAAACGAACGTCCCCTTGCCCTGCATGCGGTATACCGAGCCGAGCGATTCCAGCTCCGCGACGGCATGGCGCACGGTCATGCGGCTCGTGCCGTACCGCTGGCAGAGCTCGCGCTCCGAGGGGAGCGCCTGATCCGGCTGGAGGCTGCCGTTTTCGATGGCGCGGAGGAGATCGTCGCGTATCGTTTTATAGAGCGCGCGTTCCTGCATGATGTGCGCTCCTCCGTTCCGGCGAAAGTCCGCCATGATGGGCAACTGGTATATACCAGTTGGTTCATTCATCATAGTATAGATTGTATACTCCGTCAATAGAGAACCGTGTCGTCCCGGGAAGATTTGTTATTTTGCACTTTTCCTCCGGCATATTCTTAGTAGAAACGCCAAATGAAAGCGGTCTCCCCAAAACCTGAGCGCATTGGGGAGACCGCGGTAAGTTCGGCCTTGATGTGCCGGCAGCGATCGTTACAGATATGATACAAAGAGGGCGCTGCGGCAAGCGGAGTGCGAAAAAAGAAAACCTGTAATCTTAACGATTACAGGTTTTCTTTGGCACGCCGTAAGGGATTCGAACCCCTGACCTTCTGGTCCGTAGCTTGTCTGAGAGGTGGAATCAGACGCTTTCAGTCTTATTTAACACTGTTTGCTCCACCGCCGGATACCCTTTGTCACTGTGCGCTCCATAGTTTCCGCAGAGGATTTTCCTGTTCTGGGTCATATTCTGGGTCGTAAAATTATTGCGCGGCAGCATGAAAAGCAGACCACAGACAGCGGCAAAGACAAGGGGTAACGGGCGCTGACTGTATGATTGACCTGCCGCTCTTGGCATTAGATGGATCGGATTTCTTCCATTTCAAAAGAGTACAATCTTTGGAGAGGGCAAATAGCGGGTATCCGCATATAAGCCGCGGGGGAAATCCTTATCCCTTGATAGGCTCAAGATGGGCCTGGAAATGGCGCAGAATCGGCGGCTCCCAGGTGATCTGATAGCCATGTTTGATTTCCGAAGCGCGCGCCTTAATAGCGGCCAATGCCTCGGCAACAATGTCCAGATGCGCCTGCGTATAAACTCTGCGGGGGAGAGCCAGACGGGTAAACTCAAAATCCGCCTTCAACTGCTTGCCGGTGTCTGGATCATTTCCCAGCATGTAAGAGCCGATGTCGCAGGTGCGGATGCCGGCCTCTTTATAGAGTTCAACGCACAGGGCCTGGGCGGGGAATTCGTAGTAGGGAATCTGGGGGAAGAGCGCGGCGGCGTCGATGAATACGCCGTGTCCGCCGACCGGGGCCTGATAGGCGATGCCGGCCTCGTCCAGCTTGGAAGCCAGATACTCCGCCTGCCCGATGCGGTAACGAAGGTAATTCTCGTCAATGCCTTCATACAGGCCAATCGCAAGGGTTTCCAGTTCCCGACCGGAGAGTCCGCCATAGGTGACAAAGCCTTCGGAGACAATGCAGTTGGCTTTCAATTTCAGAATCAGGGGGGAGTCGGCGTCTTTAATTCCCACAAGTCCGCCCATGTTGACAATGGCGTCCTTTTTGGAGGACATGGTGAACATATCGGCGTAACTGAACATTTCCCGGACAATATCTTTGATGGATGTGTTCTGATAGCCCTCTTCGTCTCTCTGGATGAAATAGGCGTTTTCCGCATAACGGGCGGCGTCGATGCTCATGGGAATTCCGTATTTTTTGCAGACCTGGGAAACCTCACGGAGGTTTTTCATGGAAACGGGCTGGCCTCCGGCGGCGTTATTGGTGATTGTCATGACGACCAGCCCGATTTTACCGGCGCCGTGCTCCTGAATGGCCTGCTCCATCCGCGCTACATCCATGTTCCCCTTGAAGGGCGCCCGTTTTGTGGGATCCTTTGCGATATCGACCACGCAGTCAATCGCGCGGGAGCCCGCCAGCTCAACATGGGCGCGGGTGGTATCGAAGAACATATTGGAAATTGCGAATTTGCCTTCCTCCAGCAGGTGCGGCAGCAGTACCTTTTCACCCGCGCGGCCCTGGTGCACCGGCTGGATATATCCGTAGCCAAAGATATCCTTGCAGGCGTCCACCAGCTTGTAATAGCTTCTCGCGCCGGCGTAGGATTCGTCGCCCTGCATGACGCCGGCCCATTGCGCGGAGCTCATCGCGGCAGTGCCGGAGTCGGTGAGCAAATCGATGTAGACGTCGTCGCTGCGCAGGTTGAACAGGTTGTAGTGCGCCTCCTTGATTTTGATTTCCCGCTCCTCCCGCGTCAGCATTTTCAGCGGCTCCACAGATTTGATTCGGAACGGCTCGGGCATGTACTTGACAGTAGACATAAAGCAGTACCTCCAAAATATAATATATTTATACTCCGGTTATCTCTGACAAGATGAGCGGACAGTATCCAGAAGTAAACAGCGGCTGTTTAAAAGCCGCGGAGGAGTGTTCACCAGTCCAAAAGGCTTATGGCGGCGGCGGCCAGGAAACAGCGGTCAAACAGGGATTCCACCTCCGCGTATTCCCGCTCGGTGTGATTGTACTGCCCCGAAACACCCATGCCGCAGACAGTTGGGACGCCGGCCGCCACGGCGATTGAGGAGTCGGAGCCGCCGTTGACGCATAGGGCCTTCAGCGGCCCATAGCCGCAGAGTTCCGCAGTTTTGCGGAGATGCTCATACAGGCGGGAAACGCCGGAAGTAGTTTCCATGCAGTCAATATGCATTTTTTGTGTCCGGCGGATCGTAGTGTTCTCTACAAAATGGCGGCTGGCCGCAGCGTCAATCGCCTGGGAGATTTCCTGATCAATTTCATAAGAGGGGAAGCGGTATCCAATGCTGACGGTACAGGAGTCCGGAATCGTGTTTTCGCCGATTCCCCCCTGAATCCGTCCGCAGTTAATCAGTTTTTTGCGGGGAATATCATTTAGAGCTTCCAATTCCATCACAATCCGTGCCGCTTCCAGAATAGCGCTGCGGCCTTTATCGGGAGCCAGCCCAGAATGCGCGGCTACCCCGGTAATGTCGAGCTGGGCGATGCCGCCCCCCATGCGTCCAATGACAACCGCGTTTTCCGGATATCCGGTTTCAAAATTGAAAGCCGCCGCGGCCCCCTGCATTTCCTCCGCCATAGCCGCTTTTGCGTTGGAGGACATATGCATGGTTTCTTCGTCACCGGCAAGGATGATTTTAATAGGCCGGTTATGCCATCTTATATGTGCCAGCGCCTTGACGGCGTACAGCGCCATGACCACGCCGCCTTTCATATCCAGAACGCCGGGACCGTGGGCCTTTCCGTCTTCATCGATCCGGAAAGGATTCTTTTGCGCGTCTCCGGGCTCAAAAACCGTATCCATATGTCCGATCAGCAGGAATGGAGGTTTTCCGCTGGGATTTCCCCATTCTCCAATCAGGATATCGCCGGCGGCCGGCATTGGGATCACGCGCGAGGAAATGCCCGCCGCGGTCATCTCTCTCCGCAGAATACGAATGACCGCGTCCACACCCTCTTTCTGACGCGGACCGCTCTCTGTGTTGACCAGTTCCTCCCATAGCCGCAGCATATCCTTCCGATGATGGAAAATATACCTGCGCATGGCTTCCAGTGTGCGTTCCATTGGCCTGCCTCCCGTATGGTCAAATTTGGGTACAGCTTTTTGAGACTTGATTTGTCCCCGTAGTTGTGATTATAATCATACAATAAAGCTTGTGTTTTGGCTAAGCTCCTTTGTTCATAACAATCATATCGCCGGAACGACTAACCAGAGGGAGGGCGTGCGATGCTCCTGTACCAGTTGGAATATTTTGTAACAATCGCGGACTGCAAAAGTATAAATAAAGCCGCCGAACGGCTTTTTGTCAGCCAGTCAAGTCTCAGCAAAACCATCAAAAATTTGGAAACAGAGTTGGGTTTTCCTGTGCTGTTTCGGAACCATATGGGCGTTACGATGACGGAGATGGGGGAAAAGCTGTATGCGCACGCCAAGATGATGCTAGAGCAGAAGGAGATGATCAACTGCCTCTCCATGGAGGCGGCCCCGCACACGCTGACAATCGCCTCCTATCCGTTTTTCTCTGTTCCGAAATTATATGGGGAGTTTCACGCTGAAAACCATGAGCGGCGGGATATTTCCTTCCAACTGATAGAATGCCGGCTGAAAGAGGTGATTGAGCGGGTTGAGGACGGCTCGGCGGATATTGGCGTCCTGGTGTATAATAGCGGCCAATGCAAGGATTTGCGGCATATGCTGTATTACAAGGGGCTGGAATTGACGGAGCTGGTCAAGGATACCTGGTATGTTAACGTTGGTCCTAAAAATCCGCTTTTCCATCAAGAAGTTGTGGCATTTCAGGATTTGGCGCCTTACTCGCCTGTGCGAATGCCGGATGATTACTTCTCAAATTTGACCTCGTATTTGGAAGTGGATGGGATGAAAATCTATAAGCTGAAAAACACCATCTACGTCAACGATTGCGCGGCCATTCTTTCCATTCTGCAAAGCACAACCGCTTTCCGTTTGGGACCGGGGTTCAGCAGACCGGAGCTGGAGGGGTTTGGGATTCGCAGTATTCCCATCCAAAACTGCCAGGTTGCTGTTTACGCGGGGTGGATTTGCCGGAAGGATAAAATGCTGACGGAGGATGAGAAAGCATTTGTTGAGAAATTAAACCAGTTAAAGGCGAGGGCTTGTCTGTAGAACAACCTGTCCCAAAAGCTGGCCGAGAGTTTTAGGACGATATCTGGCATAGCCAAGTTTATAGGAGCGCCGCCGGTTGAATACCGGCGGCGCTTGTGCGCTTCCTGTGGAATACGCTGGCAGGCGAGAGGAGTGTCCCGGTTTTCTTCGACTTCGGGCACTGTCTCAGGAGAGCCGCGGCCGCCAAATCCCTCTGCGAAAGAGCGGGAAAGATGGTTGTGCAAAATGAATATTTTTGAAGGGGAAAAATCGTCATAAATTGCCATTCCTGATATGCATAGCAGGGTTATAGATTTTCGGTGTTAGACAAAAGCGGCGTTTTCTGTCTATAATGAGTATATTCCAAATGAAGAAAGCGGGGAGGCATATGACGGGAATTGTCGCGCTAACGATTTTATTTTGTGTTTACGCAGTCAGTGAGTTGATTGCGCAAAAGACCAAAGCGGTTTTCTCCACGGTACTCGGGATCGCACTGATCCTGCTGGCAGGCTTCTGGAGCGGCGTTCTGCCGCGGACACTGATTGAGGACGCGCAGATCAGCGGCTTCGGCAATCTAATCGTAGGCGTTCTGGTCGTCTCTCTCGGCACGACCATTGATTTCCCGGAGCTCAAGCGGCAGTGGAAGGTCGTTGTGATCTCCCTTTGCTGCGTCATCTGTGCGGTGGGCGCGATTATCCTGGCCGGCTCTCCGCTCATGGGCTCGGAGCTTGCCGTCTCCGGCGCGCCGATCTTTGCCGGCGGCAGCGCCGCAACGCTGATCATGACAACGGCTCTGAAGGAAAAAGGGCTGGAATATGCGGGCACGTTCTGCATCGCGCTCTATGTAACGCAGAAATTCATCGGTGTTCCCATCGCCTCTCTGCTCCTTCGCCGCACAGCCCGGCAGTTCCGGGATATCCCGGAGCTTGTGGAAGAATACAGCCGGCAGGAGTCGCCGCGTGAGGGTGGAAAAAGCGCCGGTCCTCTTGCTCTGCCGGCGCAGTTTGCGAAGCCTTCCGTATATCTCGCAAAGCTCGGCATCGTGGCAGTGATCGCCTATTATGCCGCAAAGCTGACCGGCGGCAAGGTTCACTATTTCGTCATGTGCCTTCTGATGGGCGCGCTGTTCTTCTCTCTCGGCTTTCTGGAGAAGGGGATTCTCACAAAGACCAATTCCAGCGGGCTCATCACCTTTTTCGCGACGATCCTCATTTTCTCCAATCTGGCGACCACAACGCCGCAGCAGGTTCTCTCGGTGCTGCCGGCTCTGGCGCTCACGGCGCTGCTGGGCGTCGGCGGGACGGCCGCCGCGGGCTTCGTCCTCGGAAAGCTGCTGAATGTTCCGTTCGGTCTCGCGGTATCGCTGGGCATCAGCTGCACCTTCGGCTTCCCCACCACGATGCTCATCCCGCAGGAGGTATCCGAGGCTCTTGGCCGGAACGAAAAGGAAAAGGCCGCCATTTTGAACTATCTGCTGCCGAAGATGCTGACAGCCGGTTTTGTCACCGTTACGATCGCCTCCGTGCTGATCGCCGGTTTCGTAGTAAATATGCTGTAAGGAGAACAACGCTATGGAACAGATTTACCAACAGATCCGCCGCTACATCGACAAGCAGCGTCTGCCCATGATGAATTTGTGGGAGGAGCTCGTGAACACGGAAAGCGGCACCCGCCAGATTGAAGGCGTAAACGCTGTCGGCTCGATCCTGCGCCGGGAGATGGAGCGATCCGGCATCGTGACGCGGGTGATCGGCGTGGAAAACGCCGGAGATATGCTCATCGGCGAATGGAACAGTGAGTCCGATGCCGCGCCTCTTCTGATGATCGGCCACATGGACACCGTGTTCAAGGAAGGCGCGGCAAAGGAGAACCCCTTCCGCGTGGACGAGGACGGCATGGCGCACGGCCCCGGCGTGCTGGATATGAAGGCGGGGCTCGTGATCGCCCTGTACGCCGTGAAGGCGCTGATCGAGACCGGCTGGAAAAAGCGCCCCATCAAGTTCATCTTCGCAAGCGACGAGGAGAATCTCCACATGTTCTCCAACGCCAAGGAGCTGTTCGCCAGGGAATCCCGCGGCGCGCTGGCCGCCTTCAACTTTGAAACGGGCTACATGGACAACCGCTTCGTTGTCGGCCGCAACGGCGGCGGCCCCGTGATATTGCAGGTGCATGGGATCGCCTCCCATTCCGGGATCGCGCCGGAAAAGGGCCGTTCCGCCGTGCTGGAGGCCGCACACAAGATCGTGGAGATCGAAGCGCAGAACGACATTCCGCGCGGACGGCTCATCAACTGCGGTCTGGTGACCGGCGGCATCGGCGAAAACACCATCCCCGACAGCTGCACCATCCGCATCGGCATCCGCTTTCCCAATACAACCGTGCGGGACGAAATCTTTGATATTCTGAAAAAGGCCACGGAGCACAGCACCGTTCCGGACACCACGGCGGAGCTGGATCTCAGCCGGGTAATGCAGTGCATGGACACCACCGACGGCGTTATGGCGCTCTTCGCCCACCTCAAACGCACCGCCGCCGACTGCGGCTTCGGCGAGATCGAGAGCTTCCGCGTGGGCGGCCTGTCTGACTCCGGCATCACCGTGGGCTGCGGCGTGCCGACCGTGTGCGGCATGGGCGTCCGGGGCGAATGGAACCATACGCCCAACGAATACGCCGAAGTGGAATCGCTCTACCAGCGCTGCATTCTGGCCGCCTGCGCCGCCTGCACACTGGAAGATGATTTTATGAAAGCAAAATAAAAGCAAAATAAGAAGGGAGAAACAAGCATGGAAAACAAAGAGAAAATCCAGGAGCCGAAGGAAAAGGTCGGCATCGGCGCATGGATCGCGCTGGTCGTTCTGGTTCTGATTCTCTCCGGCGCCTTCCGCACGGCGGAAGGCCCCCTCAAGGTTCTGGACTTCACAAACCTGAGCGGCAGCTTCGGCAAGATCGGCGATACCGGCGCGAACCTGATCGGCAAGGGCGGCACCGGCGCCAAGGACGGCTTCATGGCCGGATTCAACCTGATCCCCGCCGTCATGTTCTTCTGCGGTCTGCTGGGCGTTTTCGAGCAGCTCGGCGCGTACAAGGCCTCCGACATTCTGTTCCGTCCCCTGCTGCGCCCGCTGCTGGGCATCCCCGGAAAATGCGGTATCGCGTTCATCTCCAGCTTTACCGGCTCCGACGTAGCCGCCGTCATGACGAAGGAGCTCTACGAGGCCGGCGATCTCACCGACGATGAGCGCACGATCTTCGTGGCTTACCAGTACGCCGGTTCTGCCTGCATCAACAATACGATCACCGGCGGCGCGCCGCTGGTGGCCATCTGCCCCGTTGCGCTGGGTCCCTGCATCGTAATCATGGTCGTGTGCAAACTGGTCGGCGCCAATCTGGTGCGCCTGATTCTGAAGCTGAAACGCTCCAGGAAGAACGCGTAAGGAGGAAACATCATGAGTGAAATGAACGGAACCGCCGCAGCGGCTGTCCCTGCCAAAGTGAAAAAGCCCTCGATCGTCGATACGTTCCTGAAGGGCTGCGCCAAGGGCTTTAAGGTGGGCATTGAAAATATCACCCCCGCCATGATCCTGGGCTATGTTCTGGTGTATATTCTGAAGGAGACCGGCCTCATGGATCTGCTCGGCACGGTCATGGCTCCGGTAATGGGCCTCTTCGGCCTGCCCGGCGAGGCGTTCGCCGTGCTGATCTCCGCGTTCTTCGCCAAGGCGTCCGGCTGCGCCACCGCCGCGTCCATGTATGAAGCCGGTGTTCTCACGCTCGGCCAGGCGTCCATGATGCTGCCCGCCTGCATCCTGATGGGCACCCTGATCGGCCACTACGCCCGCATCATTCTCGTCACGGATGCCAACAAGAAATGGCATCCCCTGCTCATTGTCACCTGCCTTTTTGACGCGGCGCTCTCTCTTGTCATTATGCGCGTCATTCTCGCAGCCATGGGCGTACAGTAACGAAAAAGGGAAAGGAGCGTGCAGAAAATGAAGAAGCTGTCCCGGCAGCGAGGCTTGCAGCTGGAGGCTTTCGGCAGCATTTTGATCGTGACGGTCATGCTGGCCGACCGGTTTCTGTATGAAATTCAAAGCGGCTTCCTTCTGGCCTGCGCCTTCGTTTCCGCCGCGGCGCTGATCGTCGGCATCCGCACGGTCAAGCGCGCCGATGAAGAGGCCGCAGCCGCTGCAAAAGCCGCCCCGTCCGGCATGGAAAAGCTGAAATAAATTCGCAGAAAAAAAGCCCTGTAACCATTGAAGTGACCCCAAAAAGTTAGACAATATTTTGAAGTAAAAATTGTTCAAGCAGCTGAAAGGGCTTGC
>ENA-UONY01003054-UONY01003054.1-human-gut-metagenome-genome-assembly--contig:-CS9-NODE-3054-length-10959-cov-4.256145_pt1 | contig 10959 bp, 11 predicted proteins | sample MGYA00242465_ERZ724012 | MGnify/ENA metagenome assembly ERZ724012 | reverse complement strand
CTACCTGGCGAACCTCTTCGAGACGGGCGTGGTGACGTTCTGGAACTTCTTTATGAACTATTTCTTCACGTTTTAAGCGGCTTCGACCCGCTTCATCGGCTCCGGAATGCGGATGAATGCCGTCCAGCACATCCGCAGCCACAAGGCCAGCAGCAGCCACAGGTTAAGCTGCCATCCGTAGAATAACTGCATCACCTTCGGCGGGCACAGCACGTCCACCGGCATCACGACTACGATCACGAAGGTCGCCCAGTAGGCGATCTTGTCGGCAAGACGGATTTCCCCCCCCCCGGCGCATCGTCCAGTACCACATCTGGTAGCCGATCAGCATGATCACGTAGGTGTGCCCCTCGCTCGAATTGCTGAACAGAATGACGTAGCCCATCAGGATGGCCAGGCAGGCGATCCGGAAGAAGGGCAGCCGCCAACTGCGCCAGTTCGCCAGCACGCCGACGGCCAGCAATGCCAATACGCCGATCTGCACGTACGTCCGGTAGGGCAGCAGTCCGAGCGGACGCAGGTAGAAGACGTTCATCCACGTCCGGGTGTCGGGGTGTTCCGTCAGGGCGCCGATCCATTGGCCGTAGTAATCCGGCAGTTCCGCCAGCGGCATGTTGACCGCCGGAGCCAGCAGGAATGCGGCGCCGGTCAGCACGGCATAACCGACGTTGCGCCAGAAATGCGGATAGAACAGCAGCATCGCCAATTGGAAGATGCCGTATATCTTCGTGAATCCCGAAACCATGATCAGCAGCACGGCCCAGAATCCCTTGTCGCGTTCCAACAGCGAGTAGGCGAACAGGAACATGTAGCCCACGGCGACGTTGTACTGGAACGACAGCTGCGTGCAGGCCAGGATCAGGAAGGTGAAAAGGAACGATTTGCACTTCTCCCCGCGGGTGAACTTTCCGGGCAGGGTGAAGATCGCCGCGAACCACAGCGTGAAGTTGAAGACATTCCATGCGATCGGCCCCAGCCATGCGGGCAGGTAGGCGAACGGTGCGAAGAGGATGTTGAAAAGCGGCCCGTAGAGGAAATAGTCGAGCCGGACGGGGAATCCCGCGGGCGGCCAGTTGGCGCCGTAGGGGGCGATCTGCTGCCAGAAGAGCTTCGTCGATTCGGCGAAGATCATGAAGTTTTTGTGTCTGCCGCGCGTGACCTCCGAAACCGAGAGCGCCAGCACCAGCAGCAGTCCGATGACGTAGAGGTTGCGGGGGTTGAGGAAAAACGCCCCGATGCGCCGCCAGACGGAATCCTCCGTCCCCGGCCGTGTGTTCAGCATTCCCTGCTCCATGTTCGTTTACCGGCGTTTGCGGATTTTGCGGAACGGGAGGCCCAGCACGCCGAAGAAGGCTTCGCGGAAGATGCCGCCGCTCATTTTCGACACTCCCTCGCGGCGTTCGACGAAGATGATCGACACCTCTTTGAGCTTAATTCCGAGCCGCCAGGCCGTGTATTTCATCTCGATCTGGAAGCCGTAGCCCTTCATCCGGATGGCGTCGAGGTCGATGGTCTCCAGCGCCCGCCGCGAGTAGCAGACGAATCCTGCCGTGGCATCGCGCAGCGGCAGGCGCGTGACGATGCGCACGTACATCGAAGCGAAGTAGGACATCAGCAGACGCGACATCGGCCAGTTGACGACGTTTACGCCCTGCACATAGCGCGAACCCACCACCACGTCGTTGCCCTCGGCGGCCGCTTCGTACAGCCGCACCAGATCGTCGGGGTTGTGCGAAAAGTCGCAGTCCATCTCGCAGATGTAGTCGAACCCCTGCTCCAGCCCCCAGCGGAATCCCGTGAGGTAGGCCGTTCCGAGCCCCTGCTTGCCCGAGCGTTCCAGCAGGTGAAGCGTCGCGGGGAACTCCTTCTGGCGTTCCCGGACGATCGCGGCGGTGCCGTCGGGCGATCCGTCGTCGATGACGAGCATTTCGAAGGGTTCGGGCAGCGAGAAGACCTTGTCGATCATCGCCGATATGTTCTCCTTTTCGTTGTAGGTCGGAATGATTACGAGTTTGCGCATGGTGTGAATGTCTTTACAAAAAACAAAGGTAACAAAAAAACGGCCGGATGCAAAACCGTTGTTTTGCGCGGCGGCTCATCGTCCGTTCGGGCGCGGAACGCCGGTTTCCGGCGGCGGCGACGGGCAAAAGTACGCTTTTTTCACGGATCGCCCTAACGTTTCGCATAAAAAAGGTTATCTTTGCGGATATGGAACTTCGTGTGAAACAGGTGCGGGAAGTCACCGGTCCGCTGCTCGATGCGTTTGCGCGGCTCATGCCGCAGCTTTCGCCGCGGCTCGCCGCCCCCTCGGCCGCACGCCTGCGGGAGATCGCGGCGTCCCCTTCGGCGGCGCTCTTCGCCGCGGAGGCCGGAGGATGCGTCCGGGGATTGCTCACCCTCGTGTGGTACGACGTGCCGTCGGGCCGCAAGGCGTGGATCGAGGATGTCGTGGTCGATGCCGAAGTCCGCGGAACGGGGGCGGGGCGGGCCCTCGTGGCCGCCGCACTGGAACATGCGGCGGGTGTCGGGGCGGGCGAAGTCCTGCTGACCTCGAACCCTGCGCGGGAGGCCGCGCGGGCGCTCTATCGTAAAATGGGATTCGAAGAGGCCGCAACGGCGGTCTTTGCTATTAAAACAGATGCGGAATGAAAAAGTTCGTGAAGATCGCGGCCATCGTGGTGGCCGTTATTCTGGCGGTCGCCCTGATCGTGCCGTTTGCGCTGCGGGGCAAGATCGCCGACATCGTGAAGCGCGAAGCCAATGAAATGCTCGCGGCGAAGCTCGATTTCGAGAAGCTCGACATCAGCCTGCTGCGCCATTTCCCGAACGCTTCGCTGGATTTGAAAGGGCTCACGCTGGTGGGCGTGGACCGCTTCGAGGGCGACACGATCGTCGCCGCGCAGCGGATTTCGGTGGTCGTCAACCTGATGTCGCTGTTCGGCGACAGCGGGTTCGAGGTGACCAAGGTGATCCTCTCGTCGCCGGCCGTGCATGCGCACAAGCTGGCCGACGGGGCCGTCAACTGGGACGTGATGAAGCCTTCGGACGAAGCCGCGGAGGAGACTCCCGCCGAAGAGTCGGCCGAACCCTCGTCGTTCCGGATGTCGGTGCGCGATTTCCGGATTTCGGACGCCGCGATCCGCTACGAGGACGATTCGACGAACATGCGTTTCTCGACCGCGCCCCTTTCGCTGCGGCTCCGGGGCAATATGTCGGCCGACCGCACCGATCTCGATCTGCGGCTCACGGCGCAGGAGATGCGCTTCGTCTCGGGCGGCATTCCGCTGCTGAGCGGCGCCGAGGCGGAACTCGTCGCGGTGATCGACGCCGACCTGGCGAACAACCGCTTCACCTTCTCGCGCAACACGCTGCGGCTGAACGCCATTTCGGTGGGTCTCGACGGCTGGGTCGAGCTGGACGACGATGCCGTGGTCATGGACCTCACGGCCGGCTGCGACAAGGTGCAGTTCAAAGACGTGCTGTCGCTCATTCCGGCGTTCTACACCCGGGAGTTCAAAAACCTCACGGCGGGCGGCGAGCTCTCGATGGCGCTTTGGGCCAAGGGCGAGATGCGCGGTTCGGCGCTTCCGGCTTTCGAACTGAAAACCGAGGTCCGCGACGGCAGCTTCCAGTACTCTTCGCTCCCGAAGGCCGTGACCGGCATCAACATCGCTGCCAAGGTGGCGAATCCCGGGGGCGTGATGGACAAAACGGTCGTCGATCTTTCGAAATTCGGCCTTAAGATGGCCGGGAACTCCGTTTCGGCGACCTTCTACGCCACGAATCTCGTCAGCGACCCCGTATTCCGCGCCACGGCTGCCGGGCGTGTCGATCTGGGGGCCGTGAAGGAGGTCTACCCGTTGGAGAAGGGCGTCGAGCTGGGCGGCCAGATCACCGCGGATCTCAAAGTCTCGGGCCGCATGTCCGACATTGAGAAAAACCGCTACGAAAAACTCGGTGCGCAGGGCACCTTCACCGTCGAGGAGCTGGGGCTGACGCTTCCGAGCCTGCCGGCGGTGCATATCCGTCGCGCCGCGGCCACCATCACGCCCGCCGCGATGACCCTCGGCGAATTCGGGGTGACGGTCGGCAAGAGCGACCTCGCGGCCAACGGCCAGCTGACGGGTTACATCGGTTACCTGCTGCGGGGCGACATGCTTTCGGGCCGTCTGTACGTGAAGTCCGAACTGCTCGACCTGAACGAGATCATGGAGGCCATGCCCGCGTCGTCCGAGCCGGCTGAAGGTGAGGCGGTTGCCGCCGAGCCGATGCAGGCCGTCGAGGTGCCGCGCAACCTGAATCTCTCGCTCAACACCGATCTGCGCAAAGTGCTCTTCGGGAAAATGACGGTCAGCGACATTTCGGGCGAGATGAGCGTTGCCGGCGGCGTGCTGTCGCTCGACCGGCTGAGGTTGGGCGTCTTCGGCGGCAAGGCCACCGCTTCGGGCAGCTACTCGACGGCGGCCGATCCGGCGAAACCCGCGCTGAAACTCAATGCCGACATTGCGGGCGCCTCGTTCCAGAAGACTTTCGAGGAGCTGGAGATGGTGCAGAAACTCGTGCCGATCTTCGCCAAGACCGGCGGCGATTATTCGCTGGCGCTCGACATGCGCACGTCGCTCGACTCTCAGATGTCGCCCGACCTGCAAACCCTCACCGCCACGGGCGAGATCAGGTCGGCCAATATCCATGTGCAGAATATCGAGGCGTTCGACGCGCTGGCCAAGGCGCTGAACAACGACGACCTGCGGAAGATCGAAGCCAAGGATGTCACGATCCGTTTCGCCATCCGGGACGGCCGCATCACCACGCAGCCTTTCGACCTGAAACTGGGCAGCGTCGGCATCAACCTTTCGGGCTCCACGGGGCTCGATCAGACCATCGACTATACGGCCAAGGTGGCCATTCCGGGCGGCAAGACGCTGCAATCTATCGGCGTGGGCATCGGCGGCACGTTCTCCTCGCCCAAGATCACGCTCGGCGTGAAGGAGGCTGCCGAAGAGGCCGTGAAGAATATCGTCGATGAGCAGATTCAGAAGCTCACCGGCAGCGAGTCGCTTTCCGAGGAGATTCAGAAACAGGCCGAGAACCTGCGTGCGGAGGCGAAGCGGACCGGGGAGAAGCTCGTCGAGGCGGCCGAGAGCCAGCGGGCGAAACTCGTCGAGGAGGCTTCGAAGAAGGGCGCTCTGGCCAAGCTCGCCGCCGAAAAGGCCGGGGACAAACTGGTCTCCGAGGCCGAGAAGCAGGCCGCGAACCTCGAAGCCGAGGCCGAGCGGCAGATCGAAAAACTCACGGCGAAAAAAGAGTGACCGGAATGCTCGTAATCTTTGCCGTCATCATCGGAGGCATTGCGACGGGGCGCCTGCTTATCGGCCGGCGCCTCGCTTTCGTACCGCGCCTCATCACCGTCATCATCTGGGCCCTGTTGTTCCTGCTGGGGGTCGAGGTGGGCTCCGACCCTGCGGTCGTGGGCTCGCTGGCGACGCTCGGAGGGGCGGCGCTGGCGATCTTCGCCCTCTCCGTCGCGGGGAGCATCTTCGCCGCGTGGCTGTTGTGGCGGCGGATTCGCGGACGCGCCGTGCCTGCCGACGACGGGGAGGCCGCCGCAGATGTCCCGGTCTCCGCATGGGCGGCCCTTTGCGGCAGTCTCGTGATCGTCGCCTTCTTCGTGGCGGGGTGTGTCGTAGGACTTTTCGCGCCGTTCGACCTGGCCGGATCGCGGGTCAGCGCCTACGTGCTCTATGCGCTGATGTTCTGCGTGGGGATCACGCTGGGCAACGACCGCACGCTGGCCGGACGGGTCCGGAGGCTCGATCCGCGGCTGGCGTTGCTGCCCGTCGCCACAGCCGTCGGGACGTTGGCCGGGGCCGCTTTGGCGGCTCCGCTGCTCGCCGAATGGTCGCTGACCGATTCGCTGGCCGTGGGCGCGGGTTTCGGTTATTATTCGTTGTCGAGCATCTTCATCGCCGATTTCCGGGGACCCGAGCTGGCCACTATCGCCTTGTTGTGCAACGTCATGCGCGAGATTTTCACCTTGTTGGCCGCGCCGCTCGTCGCACGCTGGTGCGGGCCGCTGGCCGCCGTGTCGATCGGCGGTGCGACGACTTTCGACACGACGCTCCCGATCATCACGCAGGCCGCAGGCCGTCCCTATGCCGTGGTGTCGGTCTTTCACGGCTGCGTGCTCGATTTCAGCGTCCCGTTCCTGGTGACGTTCTTCTGTATCGTCTGAAACCGCCTCAGACGGTCCGCACCAGGTCCGCCCATTCGGGATGGCGCCGGATGTAGACTTCGACGAACGAACACTGCGGCACGACCCGCAATCCCTTGCTGCGGATGTCCTCCAGGGCGGCCAGCACCAATTCCTTGCCGATGCCCTGACCCTCGTATGCGGGCGGAACCTCGGTGTGGGTCAGGACGACGAATCCGTCGCCCGTCGCGTATTCGATCAGCGCCATGTCGCCCTTTCCGAGATCGAGTTCGTAGCGTTTCTCGGCGGCGTTGTCGATCACTGCGTGTTTCTTTTCCATAACGTCGGTGTTTTTGGTTGAACGTATTGCGATTTATCGTACTTTTGTCCCCGGTTATGAACTCCGTCGCCGACATACTCCTCGACTGGTACGCCCGCGAAGGGCGCGACCTGCCGTGGCGCCGCACGCGCGATCCCTACCGCATCTGGCTCTCGGAGGTGATCCTCCAGCAGACCCGCGTGGCGCAGGGAACGGAGTACTATCTCCGCTTCACGGAGCGGTTTCCCGAGGTCGCGGCGCTCGCCGCCGCTCCCGAGGACGAGGTGCTGAAACTCTGGCAGGGACTCGGCTCGTACAGCGGCGTGGGCGATTATACCGCCGCGGCCATCTGTTCGGCGGCCTACGACGCTCCGTGCGCCGTGGTCGATGGCAATGTCTACCGGGTTCTCGCGCGGCTCTTCGACCTCGATGCGCCGATCGACTCCACGGCCGGAAAGCGCGCTTTCGCCGAACTGGCGCAGTCGCAGCTGGACACCGCGCATCCGGGACGCTACAATCAGGCGATCATGGATTTCGGGGCGCTTCGATGCACCCCTTCGTCGCCCCGCTGCGAGGCGTGCCCGCTGGCCGGACGATGCCTCGCCCTTGCTGCCGGAACCGTCGCCGCGCGTCCCGTGAAGCAGGGAAAGACCCGCGTCCGCGACCGCTGGTTCAACTACCTGCACGTTTCGTCGGGTGACCGGACCCTGCTGCGCCGCCGCGAGGGACGCGACATCTGGCAGGGGCTCTACGAATTTCCGCTCATCGAAACCGAAGGGCCCGCCGAACTGCCGGAGCTCGTGCGCCTGCCGCAGTTCCGCGAACTGTTGGGCGACGCTCCGTGGCATATCGTGCGCAGCATCCCGCTGCCGAAACATCAGCTTTCCCACCAGACGCTCCATGCGGTCGTCCACCGCATCGAAACCCTCTCGCTGACGCCTGCCGCCGCTGCGATGGCCGTTCCGACCGTTGCGCTGGGCGACTATGCCGTGCCGCGGCTGATCGACCGCTACCTGATCAAATACCAGATATAGACGGCGTAGATTGCCACGAACAACGCCCCCTCCCAGCGGTCGATGGCCTTGCGTTTGAACGTGAAGGCCGCGAGGAACACCACGACCGAACTCAGCAGGACCATCAGCAGGTCCCAAACCGTGATGCCGCCCATAGAGAGCGGATGGATCGTGGCGCTCACGCCCAGGATCAGCAGGATGTTGGCGATGTTCGATCCGATCACATTGCCCAACGCCATCTCCGCCTTGCCTTTGAACAGCGACACGAGCGACGAGGCCAGTTCGGGCAGCGACGTGCCGCCGGCCACGAGCGTGATGGCGATCACCGATTCGCTGACCCCCAGACTGCGGGCTATCGACGTGGCGCTGCGGAGGAACATCTCGCCGCCGAACACCAGCCCCGCGAGGCCCCCGACGATCATCACCGCCGTCAGCCACGCGGCCATCGGCGCTTTGGACCCTTCCGTCGGGGCCGTCGCTTCGGGACGCTTCGTTTTCCGGATCGTGTACCACATCAGCAGGATGTAGAGTGCGAGCATCGCCGCGCCGTCGAGACGCCCGATGCGGTCCGCCGCCCCTTTGCAGAGCAGCGAATCCTGGGCCAGCGCCAGCAGGAGCAGCGACACGAGCACCCCGAACGGAATGTCGCGGCGGATGTTTCCCGCCGTCAGCGGCACGGGGCGTATCAGGGCGCAGACGCCGAGGATGACAAAAACGTTGAAGATGTTCGATCCCACGACGTTGCCGATCGCCACGTCGCTTTGGCCTCCGATGGCCGAGAGCACCGATACGACCAGTTCGGGCGTCGAGGTGCCGACGGCCACCACCGTCAGTCCGATGATGAATTCCGGCACCCGGAAGCGCTGCGCCAGCGCCGTGGAGCCGTCCGTGAGAAAATTCGCGCCGGCGAGGATCAGCCCCAGCCCGACAATCAACAGAAGAATATCCAAAAACGTAAATTTTTAATTCTTAATTTTTCATTTTTAATTGTCTGATTATGCCAGCATAATCAGACTTACGGCCATCAGGGCCATGCCGGCCACCACGCCGTAGATGGAAATATGCGCCTCGCCGTATTCGCGGGCCGCGGGAAGCAGTTCGTCGATCGAGATGAAGACCATGATGCCCGCCACGCCCGCGAGGATGCACCCCATCAGCGTCGGGGACATGAAGGGCATCAGCACCAGATAGGCCAGCAGGGCGCCCACCGGCTCGGCGAGGCCCGACAGCAGCGAAAGCCGGAAAGCCTTCCTGCGGTCGCCCGTGGCGTAGTAGACCGGAATCGACACGGCGATTCCCTCGGGAATGTTGTGGATGGCGATGGCCGCGGCGATGGCCACACCGAGGGCCATGTTGTCCACGGCCGAAGTGAAGGTGGCGATTCCTTCGGGGAAGTTGTGGATGCCGATGGCCAGCGCCGTCATCACGCCCATGCGCATCAGCTTGGGATTGCGGGGCTGATGGTCCATCTCTTCGACGCTGTGGGCTTCGTGGGGGTTTTCGACCGAGGGCACCAGCCGGTCGATGACGCCGATCAGCAGGATGCCGGCGAAGAAGCTCGCCACGGTGACGACCGTGCCGAGATGCGCTCCCCACTCCGCCGAGAGGGTGGCGTCGGCCTGCTGGAACAGTTCGACGAACGAGACGTAGATCATCACGCCGCCCGACAGTCCCAGCGAGAACGACAGCAGCCGTTTGTTGGTTCGTTTGGCGAAGAATGCGATGGCGCTTCCGATGCCCGTCGCAAGACCTGCGCCGAGCGTCAGCAGCAGGGGGATCAGGATATTGGGTTCTTCCATACGATCATATATTATTAACAAAGGTACGAAAAAGCCGGATGGGGCCAAAACCGGATTGCGTGCAGTCCGGTAAACCTTCCGGCCTCTAAAAGTGTAGTTACGACACCAAAGACAGTGCAAGCCGAGGGCAGAGGCGAATTTATTCGACTATGCCGAGGCGCAGCCTGTCTAAGCGGAGGTTCGTCTTCCGCAAAGATAGTGTATAAAACGAAATACCGAACCCGCAAGGATTCGGTATTTTTCGATAGGACTATCGGTATGGCTTATCGGACTTTTGTGCGTAGTCATGCGTGCGCTTCGCGGAGCAGACGCCCCAGGATCTCGATGCTGTCGGCCGTGATGTGGGGCTGCGGGTCGGCCTTGTCCGCCACGTCGAGCGTCGTCTCGCCCGAGAGGACCAGCACGCCCATCGCTCCGGCGTTGTGGGCCATCTGCACGTCGGTGTAGATGCGGTCGCCGACCATGACGATTTCGGATGGTTGCAGCCCGTGGCGCGTGAGGATGCCCGAGAGCATGTTGGGATCGGGTTTCCCGAGCGTGATGTCCGGACGGCGTCCGGTGGCGTGCTCGATGCAGGCGCTGATCGAACCGCAGTCTACGAGCACCGTCGGCTGGTCGGTGGGGCACACCCGGTCGGGGTTGGTGGCGAGGTAGGGCACGCCTTGCGTGACCCACCATGCCGCGCGGCACAGCCGGTCGTATTGCAGCGTCATGTCGAACGCCGCCACGACAACGTCGGGCACGTCGTCCGCCGAGTCGGCGCAGGACTCGAAGCCCGCGGCCTCGAACTCCGAGATCATCGAGGGCGTTCCCAGCAGAAAGAGCCTGCGGGCGGCGGGGTAGCGGGCCTTGATGTAGTCGATCGTGGCCAGCGCCGTGGTGTACATCTCGTCGCGCGTGGCCTCGATGCCCAGCTTGGCGAGTTTGTGCAGGTAGTCGTCGATGCACTTCGAGGGGTTGTTCGTCAGGAACGAGTAGCCGATGCCCTGTTCGCGGAGTCCGCGCAGGAAAGCCTGCGTGTAGGGGAAGAGCGACATGCCCATGTAGATCGTGCCGTCCATGTCGAGCGCCACGTGGCGGATGCGGCGCAGGCGCTCCATCAGTTCGCCGTGCTCCCAGACGGAGCGGTATTCGTGAAAGTTTTCCATTGTCGTTATTTTTTGTCGATGCGGTGTCGTTCGATGACGGCGCCCGAGGTGTCGATCACTTTCAGGTCGATGCTTTTCGGGTCGGCCGACACGCGGAGACAGTCGTTGTTCGAGTTGATGAGGATCGGGAAATCGACCCCGCGGCTGCCGTCGTCGATCCATTGGTAGCGATGGTAGTGGCCGCAGAGCATCAGGTCGATGCCTTTCCCGACCAGCTCCGGAACGAACAGCCGGCGGATCTGCTGTTCGCCGTACCAGCTCGCTTCGCCTCCGGGAATCATGTGGATCAGGACGATGCGCACGGGCGCCGTGCGGAACTCCTCGCTCCGGACGACCTCTTTCAGCCATGCGGCCTCCCGCTGGCGGTAGGCGTCCCAGTCGCCCAGCCCGTAGTAGCGGATGTCGCTGTCGGGCTTGTCCTCGCAGCCGTCGAGCACGAGGAAGAAGACCGGGCCCCGGCGGAACGTGTAGTAGGTCTCTCCGGTCGGCG
>ENA-UONY01003053-UONY01003053.1-human-gut-metagenome-genome-assembly--contig:-CS9-NODE-3053-length-10960-cov-5.408895_pt1 | contig 10960 bp, 7 predicted proteins | sample MGYA00242465_ERZ724012 | MGnify/ENA metagenome assembly ERZ724012 | reverse complement strand
TGGAGGACCTGGTGGAATCCCTGCCGGGGAAACGCTACCGGCGGCAGGGGCGGCGGATTTGATATAATTCCTATTTAGAATTATAACCCGCCCGTTTTATTGTAGAATGACTTGGCTTACAGCCCCGCGGCAGCCCTTTTGGCAGGCCGCCGGGAGAAAGGAAGTTTGGAACAGAGCATGGCAAAACTGGTGATCGTGGAGTCGCCCTCCAAGGCAAAGACCATTCAAAAATATCTGGGCAAAGGCTACGAGGTGGTGGCCTCCATGGGCCACGTGCGGGACCTGCCCAAGGCCCGCCTCTGCGTGGACGTGAAGGACCACTTCAAGCCCAAATACAGCGTCATCAAGGGCAAGGAGAAGCTGGTAAAAGAGCTGAAAGAGGCCGCCGCAAAATCCGACGGCGTGCTGCTGGCCACCGACCCGGACCGGGAGGGGGAGGCCATCTCCTGGCACCTGGCCTACCTGTTGGGCCTGGACGAGAACGCCCCCGACCGGGTGACCTTCAACGAGATTACCCGCACCGGCGTGGAGGAGGGCATGGCCCATCCCCGGGCCATCGACCTGGACCTGGTCAACGCCCAGCAGGCCCGGCGCATCCTGGACCGGCTGGTGGGCTACACCCTCAGCCCCTTCCTGGCCAAGACCATCCGCCGGGGCCTCTCCGCCGGGCGGGTGCAGTCCGTGGCCGTGCGGATGATCGTGGACCGGGAGGAGGAGATCCGGGCCTTCGTCCCCCAGGAGTACTGGACCATCGACGCCAGGCTCACCGCGCCCCCCAGCAAAGCCGTGTTCGCCGCCGCCTTTTACGGGGACGAGAACGGGGAGATCAAACTCTCCTCCAAAGAGGAGACCGACCGGGTGCTGGCGGAGCTGGCCCAGGCCGACTTCGTGGTGGGCCCGGTGAAAAAGGGGAAGAAAAACCGCTCCCCGGCCCCGCCCTTCATCACCTCCACCCTCCAGCAGGAGGCCTCCCGCAAGCTGGGCTTCCAGGCCCGCCGCACCATGAAGGCCGCCCAGGAGCTCTACGAGGGCGTGGACGTGGAGGGCCTGGGCTCCATCGGCCTTATCACCTATATGCGTACCGACTCCCTGCGCATCTCCGAGGACGCCATCCGTGACGCCGGGGAGTATATCGAGAACCGCTGGGGGAAGAAATACCTGCCCAGCAAGCCCCGGCACTTCAAGTCCCGGGCCGGCGCCCAGGACGGCCACGAGGCCATCCGCCCCTCCACCATCAGCCTCACCCCCGACCAGGTGAAAAACTCCCTCACCTCCGACCAGTACAAGCTCTACAAGCTCATCTGGGAGCGCTTCATCGCCTGCCAGATGGCCAACTGCGTCCTCAACACCACCCAGGCCACCATCCGTGCCGGCAAGTACCTGTTCAAGGCCTCTGGCTTCAACGTGGCCTTCGAGGGCTTCACCGCCCTGTACGAGGAGAGCAAGGATGAGGAGGAGAAGGCTGGCAAGGACCTGCCCCCTCTGGAGGAGGGCATGAAGCTGAAGGTGAAAGAGCTGGGGGGCAACCAGCACTTCACCCAGCCGCCCCCGCGCTATACCGAGGCCTCCCTCATCAAGACCCTGGAGGAGAACGGCATCGGCCGGCCCTCCACCTACGCGGCCACCATCTCCACCATCACCACCCGGGAGTACGTCACCCGGGAGGGCAAGGCCTTCAAGCCCACCGAGCTGGGGGAGGTCATCACCAAGCTGATGAAAGAGCGCTTCCCCAAGATCGTCAACGTGAAGTTCACCGCCCAGGTGGAGGACGAGCTGGACGCGGTCCAGCGGGGGGACGAGGAGTGGGTGGACACCCTCCAGAAGTTCTACGACGACTTCGACAAGACTGTCCAGAAGGCCAAAAAGGAGATGGACGGGGTCAAGATCAAGCTGAAAGAGGACGAGACCGACGTCATCTGCGAGAAGTGCGGCAGAAAGATGGTGGTCAAGTTCGGCCGCTACGGCAAATTCCTGGCCTGCCCCGGCTACCCCGAGTGCAAAAACGTGAAGAAGATCGTCAACGACACCGGGGCCCAGTGCCCCAAGTGCGGCGGCAAGATCATCGAGCGCAAGTCCAAAAAGGGCCGGGTGTTCTACGGCTGCAGCGAGTACCCCAAGTGCGACTTCGTCTCCTGGGACCCGCCCAGCAAGGAGAAGTGCCCGGTCTGCGGCAAGACTTTGATGCAGAAAAAGACGAAAGACAAGCGATTGTACTGCGTCACCCCGGGCTGCACCTTCGAGGGCAAGCTCCCCGAGGGCGGCGAGGAATAACACAGTACCAGAGAGAAAGGGGAGAGGAAGATGGAGCCCGTCACCGTATTGGGGGCCGGCCTGGCCGGGTGCGAGGCCGCCTGGCAGCTGGCCAGGCGGGGCATCCCCGTAACATTGTACGAGATGAAGCCCCAAAAGTTCTCCCCCGCCCATAAAAGCCAGGGCCTGGCGGAGCTCATCTGCTCCAACTCCCTCAAGGCCAGCCGCGTCGACAGCGCCGCCGGCCTCTTGAAGGAGGAGATGCGCCGCCTGGGCTCCCTGCTGGTGCCCTGCGCGGAACAATGCGCCGTCCCCGCCGGGGGCGCCCTGGCGGTGGACCGGGACCAGTTCTCCCGCCTGGTGACCCAGGCCATCGAGGACGAGCCCCGCATCGCCCTCCGGCGGGAGGAGGTCACCGAGCTCCCGGCGGGCCCGGTTATCGTGGCCACCGGCCCCCTCACCAGCGAGCCCCTGGCGGAGAAGATCCTGGCCCTGTGCGGTGGGGCCCTCAGCTTTTTCGACGCCGCCGCCCCCATCGTCACCCGGGAGAGCCTGGACATGGACCACTGCTTCACCGCCTCCCGCTACGGCAGGGAGGAGGAGGGCAGCCAGGGGGATTATGTAAACTGCCCCATGAACAAGGAGGAGTACGACCGGTTCGTACAGGCCCTTGTCACCGCGGAACGGGCCCCGGTTCACAGCTTCGACGCCCGGGACCCCAAGGTTTACGAGGGCTGCATGCCCATCGAGGTGCTGGCCTCCCGTGGCCACGACGCCATCCGTTTCGGCCCTATGAAGCCGGTGGGACTAAAAGACCCCCGCACCGGCCACCGGCCCTGGGCGGTCTTGCAGCTGCGCACGGAGAACCGGGAAAAGACCCTCTTCAACCTGGTGGGCTTCCAGACCAACCTGAAATTTGGGGAGCAGAAGCGGGTGTTCGGCATGATCCCGGGCCTGGCCCACGCCGAGTTCGTCCGCTACGGGGTCATGCACCGCAACACCTTCCTCAACTCCCCAGCGCTGCTGGACGGCGACTTCTCCTTCCGCCGGCGGCCCGGGCTGTACTTTGCCGGGCAGATCACCGGGGTGGAGGGGTATATGGAGTCCGCGGGCTCCGGCATCCTGGCGGGCATCAACCTGGCCCGGCGGCTGCAAGGGCGAGAGCCCCTGCTCCTGCCGGAGACCACCATGCTGGGGGCCCTGTCCCGCCACGTGTCCCAGTACGCCGGGAAGGACTTCCAGCCCATGGGGGCCAATTTCGGGGTGCTGCCCCCCCTGCCCGAAAAAATCCGGGACAAGCGGCAGCGGTATATGGCCCTGTCCAAGCGGGCCCTTTGCGATTTAGAACCTATGTTACAGGAGGAGCCGGTATGAAGATCATCGTAGACGCCTTCGGCGGGGACAACGCCCCGGGGGAGATTTTGCGGGGCTGCGCCCAGGCCCAGACGGAGCTGGGCATCCAGCTGGCCCTGGCCGGGGACAAGGACAAGCTCCTGGCCTGCGCCAAAGAGCTGGGCCTCTCCCCCCAGCTGGCCCAGATGGAGATTTTAGACTGCAAGGACGCCCTCACCATGGAGGACGAGCCCACCGCCGTCTTAAAGGAGAAGCCGGACAGCTCCATGGCCGTGGGCCTGCGGGCCCTGGCCCAGGGCAGGGGCGACGCCTTCGCCAGCGCCGGGAACAGCGGCGCCCTGGTGGTGGGCGCCACCATGATCGCCAAGCGCATCCGGGGGGTCAAGCGGGTGGCCTTCGCCCCGCTGCTGCCCAAGTCCCAGGGCTTTTTCATGCTCTGCGACGGGGGTGCCAGCGTGGACTGCCGCCCGGAGATGCTCCTGCAGTTCGGGCTCATGGGCTCGGCCTATATGAAGCGGGTCATGGGCATCGAGAAGCCCCGGGTGGGCCTGGCCAACGTGGGCACCGAGGCCCACAAGGGGGACGAGCTCCGGCACCAGGCCTTCGAGCTTCTCTCCCAGTGCGGGGACATCCACTTCGTGGGCAACGTGGAGGCCCGTGACATCCCCTACGACGCCTGCGACGTGGTGGTCACCGACGGCTTTACCGGCAATATGCTCCTCAAGCTCTACGAGGGCGTGGCCATGGCGGTGATGGACAAGATCAAGGGCGTGTTCACCCAGAGCCTGAAAAATAAGCTGGCCGCCGCCGCGGTCTACGGCGACATGAAGCAGCTGAAGAAGTCCATGGACTACAACGAGTACGGCGGGGCCCCCATCATCGGGGCGGCCAAGCCCGTGTTCAAGATCCACGGCAGCGCCAAGGCGTCCACGGTGAAAAACGCCCTGCGCCTCACCCGGGACTACGCCCAGTCCGGCTTTGTGGAGCAGATCGCCCAGGCGGTAGCCCCCGGCAAGGCGGCCGGCGGGGACCAGCAGTAAAACAGGGAGGGAAAGGCCATGCGGCCCGTGTCAGAATACGAAAAACTCATTGGCTACCGGTTCCGGGACCGCTCCCTGCTGGAGACGGCCCTCACCCATTCCTCCTACGCCAACGAGCACAAATGCAAAAGCTACGAGCGCCTGGAGTTTTTAGGGGACTCGGTGTTGGGCTTCGTCACCGCGGAGTATTTGTTCCAGCACTTCCCCCAGCTGCCCGAGGGCCAGCTGACCAAGACCCGGGCGGCCCTGGTGTGCGAGCGCTCCCTGTGCGGGTTTTCCCGCACCCTGCAGGTGGGGGACTTCCTCCGCCTCTCCCACGGGGAGCTCCACTCCGGCGGCCGGGAGCGGCCCAGCATCCTGGCGGATGTGTTCGAGTCCACCACCGCCGCCATCTACCTGGACAGCGGCAGCCTGGAGGAGGCCAAAAAATTCATTCTGCGCTTCATCGCCCCAGCGGCCAAGTCCCAGAGCGTGAAGCCCTTTAAGGACTACAAGACCACCCTCCAGGAGATTATCCAGCAGAACCCGGAGGAGCGGCTGGTGTACGTGGTCACCGGGGAGAGCGGCCCCGACCACGACAAGCACTTCACCGTAGAGGTGCACCTGAACTCCAACGTCATCGGCAAGGGCGGCGGCCGCAGCAAGAAAGAGGCGGAGCAGCAGGCCGCCCGGGAGGCCCTGGAGCTCATGGGATACTGAGCGCCCACGGCATCGAGCAAGGAAGCGGAAAGCGGGAAACGCCCGCTGGAAAGGGGAATGGCCCAACACATGATCTTGAAATCTTTGGAGCTGCAGGGGTTTAAGACCTTCCCCGACAAGACCACCCTCACCTTCGAGCGGGGCATCACCTCGGTGGTGGGCCCCAACGGCAGCGGCAAAAGCAATATCAGCGACGCCATGCGCTGGGTGCTGGGGGAGCAGTCCCTGCGCACCCTGCGCTGCTCGAAAATGGAGGACGTGATCTTCGGCGGCACCCCCCAGCGCAAGGCGTTGGGCTTTGCCGAGGTCACCCTCACCATCGACAACTCCGACCGCCGGCTGGACTTCGACAACGATACCGTGGCCATCACCCGGCGGTACTACCGCTCCGGGGAGAGCGAGTACCTCATCAACAAGGCCACCGTGCGCCTCAAGGACATCAACGAGCTGTTCATGGACACGGGCCTGGGCCGGGACGGCTACTCCATCATCGGCCAGGGGAAGATCGACGCCATCGTGGCCGCCAAGTCCGAGGACCGGCGGGAGATCTTCGAGGAGGCGGCGGGTATCTCCCGCTACCGCTACCGCAAGGAGGAGTCGGAGCGCCGCCTGAACAAGGCCGAGGAAAACCTGGTGCGCCTGCGGGACATCCTGTCCGAGCTGGAGGACCGGGTGGAGCCCCTGCGGGTCCAGGCGGAAAAGGCGGAGCAATTCATCGCCTACGACCAGGAGAAAAAAGGCCTGGAGATCGGCATTTGGCTGGAGACCTTGGAGCGCTCCGCCAAGGTGCTGCGGGAGCACGGGGAAAAGCTGGACCTGGCCCAGGCCCAGCGCCGGGAGATCGAGGAGGAGCTCCAACAGCTGGAGGCCCAGATTGAGGAGAACTACCGGGAGACCAACCGCTGCACCGCCCAGATGGAGGAGGCCCGCAGCCAGGCCGCCGCCTTCGACGAGCAGGCGGTTCGGGCCGAGGGCGAGGTGGGCCTGCTGCAAAACGACCTGGCCCACAACGCCCAGGACCAGGCCCGTCTGGAGGAGCAGGCCGCCGCCGCCCTCCGCTCCGGGGAGGACACGGACCGGGAGATCGCCCAGAAGCGGGAGGAGATCGCCGCCAAAGAGCAGCAGCTGGCGGAGAGCCGGGACAAGCTCCTGTCCTTCAGCCAGCGTTTGGAGGAGCTGCGCAAGGGCGCCGACGAGGCCACCCGCCGCCTGGAGGAGGCCGCCGCCGCCCGGGCGGAGCTGGGCGCCGCTCTGGCGGAGGAGCGCATCCAGCTCACCTCCGCCCAGTCCACCATGGCGGAGATCCGCCTGCGGGCCGGGGCCGTAGACGGCAGCGTGGCCCAGGCTAAGGAGCGTCAGGCCGCCGCCCGGGCCGAGGGGGAGGAGCTGGCCCAGATGCTCCAGGACACCCAAACCGCCATCGCCGGCCTGGAAAACGCCGTCAAGGGCCACGAGCTGCGGCTGGAGTCCCGGCAGAAGCGGGCCCAGGCCGCCAAGGAGCAGCTGGACCAGCTCACCCTGGACGCCAGGGAGCAGCAGCGCCGGGCCAGGCTCTTAGAGGACCTGGAGCGCAACCTGGAGGGCTTCGCCCAGAGCGTGAAGGCCGTGATGAAAGAGGCGGGCCGGGGCATCCTCCAGGGGGTGTGCGGCCCGGTGACCCAGCTGCTCAAGACACCCAAGGAGTACGCCGTGGCCCTGGAGACCGCCCTGGGCGGGGCCATGCAGAACATCGTGGTGGAGACGGAGCAGGACGCCAAAGCCGCCATCCGGCTGCTGCAGCAGCGGGACCTGGGCCGGGCCACCTTCCTGCCTCTCACCACCATCCGCGGCACCGTGCTGGACCAGCGGGAGATGGAGGACCTGCCCGGCTTCGTGGGCATCGCCTCCCGGCTGTGCCAGTGCGAGGAGAAGTACGCCGGCATCCGGGACTCCCTCCTGGGCCGGGTGGCGGTGGCCGAGGACCTGGACAGCGCCGTGGCCATCGCCAAGCGCATGAAGTACCGGTTCCGCATCGTCAGCCTGGACGGCCAGGTGGTCAACGCCGGGGGCTCCCTCACCGGCGGCTCCAAGGCCAAAAACTCCGGCCTGCTCAGCCGCGCCGCCGAGATCCAGCGGGTGCGGGAAAAGGCCGCCGGCCTGGAGCAGAAGGCCGCCCAGGCCGCCGCCCTCTATAAGGAGCGCCAGGAGGAGCTGGCCGCCTGCACCGCGGAGCTGGACGCCGCGAAAGGGGAGCTCTCCGCCCTCCAAGAGGAGCGCATCAAGGTCCAGGCGGAGGCCGCCCGGGCTGCCAGAGAGCTGGAAAACGCCGCCAAGGAGCTGGAAAACCTGGAGCGGGAGCGCAGCGACTCCCAGGGCCGTCTATCCGAGATGGAGGCCCTCCAGGCCCAGTCCCAGGAGAAGATCGCCGCCCTGGAGCAGCAGCTGTCCCAGGCCCAGGCCCAGAGCCAGTCCCTCACTGGGGACCGGGAGGAGCAGCTGGCCCGGTGCGAGGACATCGCCCAGACCATCCAGGAGATCCGTCTGCACCAGTTCTCCGCCGAAAAGGACCGGGACGCCCTGGCCGCCGCCGTCCAGGAGCTGGAGGCCCGCAAGCGGGACTCCGGCCAGGCCGCCCAGCGTTTCGCCCAGGAGGGCGCCGCCCTGGAGGCCAGGGCCCAGGAGCTCCAGGCGGGCATCGCCCAGTGCCAGGAGCAGGTGAAGTCCCTGCGGGCCCAGGCCGCCGCCCAGCGGGCCGGGGTGGAGGAGACCGCCCAAAAGCGCACCGCCCTGGAGCGGCAGGCCGGGGAGCTCCGCAGCCGGGAGCGGGAGGCCACAGAGCGCCGGGAGAATGCCGGCCGGGAGGTGGCCCGCCTCCAGGAGCGGGCGGAGAACCTGCAGAAGGAGTACGACTCCATCCTCTCCAAGCTGTGGGAGGAGTACGAGCTCACCCGCCGGGAGGCGGAGGAGCAGGCCCAGCCCATCGAGGACCTGCCCGCCGCCCAGCGCCGCCTCTCCGAGCTGAAAAACAAGATCAAGGCCCTGGGCGCCGTCAACGTGGGGGCCGTGGTGGAGTACCAGGAGGTCTCCCAGCGGTACCAATTCCTCAAGGCCCAGGTGGAGGACGTGGAGAAGTCCAAAAAGGAGCTTTTGGACCTGATCGACGACCTGACAAAGCACATGCGGGAGCAGTTCACCCAGCGCTTCGCCCAGGTGAACCAGAACTTCGGCTCCATCTTCCGGGAGCTGTTCGGCGGCGGCGCGGCGGAGCTCACCTTTACCGACGACAGCGACGTGCTGCGCAGCGGCATCGAGATCAAGGTCCAGCCCCCGGGAAAGATCGTCACCCACATCGAGTCCCTCTCCGGCGGGGAGAAGGCCCTGGTGGCCATCTCCATCTACTTCGCCATCATGCGGGTCAACCCCCCGCCCTTCTGCGTGCTGGACGAGATCGAGGCCGCCCTGGACGACGTGAACGTCACCCGCTACGCCCAGTACCTGCGGCGGATGAGCGGGGCCACCCAGTTCATCACCATCACCCACCGCCGGGGCACCATGGAGGGCAGCGACATGCTCTACGGCGTCACCATGCAGGACCAGGGCGTCTCCAAGCTCCTGGCCCTGCGCACCGAAGAGGCCGCCGAATTCGGCACATGACCTACAGTGAGGAGGAAAAGCTATGGGCATTTTTGATAAGATCCGGGAAGGACTGAAAAAGACCCGGGACAGCATCTCCGGGCAGATCACCCAGATGGTGAACTCCTTCACCAAGATCGACGAAGAGCTCTTCGAGGAGCTGGAGGAGCTGCTGGTCATGGGGGACGTGGGCGTGCCCACCGCCACCTATATCACCGGCCAGCTCCGGCAGAAGGTGAAGGAGAAGGGCATCACCGACCCCTCCCTCATTCTGGGGGAGCTGAAGGCCATCGTGGCGGACATCCTCCAGGGGGATGACACCCTGCACATCAGCACCAAACCCTCGGTGATCTTGGTCATCGGCGTCAACGGCGTGGGCAAGACCACCACCATCGGCAAGCTGGCCGCCCGGCTGAAAGGGGAGGGCAAGTCCGTGATTTTAGGGGCGGCAGACACCTTCCGGGCCGCGGCCATCGAGCAGCTGGAGGTGTGGGCCCAGCGGGCCGGGGTGCCCCTCATCAAGCACGGGGAGGGCGCCGACCCCGCCGCCGTGGTGTTCGACACCATCGCCGCCGCCAAGGCCCGTGGCTGCGACGTGGTCATCTGCGACACCGCCGGCCGGCTCCACAACAAGAAAAACCTCATGGACGAGCTGGGCAAGATCTCCCGCATCATCGACCGGGAGCTCCCCGGCTGCGACCGGGAGACCCTCCTGGTGCTGGACGCCGCCACCGGCCAGAACGCCGTGAACCAGGCCCGGGAATTCCAGTCCGCCGCGGGCATCACCGGCATCGTGCTCACCAAGCTGGACGGCACCCCCAAGGGCGGCGTGGTGCTGCCCATCAAGCGGGACCTGGGCCTCTCCGTCAAATTCATCGGCGTGGGGGAGCAGGTGGACGACCTGCAGCCCTTCGACGCCGCCGCTTTTGCCGACGCCCTCTTCGACACCACCGGCCGCCCCGCTCCCGAGGAAGCCCCGGCCATCCAGGAGGAGTGGGGGACAGCCGCCGAAGAGACCGAAGAAACCGACACTCAGTGGGAAAACGAACCTGCGGAGGAGCCTGTTTCCTCCATCCAGTGGGAGACCGAGGAGCAGCCCCTCACCGGGGAGAACCTGCTCCAGGACATCCAGTCCATGCTGGGCGGCTCCCCCGCCGCCGGGGAGGGAGAACCCTCTCCCGAAGAGTCCCAGTCTGAGGAGCCTTCGCTCGAAGAGCTCCCGCTGGAAGAACCCCAGCCCGAAAAGAAAAAGCGCCGTTTCTGGCCCTTTGGCCGCAAGCGGGACGAGGAGGAATAAACCGTGAAATTTGTCATCGCCACCCACAACAAGGGGAAAGTGGTGGAGTTCCAGCGGCTTTTGGAGCCCATGGGCATCGAGGCCGTGATGATGGACATCTCCGAGCCGGAGGAGACCGGCACCACCTTCCAGGAGAACGCCTTCATCAAGGCGGAGTCCGCCTGTAAGGAGACGGGCCTGCCCGCCGTGGCCGACGACTCCGGCCTGTGCGTGGACTACCTGGGCGGCGCGCCGGGGGTCTATTCCGCCCGATTCGCAGAGCCCGGCAAGCGCCGCCTCACCGTGCTGGAAAAGCTAAAAGGCGTGCCCGCGGAGCAGCGGGGGGCCCACTTCGTCAGCGCCGTGTGCTGCGTGTTCCCCAATGGGGACAAGATCGAGGCCGAGGGCAAGTGCTTTGGCACCATCGCCTTCGACTCCCGTGGCGAGAACGGCTTTGGCTACGACTCCATCTTCCAGCAGGAGGGCCGCACCTTCGGCGAGATGACCGCCGCCGAGAAGGACGCCCGCAGCCACCGGGGCAAGGCCTTCGCCGCCTTCGAGGAAAAGCTCCGGGAGTACCTGAAACAGAAGGGGGAGTGACCCCGTGAAAAACTACTGCGGCTTAGACTGCGCCGCGTGCCCCGCCGCGGCCACCTGCCCCGGCTGCGCCGCCACCGGCGGCAAGCCCTTTGGCGGCACCTGCGTGCTGGGGGAGTGCTGCAAAGCCCAG
>ENA-UONY01003052-UONY01003052.1-human-gut-metagenome-genome-assembly--contig:-CS9-NODE-3052-length-10961-cov-4.871264_pt1 | contig 10961 bp, 8 predicted proteins | sample MGYA00242465_ERZ724012 | MGnify/ENA metagenome assembly ERZ724012 | reverse complement strand
ACAGATGAGTATATCTTGTCTGTAAAGGGTGCTGTCAACCACCCTATGATGTAGCACCACTTTAGGTAGCAATACCTATTGGGGATAAAAGGTCGAAGGCGTAAACCGTTACTACGACTGGGCAGTTACAAGCCCATTGCCTTTAGGTAATGGGTAGTTGACAGTTATACAATAGTAAGTCACAAACTCACATATGAAACATATACTAATATCGAGAACTGCAATCTATTATTGTCAGATTCCACAACAACTGCCGGAATGTCCTGTAAAATTACAGTCTGCCAGGCAGACTGTCTAGTCTGACGATATAAGATTTTTCCAGAGGTGATACTTTTCTATGCTGTTTAGTCATCATACCTCAGATGATCCGGAATTATCCGGTACATCCTGTTGTAACAATAACAATCGCTGCAGCTGTGACTGTCAGGGACCTCAGGGGCCGCGCGGTTGTCCTGGTCCTACCGGACCCAGAGGCTGTCCCGGTCCCGTTGGTCCAATGGGACCTCAGGGCCCCCAGGGTGAACCCGGACTTCAAGGCTACCCAGGTCCTGTCGGACCTGTTGGAGCCACTGGCGCTACCGGACCTGTCGGAGCTACCGGAGCCACTGGCGCTGCCGGACCTTCCGGAGCTATCGGACCTACTGGCCCTGCCGGGCCTATCGGACCTACTGGTGCTGCCGGACCTACTGGTGCCACTGGTGCTACCGGACCTGCCGGTACTGTAGCTCCGGCAGCGGCCGTAGCAGATGCCACAGGTCAGACAGATATTGTAACCCAGTTTAATCAGCTTCTCGCAAATCTCCGCGCAGCCGGACTTCTTGCAACTTAAACCTCAGGAGGGGCAAATGCTCCTCCTGATTTTCTCAAAAGGTGCTTTAAATTATCTTCCATGATTTCTCTCAGCCTTTGTATGATTGTAAAAAATGAAGAAAAAGTATTGCCGCGTATCCTGAAACCCATGAAAGAAATTGTAGACAAAATTCTTATCTGTGATACCGGTTCTACAGACAGGACCAAAGAAATTATCAGAGAATTTACAGCAGAAGTTTATGATTTTCCATGGAAAAATGATTTTTCTGCTGCCCGGAATTTTATTTCGGAAAAAGTCAGTACTGATTACTGGATGTGGCTGGATGCAGACGACATGATCACTCAGGAAAATCTGTACAGACTAAAACAATTAAAAGAAACACTGAGTCCGAACACAGATATGGTTATGATGGATTATGTCACAGATTTCGATGAATGGAATCATGCTGCATTCTCCTGTTACAGAGAACGCATCTTAAAAACTTCCCGAAATTTCAGATGGCGTGGAAGAGTTCATGAATCCATCATTCCCACCGGGAACATCCTTTATTCTCCCATACAGATTGAACATCGCAAAATAAAACCCCGCTCTTCCTTTCGAAATCTGCACATCTATCAACAGATGATCGAAGAAGGAGAGACTCTGGAACCCAGAGACTTATTTTATTATGGCCGGGAACTTTTTTACCATAAGCAATACGAGTATGCCATTTGTGTTTTGAAAAAATTTCTGAAAGAGCCAGACGGCTGGATTGAAAACAGACTGGACAGTTGTCTGGTTCTCTCCTATTGTTATCAGGCATCAGGCAATGACCAGCATGCTCTTGAGATACTGTTTCACAGTTTCATGTCAGATATTCCAAGAGCCGAAATATGCTGTGAGATTGGGAAAATATTTTTTATGAAACAGAACTTTTCCATGGCAGCTCACTGGTATCATCAGGCACTTCTTGCACCGGACAACAACCAAAACGGAGGATTCTATATTCCGGACTGCCATAATTTCATACCATTTCTGCAATTATGTGTATGTCTGGACAAATCCGGAATGCACAAAGAAGCTTTTGAATTTCACCGGAAAGCCAGAACACTGAAACCGGAACATCCTTCTGTTATTCAAAATCAGATCTATTTTCATGAGATTCTGGGGTTTTGAAAAAAAATGCCACAGACCGTATTAATCCTTTACAGTCTGTGGCATTACGCTACATATTATATTGTTTTCGTTACTGGTGAACCGGCACTATTCCACAGTTACACTCTTAGCCAGATTTCTCGGCTTATCTACATCCAGGCCTTTGGCTACGCTGACATAGTAGCCAAGCAGCTGCAAAGGAATAACTGCCAGTGAAGTTGCAAAGTGTGGATCTGTTTTCGGAATATAAACTGTGAAATCTGCAGTATCTTCTACATTATAATGTCCATATGTGGTGAGTCCCATCAGGTATGCACCGCGGCTCTTACATTCTACCATATTGGAGACTGTTTTCTCATAGAGATGATTCTGCGTGAGAATACCGATCACAAGAGTTCCGTCCTCAATCAGAGAGATTGTGCCATGTTTCAGTTCTCCGGCCGCATAAGCTTCTGTGTGTACATAACTGACTTCTTTCATCTTAAGGCTGCCTTCCATACTGATGGCATAGTCAATACCACGCCCGATAAAGAAAGCATCCCTGGCATTTGCCTGCTTAGCCGCAAACCACTGGATACGCTCTTTGTCATCTTCAATGATCTTGGCAATCTTATCCGGAAGTGTTTTCAGCTCTGCGATCAGCTCCTGATATTTTTCTTCTGTAATCTGTTCTCTGACTTTTCCAAACTGCACTGCCAGTGCATAAGAGGCAATCAGCTGAGTACTGTATGCCTTGGTAGTTGCTACAGAAATTTCCGGTCCCGCCAGAGTGTAAAAAACATTATCCGCTTCTCTGGCAATGGAAGAACCTACCACATTGACAATTCCCAGTGTACGGATACCTCTCTGTTTCGCCTCACGAAGTGCCGCAAGGCTGTCTGCTGTTTCCCCTGACTGGCTGACAATGACTACAAGACCTTCCGGATCTAAAATCGGATTTCTGTATCGGAATTCCGATGCCAGTTCCACACGTACCGGAATCCTTGTCAGATCTTCAATCACATACTGGGCTGTCATTCCCACATGGTAAGCAGAGCCACAGGCTACAATATAAATCTGGCTGATCTTTTTGATCTCCTCATCTGTAAGACCTACTTCTGAGAGATCAATACGATCATCTTTGAGTACAGAATTCAAAGTATCCCGAACTGCTTTCGGCTGTTCATGAATTTCTTTTATCATGAAATGTTCAAATCCCGCTTTCTCCGCCGCTTCTGCATCCCATTCAATTGTTTTCGACTCTTTCTGGATCTCATCACCATCCAGATTGTAAAACGTGATCTCCCCTTTTCTGATACGAGCCATCTCCAGATTTCCAATATAATATACATTTCTGGTGTATTTTAAAATTGCAGGAACATCGGATGCAATGTAAGATTCACCGTTCTCCACCCCAAGGATCATCGGGCTGTCTTTTCTTGCCACATAAATCTCTCCCGGGTAGTCTTTAAACATGATCGCAAGAGCATAGGAACCGCGGATACGGACCATTGCATGGTTAATGGCATCTACCGGTGTTCCGAGATATTTCTTATAATAATAATCTACAAGTTTAACTGCTACTTCAGTGTCTGTAGATGAATAAAACTCATAGCCATTGCGGATCAGTTTGTCTTTCAGTTCCTGATAATTCTCAATGATTCCATTATGAACTGCTACTACGTTACCGTCATCACTCATATGGGGATGCGCATTTGTCTCAGATGGTTCTCCATGTGTCGCCCAACGGGTATGTCCGATACCACATGTTCCAGGTACAGATTCTCCATTATTAGTTTTATCTGCAAGAACTTTCAGTCTGCCTTTCGCTTTAATAACCTCTGTATCACCTTCGCCGTCGCGAACTGCAAGTCCCGCTGAATCATAACCTCTGTATTCAAGTCTGGACAGACCATATAATAATATAGGTGCTGCCTGATGATTACCTGTAAATCCAACAATTCCACACATTTATATTTATTCCTCCCATATTTTCCAGATATTTACAGCATTATAAAAATACTGCTTTATTATATTATAAGAGCATTATGGAGTAATTTCTTATAATATAATAAAATTTCAGGGGTTCTCTCTGTCATATCGTGTCTCATTGTATCATGATGTTCCACATATGGCAAGAAAATCCCCTGAAACTGTGTACTCTGTTTTTACGAAAGTACTTTCATCATTGTTTTATCCACGTTATCCTTTGTGTCTTTTTCTGATTACCGATTTCATTTTACTTTCTGCTTCTTTACTGTTGACCAGCCGCTGTATATCTTTCTTCCATTCTCATCATATCTGTATGAACGGATTCTGTAATAATATGTATGTCCTTTTTTCAGTTTTGCATTTGTGTATTTTGTAGTTGAACCGGATTTAATTACCGCTGCTCTTACGTATGGATTAGTGGTTCCTGCCCGGCGATAGATCTCATATCCGTCTGCACTCTTTGCCTTTTTCCATGTAATCACAAGTTTTCCGGCAGTCCTGTTTGATATACCTGTAATTGAAGTTTTTGCCGGTTTTGCAGTCAGATCATCAGCAGAATACGTTTCCTGCGTCATATAAAGAATGGAATTTTTTCCGGTTCCATATAAGCTCTTTGCTTCTTTGTCATATGCAAAATATATATTCGCACTGTCTGTCGCATATGTATAGCCCCGGGAAATACTTCCTGAAATCGGAGTATCCAGAAACAGACCTCCGTCTTCTCCAACTGTTCCTTCATCGCTGTTTGTGATATCTGCCATATAATATTTACCGTTATTTGCCACAATATTCCACATATGAGGACCTTCACCTGTACCGCCATTCATTATACCGGTCACTGTATAGCAGGTAATGTCACTGAGATCGCACAGATACTGAAATGCCTTGGAATAACCTTCACAGACCACATTAGTACTGTCATCTCCGTCAAAAACATAGATTAACTGCCATGGATCTCCGTATTCATCATCCTCCGTCACATCATCATTGTAGGAAGTCAGGTAGCAGATCATTTCTTTATATCCGTACAGCTTTTCTGTCTCTGTATAACCCTGAAATTCTTTTACGATCATTCTGGCATTTTCTGCTGCACTTTTTGCAAGCTGTACAATCCCTGCATTTACTTTATATTTACCGGAAGCATAACTGCTGATCACCGGCATAGATATGGAAAGATTTTCAATTTTTACAGTTGTTTTGTTTCCTGTTGCCTTTGTGCTGTAACCATACTGCCAGCTAGTAGCTGCAGTCTTTTCGTACCAGTACAATTCATATGGACAATCTACAGCCAGGCAATCGATAATCTTTGAAATATCCAGTTCATTAAGGTGTGCGGCTACTTCTCTTTTGAGCGCATTACCGCTTGCTGTTGTCTGCCAGGTCAGTCCCAGATCTGAACTGACTTTAAACCTGGTAGAACCACCTTTCGATGCCACTGCGCTGATTTTACTCTTAAGTTCCTCATATAAGGTCTGTTGCTGTCCATTCAGTACATCCTCACCCAGAGAAGCTGCTGGCTGTGCGTCCGGATCCTGTCCGTACAGAATGTCATTCAGATATTTCTCCAGAAGCTGTCTGTTATCCACAGCACCGTTTTCGTCCGGAATTACAGCCTCTGCAAAGACTTCTTCGTCTGAATCTGCTTCATTTGAACCTGCTTTGTCCGAAATGCTATCCTCTGTATCTGATGCAAACTCCGCATTATCCGCAGTTTCCTGTTGTACATCAAATTCTGTTGCATCATCTGAATTAAATTCAGAAACTGTACCATCTGTGAAATCTGCTGCTGTTACAGGTGTTACCGTAATTCCTGCTGCCAGAACCAGGCTCATTCCCAGACTTATAAAATTTTTCTTTCTGTACATAACGCATTTTCTCCTTATCTGTCGTAAATATAGTATATTACTACAATACTTTATTTCGACAGATAAAACAAGTTTTTTTTATAATCCTTGTTCTCCCGCCAGATAGCACAGGTCTGCAAGACGTTCATATTTTGTCTGCATACACGCAATATAGTCATCCAGAAATCTTTTTACACGATACGGGATATCTAAGCGCTCATATCGGTTCTCAAATTCCGTCAGGTCACTGTTATCCTGCCTGATATACTCATCTGCTACACTGAATTCCGCTTTCAGAGCAGAAAGTTTCTCCTCGTAACGACCTGTTAATTCCATTTCGCACAATTCATTCATTTTGTTCATCTTATTCTTTTCTCCCTATTATTATTTTTACATTTGTGGTAACCTTGTTACCTGTGTGTTGTTTTGTTATATGTTGATTTGTTGTGTTATGTGTGTTATGTACCCGATGTGTGCAGATCGGTACATACCGTTTTCTGTCTTATTACAACTATAATTGTAATTTTGTTTAAAGAAAATGTCAATTTATTTCGTCCGACATCTTATGATATAGTTCGACATTTATCTGAAAATATAACAACAAAAAAACTGCTGTTCCTCACGATCACTGTAGGAACAACAGTTTTTTTTCATCATTTTTTATGTTCGGCGGATAATCCTGTTCAATTTCACAAAATCTATTACCGCCTGTTTTCCGATCTTACAGATTTTCTTCATGTTAATGGAATTCACCCCGCCCTGACGAGGTCTGAATGTGACAGGAAGAAATTTGATGCTGCATCCCTTCTTCTTATAAATAACAGCCAGAAGTACATTGGAAAGATTAAAATCCTTCGGGATCAGATGTATGTACCTGGCCATCGTCTCTGCTTTCATCAAACGGTACGGAGTGTTGGCATCTGTCAGATTTACCCCAAAACAGATACGGATAACCAGTTTCAGAGTTTTTGTTACAAAAACACGTGATATTCCATCCTGTCTGTCTTTTCTCCAGCCGATGACCATATCATATTTCTGTCTTCGTTTCCAGAACGGTTCAAATTCTTCCGGCAGTGTCTGGCCGTCTGAATCTGTCTGGAAAATGTAATCTGCACCATTTTTGAGTGCATACTTATAGCCATAAAGCACAGTTGCACCATGACCGCCGTTTGGTTTTGTTATCGGAATCAGCAGAGGGCGTGTCTTTGTACACTGTTTCAGTTTTTCATATGTAGAATCTTTGCTCCCGTCATCAATGACAATCAGACGTGACTGACCGTTTCCGTTATGCTTCTCTATAACAGGATACCAGTCATTAATGACCTGTTCAATGTTATCCTGCTCATTGTATGCCGGGATAACAATGTATAACTTATCCATATTTCTCTCCTTTGGATGATTGATGGTATCCATTATAGCATACATATACATGAAATAATAATATTATTTCGAAAACGATGTACTATAGCTGTTACTGTTCACTGCTAATATCCCGCGAGGTGTTTTTTGTGAGCGAAGGTCACAGAAAACCCGAGACATACTGCGCGAATTTATGCGATTAGCATAAATTCTGTGCATCGCGAAGCGTGTTGCTGGGAACGGAGTGAACAGTAACCTATAGCTCTGCCAGTATTCCCAGCTCCCGGGCAAGGCGAAGCAGTTCCCTGTTTGCGGCATTCACTGTTCCGAATTCTTTCAGAGGACAGATAACTTTCTGACATTTTTTCATCAATTCCACAGCCTTATCATAAGATTCCTGTGAAATACTTTCGAAAGGTTTCTCTGTAATCACCCGGTCTGCAAGTGCACCGGCCACCTGACAGTCTACATCATTCGTGTGAAGCACTCCTGCCGCAAACGGAATTCCCTGTCTCTGCAGTTTTCGATAATACGGAATTCCGCTTCCATTACCGCCAATTACAAACACCTGAGGTTCACCTCTGGGCGGATCCATCTCCACACATCCAAAAGCAGCATTATAGCTTCCTCTGGTAATTCCATACAACTTCCGAATATACTCAGAAGTAAAGATTTCTTCCGGCGCACCGTATTTCTCTATATATTCTCCATGTACACAGATAACTTTATCAGATATTTTCTGTGCAAGATCCAACTCATGCAGCGACATGATCACTGTAAGCTGATGATCCAGCACCATCTGTTTCAAAATGGTAAGAAGTTCCAGCTTGTGGCGGATATCCAGAAAAGAAGTCGGCTCATCCAGCACAATAATCTCCGGTTCCTGACAGATAGCCCGGGCAAGAAGGATTCGTTGTCTCTGACCATCACTGATGGCTGTAAAATCCCTGTCTTTTAAATCCCATGCATGGACGGTTTCCATTGATTTCTTTACCTTTGTCTTATCCTCTGCGGAGAGTATTCCCAAAGTTCCTGTATAAGGATAACGCCCTGTGGCTACAATGTCTTCGCAGGTCATCAGTTCCGGACGCATACGCTCTGTGAGCACGACTGCCAGTTTCTGAGAGACCTCTTTATTGGTCATCTTTGCCATTTTCTCTTTATCCAGATAAACAGTACCGCTGATCGTGGCAAGCTGTCTGGTGATGCTTTTAAGAATAGTGGATTTTCCGGCACCGTTAGGACCGATGAGAGTGAGGATTTCTCCCTTTTTCAGCTGAATATTGATTTCTCTGATAAGAGGTTTTCCGTCATATCCCACAGTCAGCTGATCCGTACGGAAAAAATACTGTTCCTGCCGGTCTGCTTTGTTATTTTCTGTTTCCTTTATTACATCTGCTATTTTCTCTGACATATTTTTTCCTGTTTTCCTTTTTATGCTGCATCTTATAGTAATCTGCCCGGATAGCGTATTCTGCTCCTGCCTTTTATATCAATTTCTCTTCTGTCTGCGGATCATGATATAGATTACAACCGGTGCGCCAAACACTGCTGTTACGGAACTGATACTGAGTTCTGTAGGTGCAAATACGGTTCTGGCGATCAGATCACAGAAAAGACAGAATACTGCCCCTCCCAGAAAGCATGCCGGGATCACAAGGAGCGGTCTGGCTGTTTTCAGCAGGCTTTTTACAATGTGAGGCACTGCAATGCCAACAAAAGAAATTGGTCCTGCAAAAGCTGTCACACAGGCAGACAGAATACTGGATAAGAGAATCAGTCCTATGCGGAACAGCTTGATATTCACTCCCATATTCTGGGCATAAACTTCACCCAGCTGATAGGCACCGATAGGCTTAGACATAAAGAACACGATCACCATTGTGAGCAGAACTACTATTGCCATTACTTTCACATTACCCCAGGACATTCCTGAAAAACTTCCCAGTGACCAGTTGTGAAGATTGACGATATTGGAGTCATCCGCAAAGGTAACTACGAAATCTGTAACTGCAGAACAGATGTAACCGATCATGACACCGCTGATAACCAACATGGACATGTTGTGGACTTTTTTTGCAACCAGCAGGACGAATCCCATGGAAATCATAGAACCGATAAACGCTGCAATGATCATGGCTGCAGAACCCATGGAAATAGATCTGCTCAGAAAATAAATCATCAGAAGTGCAACTACCAGCTTGGCTCCTGAAGAAATTCCAAGTACAAAGGGACCTGCAATAGGGTTATTAAAAAATGTCTGAAGAAGAAATCCGGATACAGAAAGTGCTCCTCCAAGAATGATCACTGACAGAATCCTGGGAAGACGGATTTCCCATATTATATTGTAAGCAGTCGCATCTCCCTGATGTCTGAAAATAATATTCAGAATCTCACTCACTGAAAGATGAATGCTTCCGGCATTTACATTCCAGACAAATAAAATCATCAGAAACACCGCCAGTATAAGAAATGCCATCCAGTATCTGGCTGTACGTTTTTTGTCATCCATATTTTTTGTTCCTTTTGTTTTTATATTTCCTGCTTTTGGCAGTTCTGCAGAATCCCACAAACATATTTCAGTGCCATTCGTAAATAACTATACCAATCGCATAGGATGCGGATTCGAGTGTGCCGAAAAGTTATAAATATCATTTTAACTTATGCATATATGCAAGTTCATCCAGCGAATCATCATCTGTAATAAGAATTGTATGAATATCTTCAATCATAGTTCCAAGCTCAGTGGTTTCCTGGAAAAGATTTTTACCCGTACACCACACATTTCCATCCTTCACTGCCTTAAAATCTGCCAGAAGATTACTTTTTGCCAACAGTTCATCAATAGTAGAAAGTTCACCGTCGATAGTACTGTTATAGATGATATAGTCCGCATCTTTTGCTTTGGCATAAAATTCTTCCATCTGCATATTCATGGTAGACAAAGCGTTATCACTTTCTCCTGTATCTTCGGGAACATATTTGCCGCCTGCAAGCTCGATCATGTTTGAAACATAATCACCATTCTTTCGCACATTGACAGCACCTGTGGAATTAATGTAAAAGAATGCTACTGTTTTACCTGTATCTTTATCATCAGAGGTCAGAACTTTGTCAAGCTTGTCTGTCTGCTCCTTAAATGCCTTCTCAGCTACATCTTCCTTTCCGAGAAGCACAGCATAGAGTTTCATCCATTCAGTTCTTCCCAGAGGATGGCTCTCATAACTGGAACGTTCTACCATTACCGGGATACCAAACTGTTCCAGTTTCTCTTCCACCTCCGGATTATGGTGGATCATAGTTGATTCAATGGCAAGACCACAGCCTTCATTCAGGATCAGTTCATAATCCGGTGCATTGTACTTGCCTGCATAAATCATTTTTCCGGATTCCATGGCATCTTTTGCTTCCTGGATATACCATCCATTCTCCTGAGTTCCTGAAAGACGAATGCTGTCAATACCGTCAATTGCGCGGAAAAGATCCATGGCAGAGGTTGCTACCAGATAGATGTTGTTCAGCGGTTGTTGAATAACTGTGATATCTTTTTCAAGCCCCTTTGGAGCCTTTTTTCCCTCTGGAACTACAAGAAACTGTCCTTCCTGATCGATAGTAATCAGAGCATAGCCATCATTGTAATAGTCTACGCTGAATTCTTCTGCGTAGGAAAGTTCCATACTGTGATCATAGGTAAGTCCCGGGATATCCACAGGAGTTTTTGCATTGTCTTTATCTGCTGCGTATGCTGTACAGACAGTGCATATACAGATAATAAATAATGCAACTGACATAAAACCGATAAATATTGTTTTTTGCTGTTTCTTTATTATGTTTTTCATCTT
>ENA-UONY01003043-UONY01003043.1-human-gut-metagenome-genome-assembly--contig:-CS9-NODE-3043-length-10987-cov-30.272777_pt1 | contig 10987 bp, 10 predicted proteins | sample MGYA00242465_ERZ724012 | MGnify/ENA metagenome assembly ERZ724012 | reverse complement strand
CTGAAGGGCTCCCAGATGGTCTTTATCACCGCCGGTATGGGCGGCGGCACCGGCACGGGTGCGGCTCCTGTTGTGGCTGAGGTGGCACACGATCTGGGCATTCTGACCGTGGGCATCGTCACCAAGCCCTTCTCCTTTGAGGGCAAGCGCAAGATGGGCCTGGCAGAGCAGGGCATTGCAAACCTGCTCATGCACGTTGACAGCCTGATCGTTATCCCGAATGAGCGCCTGAAGATGATCAGCCAGGAAAAGATCACCCTGATGAACGCCTTCCAGGCCGCCGATAATGTGCTGCGTCAGGGCGTGGAGTCCATCTCCGCTCTGATCAATGTGCCCGCCTTCATCAACCTGGACTTCGCAGACGTGCGCTCCATTATGAAGGATGCCGGTTACGCCCACATGGGCGTGGGCAGCGCCAAGGGCGCAGGTAAGGCAGAGAACGCCGCCAAGGCTGCGATCTCCTCTCCGCTGCTGGAAACCAGCATTGCCGGTGCACACGGCGTGATCATCAACATCACCTCCAGCCCCGATATCGGCCTGGAGGATGTCGAGACCGCTGCCGGCCTCATCACCCAGAGCGCTCACCCCGATGCAAACATCATCTGGGGTACTGCGTTCGATGAGAACCTGTCCGATGAGATGCGTGTTACCGTTGTGGCCACCGGCTTTGACAACAAGGCCGCCGATGGTCTGCGCAGCAGCCTGAACAACGCCGCCGGTGCCGGTGCTTCCACCCCCAGCGCAGTGTTCAGCTCTGATGTGTCCGGCGCGGGTGCCGCAAAGCAGCAGCCTGCTGCCGCCGCAAACAGCGCTGCAAAGCCGGTGGAGGAAGAAAGCAGCGACAACCGTTACTACGATGAGCTGCTGGCGATCCTGAATAAGCGCAAGTAAGTTTGTAAGTTACAGTGTGAACCGCCCGGGAGGGGGCGTGGTCTCTTGCGCGCGTGAGCGGGAGGAGCAGAGATGGTACCAAACGACATCTGGCTGCGCACCGAATGGCTGAGCTGCCGCAGAACCAGCGTGCTGCGCTGTGTGGAGCGTTATTGTGCCGCCGCTGCCCGTGAATACCGCCGCGCTCTGCGCAGGGTGCAGGAAGTGGAGGAAACGATGGCGCAGGTCGAACCGGAAACCGGGAGACGGCTCCCGAGCCAGCCCGCTCAGGCGGAGCTGTTGAACCGCCGTCTTGCCGCTGCCAATGCGGAGATCCGCCGTTACCAGACCCGGCTTTACGCCTGTGAACGGGAGATGGTGGCACTGCGGCAGGAGAACGCCGAGCTGGAAGCTCTGTGTGAGCAGGCGCGGGCAAACAGCCTGCTGCCGCCCGTGCCCCCGCAGCCCAAGGTGCTGGAACAGCCCGGCCTGCCGGTGATTGTGTTCCACCCGGCGGCGGATGCCCCCAAGGCAGAGCAGCCCCAGCCGGATGCTGTACCGGAGCAGAGCGCACCGGAGCAGGAGCCTGCCCCGCAGGCCGCACCGCCGGAACCGGAGGAGGAACGCTGCCCCTTTGCGCAGCCGGACTGGAAGCCCACCACGGCGCTCGACCATCAGGCGGTGGATCTGGTACATCAGCTGGAAAGCTTAATGACTGTATAACAAAAAGACGATGCACAAACGCTGTGCATCGTCTTTTTTGCGTCTTAGGGATGTTACCGCACGGCGCTGGTGCGGTGCTCCATGAGGTAGGTGGCCTTCAGGTCGGCAATGTGGAGCTTGACGGCAAGCGGGTATTTGTCGTAAGCTTCCGAGATGGCAAAGCAGCCGCCCTTGGCCGCATCGTCAAAGCCGCCCATGTGCCAGCGGATGGCTACCGCTTCCTCGACCTTCAGCTTCATAAACCGCTCGATCAGGAACACGCTCTTCTCGCCGTGACCATAGGGGAACAGATCCTCCACGCTGTAGCTGGGCACCTTTTCCCACTGGCCGGTGGCATCGTTCTTCACATTGCGGGTGCCCTTTTTGTAGTAGTTGGCCTTGCACAGATCGTGCAGCAGAGCACAGATGGCATAGCTCTCCTCACTCTCGCCCTCGGTGAAAAAGCCGTCGTGGAGGGCATGGTAGACGTTCAGGCTGTGCATGCACAGCCCGCCGTCACAGGCCCCATGGAACCGGGTAGAGGCCGGAGCCGAGAAGAAATCCGTCTTGTTGTCCAGCCAGTCCAGCAGCTTTTCGCTGCCCGGGCGGGAGACATACTGGTGCCAGATCTGCAAAAACTCCTCACGGTAGTCCATCTTACAGCTCCAGATCTTCCAGAATGCCCTTGAGGATGGCCAGCTCTTCGCCGCTCAGGGAAATGCCCTTGCCCATGCGGGTGCCATCCGGGGACCAATCACGGATGTCGTACTTGGGTTCGCCGTCGTTCCAGCTGATGAGGTTGAGCTGGCGCTCCCAGCCGCGGGGCCGCTGAGACAGCACTGCAATGCGCTGGACCACTTCGTATTTGATTTCTGCCATGTTTCCTTACCTGCCTTTGCTTTGTTTGTTATCATAATATAAGAACGCGGCGAAGATTTCAACAGGTAATTGGAAAATAATTTGAAAATTTTAAATTTACTTGCAGGAGCCGTAAGCGATATTCGTAAAATGGTACGTTCTGCCAAGGGCTCCCCTGCGAGGGGAGCTGACGCGCGGAGCGTGACGGAGGGAGCTAACCATAAGGCTCCTCTTCCCGCAGGCGAACCAGTTCTTTTACCGCCTCCGGGTCATCCGGTGCGGGCTGGCGGCTGTTTCGCTTCTGCTCGGTGCTGAACAGCCCGGGGGCATACTGCGCCATTACGCCGGGTGTATTTCCTGCCAGAAATTCCTTGGCGTTTTTCTGCATACAGGCTGCCGGTGTGCCGTCCGTCATGGGGACCGCCTGGATCGGCGGCAGATCCGGTTCCGGCGGCGGCAGCTGCACCTCCGGGCTGTCCGGCTGGCTGGGCAGCGCCCCCAGCGGCGGGCTCACCCGGCTAGATGTGGGGCCGACATGCTTTTGCTTGTGGGACATAAGAAACACCTCCGCAAATAATTTTCCCTTTTAAAGGCTTATTATTCTGAAAGGTAAAGCTGCCCCACAACCAGGCTTGCCCTCTCAGTCTGCTTCGCAGCCAGCTCTCCCGAAGGGAGAGCCAAGAGTGCCTTGCCCTTTAGCAGATGCCTGCGGTAAACTCCCCCAAAGGCTCCCCCTTTGGGGGAGCTGGCATCGCGGTAGCGATGACTGAGAGGGCGAATCTGCTTCAAGTCACAATCTCCACCCAGCTGCCCCCGCTCCGCTCCTTATGCACGACCACCTGCCGGTCGATGCGGTCCTTCAGGGCGGCGACATGGGAGATGATGCCCACCAGTCGGTCGCCTTCGGTCAGGCCGGAGAGCACCCGGATGGCCTGCTCCAGCGATTCCTCATCCAGCGAGCCGAAGCCCTCATCGAGGAAGAGGGTGTCCAGCCGGATGCCGCCTGCGGTGCTCTGGACTTCATCAGAAAGGCCCAGGGCCAGCGCCAGCGAGGCCTTGAAGCTCTCGCCGCCGGACAGGGTCTTGACACTGCGGCGGGTGCCGTTGTAGTGGTCGATGACTCCCAGGTCAAGGCCCGACTGGCTGCGCTGGTTCTCGGCACCGATGCGCTCCAGCTCGTACTGGCCCGCCGTCATCTGCATCAGGCGGGTGTTGGCATGGACAAGGATGCGGTCGAGGTAGTTCATCTGGATGTAGGCCTCCAGCCGGATCTTCTGCTTGCTGCTCAGGGTGCCGCCTGCCGTGGAGGCCAGTGCGTTTACCCACTGCCAACGGGCATCCAGCGCGTCCCGCTGGTCGGCAAGCTTCCGGTGATCGGCCAGCGCCCTCCGGTTGGGGAGCAGCCGGGCGTTCAGGTCTTTCTCCTGTGCGGCAAGGGCTTTGCGCCGGGCCAGCAGCTCGTTCTGCTCTGCCTTGAGCGTTGCAATCATCTGGGGCTGCGCGATCTGCTCCGCAGTCTGCCGAGCTTCCAGTGTCTGCACCGCAGCCTGGGCGGCGGCAGAAGCCTGCTGGGCTGCCGTCACCTGCGCTTCCAGAGCGGTGCGCTGTTCTGCCTGTGCTTTGCGCTGGGCTTCCAGCTCTTTTTTGCGGTGGCAGTCGGTATGGTTTTTGGTCTGGCGCTGTTTCAGGTCAGCCTGTACAGTGTGCAGAGCATCGTTCTCCTCGGCCAGTGCAGTTCTGAGCAGGCTCACGGTCAGGGGCACCGGCCCATCGGGCGAAGTGAACCGCTCAGGCAGAAGCGCTTCGGCATCCTTCCGCAGCTGGGCACGGCCCTCCTGCTCCCGCGTCAGTGCTTCCCGCGCGGCGGCACTGGCTTCCTGTGCGGCGCTGTCGGTCTGGGCGGCGGCCTGCTTGGCTTGATTCACCTGCACTTCGGTGGGGGCGGTGCGGGGCAGGTGGGCTTTGGCCGGGTGGTGGGTGCTGCCGCAGACAGGGCAGGCGGCTCCCTCTTCCAGCGTCTGAGCCAGCAGGCCCGCCTGCGCATCCAGAAAAGCCCGTTCCAGCGTGTCACGGGCAGAATGGGCCTCGGTCTGTCTGCCCGCCGCCTGCCGGTAGGCCTCCTGCGCGGCGCGTGCGGCGGTGTTCCGGTGCTGGCACTCTGTCAGGCTCCGGGCCAGCTCGTTCAGCGCGGTTTCCCGCTGGGCAAGACGGGCTGTTTCTGCCTCCAGCTCCACCCGGCGGGTGTCGGCATCGGCCAGAGCGGCAAGCTCTGCTTCAGAGGCCGTGAGTGCCGCATCCAGCGCTTCCAGTGTTTTGCGCCGGGTGTTGGCCTTGGCGGATTCCAGCTGGGCGGTGCTTCGGGCCTTGGCCAGCTCTCCGGCAACCTCCTGCCGCTGGCGCTCTGCCTGCTCTGCCGCGCCCAGCGTGGTCTGTAACGTGCTCAATTGCCTGTCCAGCGCAGCCAGCGCATCTGCGGCCTGTGCGGCGGCGGCTTCCTGCCGGGCGGTCAGTCCCTCCAGCAGGGTGGTCACTGGGTCCGGCGGCATCTGCGCTGAAAGTGCCCCCAGCACTTCGGCCTCCGGGTCTGCGGCATCATACGAGATGCCCGCAAGCACTGCGTCCAGCTTTGCATTCAGGGCGGCGCGTCGGGCTGTGAGGGCGGAGTTTTCCTCGGCCAGCGCATCCTGCAGTTTCTGGTAGCGCTGGGTGCGGAACAGCTTCCGGAAGATCTTGCTCCGCTCCTCAGTGGTGGCGTTGAGCAGGCGGGTGAACTGCCCCTGCGCGATCATGGCAATCTGGGAAAACTGGTTGTAGTCCAGCCCGATGATATCAATGACAGCGGCAGTCACCTCCTTGGCTTTGGTCACAGGCGGGCGGCCGTCGGCATAGGTCAGGGCGGCATCCGCCTTTTCAGTGGTGAATCCCTCGCCCCGGGCCTTGGGGCGCAGATACTCCGGGTTGCGCCGGACGGTGTACCGCTGCCCCCGCACCTCAAATTCCAGCTCTACAAAGGTGGGGGTGCCGGGGTCTGCATATTTGCTGCGGAGCATGGCCCCATCCCGCACGCCGCCGCTGGAATGATCATACAGGGCGTAGGTGATGGCATCGAACAGGGTGGTCTTGCCCGCGCCGGTGTCACCGGTGACAAGGTAGAGCCCGCCTCTGCCCAATTGCTCCAGCGGCAGGGTGGTGGTGCCTGCATAGGGGCCAAAGGCCGAGAGGGTCAGCTTGAGCGGTCTCATGCGTCCTCCTCCTTCCAGATGCTTTCAATGAGCTGCTGGCAGAATGCCGCCTGCTCATGGGTCAGGGGCTGGTTGTTCTGCAGCTGGTAAAAATCCGCAAAGTGCTCCAGCGGTGTTTTCTGTTCGGCCTTTGCAGGGGCATCCAGCTCCTGCCGGGTCTGGGTGCGGCGGTTATCGTAATCCAGCCGCATCAGGTTGGGGTAGATGACCCGCAGGCGGGCCAGTGCCTCGGGGATGTCCTGCTCATCGGTCAGGGTGATGTGCAGGTAGTCGTCCACGGCGGTGCCCTCGTAATTGCGGCGGTCGGTCAGCTCCATGTAGCTGCCGCGCAGCTCCCGCAGATCGTGCCGGGGCACCAGCGGTTCGGCGGCAATGGTCACGCTGCCCTTTTCGCCCAGCTCCACAAAGGTCACGCTCTTGTGCTGGCTGGCCTCCGAGAAGGAATACTTCAGCGGCGTTCCGCAGTAGCGCAGGGTGTCCCGGCCCACCTTCTGGGGGCTGTGCAGATGCCCCAGCGCCACATAGTCGAACTTGTCGAACAGGGCGGCATCCACCCAGTCGATGCCGCCCACGCTGGGTTCCTCGCTCTCGCAGGAGGCAGCTCCTGCCACGAACTGGTGTGCCACCAGCACACTGCGGCGGGCCGGGTCAGGCGAACAGTGATCCAGCACGCAGGCAAGGGCATCGTTGTAGCTCTCAATGGGCGCGTCCGGCCAGACGTGCCGCACCATGGCGGGCTTCAAAAAGGGCAGTAAGTACAGATCGACCGGGCCGTGTGCGTCGGTGAGGGTGATGGGCTCCGGCGGGCCGGAAAACACCGGCGAGACGTAGACCCTGCTTTCGGCCAGCAGGGCAGAGCCAAAGGCCACCCGGTCGGCGGAATCGTGGTTGCCCGAGATGGCGAACACCGGCAGCTCCCGGTGGGAAAGCTCGGTGAGGAACCAGTCCAGCAGGCGGACCGCCTCGGCAGGCGGCACGGGTTTGTCGTACAGGTCACCGGCCAGCAGCACGGCATCCACGGGGCGGGAATCGAGCAGGGATAAGATCTGCTCTAAAATATAGCGCTGGTCATCCAGCATGGAGAACTCGCAGACCCGTTTGCCCAGGTGCAGGTCAGAGAGATGAAGAAATCGCATGGGGAAAGCCCCCTTTCTAAAAGGATGGCTCTATTATACCACGGAATGTTCTCTTTTGCGTGCCAAAAGAGAACCAGAAAAGCACCCGCTACTTTCGAAGCGCGGGAGGCACGAACTAGGGGCTGCTCGCCCCTAGTAACCCCAAAGCAGAGGGCTCCGAACAAAAATGCTGGAGATTCCCGCCTGTCGGCGTGAAGATCTCTTAACCGCATTTTTGCCCGGAGCCGATTGAAATTTTAAACTAGCGGGGAACAGCTTCTCCCAGGTGGCTTTACCCACAGCACCGTCAGCGTTCAGGCCGTTGCGGCGCTGGAACCGCTGAACAGCGGCGGCAGTCCGGGAGCCGAACTTTCCGTCCGTGCCGATCTTCTCCCCCAGCGTGTTGAGCTTCTGCTGGATGAGCCGGATGGTGCCGCCGGACATTCCGGTGCGCATCACGATGCCGGGATAGGGCACCGCCAGCCCGTGCTTTGCGGTGTACTTTGCGTAGAGGACATTCCAGGTGTTGGCCCCGACTTTGCCGTCCATGTTCATATTGTTCCGGAGCTGGAATTCTTTCACGGCATTTTCGCTCTTGGTGCCAAAGCGGCCGTCTGTGGTCAGTGCGGGGTAATAGCTGCACTGGTCACGTACGCCGTTCAGCCAGGTCTGCACCAGGGCTTCGTCCGGGCCGTAGGAGCCCTTTTGGATCAACGAATAATAAGCGGGGATCGCCATTGTGGTCACACTCCTTCCACGACAGCGTATGCAGCGCTGTGGGGAGGTGTGCCATAGCGTTTTTGCCCTCTCCGTCTTTGCTTCGCAAATCCACCTCTCCCAAAGGGAGAGGCAACGCATATCTCCGGTTTAGAAGCTGCTGACCGTGAGCTTCAATTGGCTCTCCCTTTGGGAGAGCTGGCGCGAAGCGCCTGAGAGGGCGAGGCTGTTTCGACCAGCACTTTATCCTCCCGGCTCGCCGTCACCCGCTGCCACCACTCCACACACTTGAACCGCACCACATACGACCCACACACCAGATCGTTTTCCTCCGGTAGGGCGTAGGTGCCGCAGGCAGAGCGGCACAGCCCCGGGTAGAGCACGCACCACCAGTTTTTGCCGTGGCGGGCGTTGCCGCCCAGGTCGATGCGCAGAGCCTGATACCGCCCGGCGGGCAGGATGCCGGTGGAATAGCGGGTGGTATCAAAGTACATTTCCACCAGCTGTACCGTAACGGTGGAAAAAATCCCCCGCCTTGCCAGCACGGCCCGGGCCGTCAGCTCCAGTGCGGGCAGGTTCTCTGCCGCCCAGCGCAGGGCGGCAGGCTTGTCCTGTGCGGTGCAGTGGACATCGGCGTAGGCCAGAACAGCATCCCGCACGGCGAGCTTGACGGTCTGGTCGGCAGGGGAATCGCTGTCGGCCCGGATGTGGAAGCGCAGAGTGTCGGCACAGAGGAGGGCTCCGGTGTCCAGCTGTGCCTGCCCCCAGCGCAGGGCAGCAGGCAGGGCGCTCAGGAGCAGCGCAAGGGAAAGCACGGCGCACCCCAGCGCCATCTCACGGCGGGTGAGCGTGCGGGCAAAGAATGGAAGCATAAAAACAGGCCCCTTTTCTGGAAATGATAACCAGAGAATGGGCCTGTTTGACACATTTTATTCTGATACTTGATTTTTGCAGTGAAGCCTGACTGTAATGCCAAGGGCTCCCCCTTCGGGGGAGCTGGCAATGCGAAGCATTGACTGAGAGGGTTGTTCCTTTTAGTTCTTCAGGGACTGCATGGGAGCCGGCAGGCGGCCGCCGCGGTTGATGAACACCGAGGGGTCACGCTGATTGACCGGCATGATGGGGCCATAGCCCAGCAGACCGCCGAAATCCAGGATCTCGCCTGCCTTGCGGCCGATGGCGGGAATGACGCGGACAGCGGTGGTCTTGCTGTTCACCATGCCAATGGCGGCTTCGTCGGCGATCAGGGCGCTGATGACAGCGGGGGTGGTGTCGCCGGGGATGATGACCATATCGATGCCCACCGAGCAGACAGCTGTCATGGCTTCCAGCTTTTCGATGGTGAGGCAGCCGCACTCGGCTGCGTGGATCATGCCGTCGTCCTCGCTGACGGGGATAAAGGCACCGGAGAGGCCGCCCACATGGTTGGAGGCCATCACGCCGCCCTTCTTCACAGCATCGTTCAGCAGGGCCAGGCAGGCCGTGGTGCCGCAGCAGCCGCAGGTCTCAAGGCCCATCTCTTCCAGAATGTTGGCCACGCTGTCGCCCACAGCAGGGGTGGGGGCCAGCGAAAGGTCGATGATGCCTGCGGGCACGCCCAGAGCCTTGGAGGCCAGATTGGCCACCAGCTGGCCCACGCGGGTGATCTTGAAGGCGGTGCGCTTGACCAGCTCCGCCACCTCGTCGATGGGAGCATCCTTGGGCAGCTTTGCCAGCGCGGCGCGCACAGCGCCGGGGCCGGAAACGCCGACGTGGATCTCACAGTCGGGCTCGCCGGGGCCGTGGAATGCACCGGCCATGAAGGGATTGTCCTCGGGTGCGTTGCAGAACACCACCAGCTTTGCCGCGCCGATGCACTGGCGGTCGGCGGTCAGCTCGCTGGCCTTCTTCACGGCTTCGCCCATCAGCTTGATGGCATCCATGTTCAGGCCCGCCTTGGTGGCACCGATATTCACCGAGCTGCACACGATGTCGGTCTCGGCCAGTGCGCGGGGGATGGACTCGATCAGGCGGCGGTCACCGGCCGAGAAGCCCTTGTGCACAAGGGCGGTGTAGCCGCCCACAAAGTTCACGCCCACCTTTTTGCCTGCGGCATCCAGTGCCTTGGCAAAGTCCACGGGGTCTGCATCGGGGCAGGCACCCAGCAGCATGGCAATGGGGGTGACGCTGATCCGCTTGTTGATGATGGGAATGCCGTACTCGGCGCTGATATGCTCCACGGCGGGCACCAGATCAGCTGCCTTGGTGGTGATCTTATTGTAGATTTTTTCGCAGGCCTTCTTCGGGTCCGGATCAATGCAGTCCAGCAGGCTGATGCCCATGGTGACCGTGCGCACGTCCAGATTGTCCTGCGTGAACATCTCGATGGTCTCGAGGATGTCGCCGGTATTCATCATGCTCATAAGAGTATCCTTTCTAAACCTCTCCGTCATTGCTTCGCAATGCCACCTCTATTAAAGGAGCTGGCGCAAAGCGTCTGAGAGGTCTTGTCTGTTAGATGGTATGCATCGCGTCAAAAACTTCCTGACGGGTCAGATTGATCTGCATCCCCATCTCCTTGGCCAGAGCATCGGTGCGGGTGTGCAGCTCCTCATGGCTGACGCTGCACTTGGAGATGTCCACCAGCATGATCATGGCAAACATGCCCTGCAGAACGCTCTGGGTCACATCCTCAATATTGATGTTCAGCTCGCAGCAAAGGGCGGCCACTTTGGCAACAACGCCCACGGTATCGTGTCCGATGACAGTGATAAACGCTTTCATATTCCTTACCCCCATTGTTTCTGGTAAAAACCCCTCAGGCGCTTCGCGCCAGCCCCCCTAGTAGTGGGGCCTCTGGCGTTGCGTGGAGTTTTGCAAGTTTCCCGTTCCGCACAAACTGTATCATTCTGCCAAGGCCGCCCCTATTAGGGGAGGTGGCAAAGCCGTCAGGCTTTGACGGAAGGGTTTAATTTCAGTATAGCAGATTTGCCGATTTTTGAACACTCTTTTTGGAAAAAAGAGCAGTTTTCAGGCGGAAAAGACATTCTATACCGCTTTGGCGTAAAAAACAAGATGCAAAGCGGCGATTCTTGTGCTATACTGAAAAATAACAGCGGGGCGGGTACGCCCACCCGCGCAAAACAAAGGAGAAACGACCATGGAACAGCTTTTGAAGATTCTGGAAGACAATGCGCGGCTGCCCATTGAGGACATTGCCACCATGCTGAATAAATCCCCCGCCGAGGTGGCGGCTATGATCGACCTGGCCCGGGCGCAGGGCATCATCAAGGGCTACAAGACCCTTGTGGACTGGGAAAAGGCCGGGGTGAACCGGGTGGAAGCAGTCATCGAGCTGAATGTCAGCCCCAAGAAGAGCCGCGGCTTTGATGAGATCGCAGCCACCATTGCCGCCTTTGACGAGGTGGAGAGCGTGCTGCTGATGAGCGGCGGCTACGACCTGCAGCTGGTCATCAAGGGCCAGACCTTCCAGGAGATCGCCCT
>ENA-UONY01003040-UONY01003040.1-human-gut-metagenome-genome-assembly--contig:-CS9-NODE-3040-length-10993-cov-5.696197_pt1 | contig 10993 bp, 8 predicted proteins | sample MGYA00242465_ERZ724012 | MGnify/ENA metagenome assembly ERZ724012 | reverse complement strand
CACGAACCTCTGCACCCTGAGCGTGACCGGCAGCGATGCGCAGCAGTGCTACGACGTGCTGCAGTCGGTCATCGTGCACTATCCGGACGTGGCGGAGCTCGTCGTCGGGCCGACGGAGCTGGTCATGATGGACCAGACCGGCGTGCCGACGCAGCCGTCGAATCCGTTTTCGTGGCGGCATTCGCTCGTGCGCGGCGCGCTCATCGGCGCGGTGCTGAGTCTGCTCGTGCTGTATCTGTCCGGCCGCGCGCGCGCCACGGTCATGAACCGCGACGATCTGCAGCAGGCGACGAGTGCACGCTATCTCGGCGCGCTGCCGGCCGTGCGCGTGAAAAAGCGCAGCCGCACCACGCCGGCGGCCCTGCCGGAGGAGATGGCGCGCAGCAGCGCCTACTGCGAAGCCATGCGCATCGTTGCCATGCGCGTGGACAAGGCCATGCAGCACCATGCGTACCGCACGCTGCTCGTCTCGAGCGCCGCGCCGGGCGAGGGCAAGACGACGTTCGTCTGCCAGCTCGCGCTTGCGCTTGTGCGTCAGGGGCGGCACGTGCTCGTGATCGACTGCGACCTGCGCAATCCGTCCGTGCACAAGACGCTCGGCCGGCCGGCGCAGACCGGTCTGGCGGAGTACCTGGCCGGTACGGCAAAGCCCGGCCAGATCGTGACGGCGCTCGGCAAGGACAAGCCGGATGTGATCTTCGCCGGCCGGCGTGCCGGCGCGCAGACCGAGCAGCTCGGCAGCGCGGCGTTTCACACGCTGCTGCACGACCTGCGCGAGCACTATGACGTGGTCCTGCTCGACACGCCGCCCTGCGCCGTCATGACCGACGCGCTCGAGACCGGCGCGGCCACGGACTGCGCGCTGCTCGTCGTGCGGCAGGATGCGTCCAGCCGCGTGAGCGTCATCAACAGCCTGGCCGCGCTGGATGCTCTGGGCGTGCCGGTGCTCGGCTACACGCTCAATGCCTGCGCCGGGCGCAGCCATGGTGGCTATGGCTATGGCTACGGATACGGTTACGGCGGCTATGGTTACGGCTATGGCTACGGCGGCTACGGCTATGGCTACGGTTCCGGCGAAAACCGCGAAAGGAACGGCGCGGACTGATCCCGCGCCGGATGGGGGATAAGATGAGAGAAGTCAAACGGCCGTACAGCGCACAGAAGGCGCTGCGTGTGGCCTGCCTCGTGCTGGCGGATCTGATTTTGATCAATCTGTCGGCATTTCTGGCGCTCTACATACGTTTTGAGTTTGATTTCAAACTCCTGTGCGAAACGACGTTCCTGCACGATATGCTGGTTTATGCCGGCGTCAACTCCGCGTGCACGATCGTGATCTTCCACTGCCTGAAGCTGTATAACAGCCTGTGGGAGTTTGCCAGCGTGTCGGAGCTGGTGCGCACGGCCGTGGGCTGCTTTTTCTCGGCGGTGTTTTACATGGTCGGCATGTTTATGCTGCACCTGACCGTGCCGCGCAGCTTTCCGGCCATCTATATGCTCGTTTTGTGCCTGCTGTGCGGGGCGCTGCGCTTTGCCTACCGCTGTGCGCGCCGCACGCGCGTCGGGCTGCACAGTCAGGGCGGCAAGCGCACCATGCTCGTCGGCGGCGGTCAGGCCGGCGCCATCGTGCTGCGCGAGTTTCAGACCAGCCCGCGCTCGGAGAACAAGGTCGTGTGCATCATCGATGATGCGCCGGAGAAATACGGCAGCTATCTGCGCGGCGTGAAGATCGTCGGCGGCCGGAACGCCATCCCCGCCATGGCGGAAAAGTACGATGTCGACGAGATCGTTCTGGCCATTCCGTCGGTGCCCCGGCAGGAGAAGCTCCAGATCCTCAACTATTGCCACGAGACGTCCTGCACGCTGCGCACGCTGCCCGGCATCTGCCAGCTCGCCAACGGCGAGGTGCGCATCGAGCAGATCCGCGAGGTGGATATTGAGGACCTGCTCGGCCGCGAGACCGTGGAGGTCGACCTGAGCGAGGTCGCCGCCTACATCACCGGAAAGACCGTCCTCGTCACGGGCGGCGGCGGCAGCATCGGCAGCGAGCTCTGCCGGCAGGCGGCGGCGCAGCGGCCGCGGCAGCTCATCATCTTCGATATCTATGAGAACAACGCCTACAACATCCAGATGGAGCTGCGGCGCACGCATCCGGAGCTGGATCTGGTCGTGCTCATCGGCTCTGTGCGCGACCGGCGGCGCGTCATGCAGGTATTTGACCGCTACCGGCCCGACGTTGTCTGCCATGCGGCGGCGCACAAGCACGTGCCGCTCATGGAGGATTCGCCGTTCGAGGCCATCAAGAACAACGTCTTCGGCACGTATAACGTCGCGCAGGCGGCGGATTTGTACGGCACGCGGCGGTTTATCCTCATCTCGACGGACAAGGCCGTCAACCCCACGAACGTCATGGGCGCGTCCAAGCGCCTGTGCGAGATGATCGTGCAGATGATCAACGACCGCTCGGCCACCGAGTATGTGGCCGTCCGCTTCGGCAATGTCCTCGGCTCGGCCGGCAGCGTCATCCCGCTCTTCCGCGAACAGATCAAGGCCGGCGGCCCCGTCACGGTCACGGACCGGCGCGTCATCCGCTATTTCATGACCATTCCCGAGGCCGTGCAGCTCATCTTTCAGGCCGGGGCGTATGCCCGCGGCGGGGAGATCTTCGTGCTCGACATGGGCGAGCCGGTGCGCATCGACGATCTGGCGCGCAATATGATCCGCCTGTCCGGCATTGAGCCGGATGTCGATATCCCCATTGAGTACACCGGCCTGCGTCCGGGCGAAAAGCTCTATGAGGAGCTGCTGCTCAGCGGCGAGGGCATGCAGAAGACGAAAAACGACCTGATCTACATCGGCCATGAGATCGCGTTTGACCCCGCGGCCTTTGAGGAGAACCTCATGCTCTTGCGCGCCATCCCGGAGACGGATGAGCCCGCGCTGCGCGCAAAGCTGCGCGAAATGGTGCCGACGTTCCACGCGCCGGACGGACAGACCCTGCCGCAGGAAGCTACGGTGGGATGAAAAGGAGATGTCATGATGTCTGAGCGAATCTATCTTTCCTCGCCGCATATGGGCGGCAGCGAGCGCCGGTATGTGGATCTGGCGTTCGATACAAACTGGATCGCGCCGCTCGGCGCGAACGTCACGGGCTTCGAGCAGGATCTGCGGCAGTACCTCGGTGCGGGCTATGTCACGGCGCTGTCCGCTGGGACGGCGGCGCTGCATCTGGCGGTGCGGCTCGCGGGTGTGCAGCGCGGCGACCGGGTCTTTTGCCAGAGTCTGACGTTTTCGGCCTCGGCAAACCCGATCGTCTATGAGGGCGGCGAGCCGGTGTTTCTCGACTCCGAGTCCGACACCTGGAATCTTGACCCCGAGATCGTCGAGGCGGCTATCGCGCGCTTCGGTGTGCCGAAGGCGCTCATCGCCGTGCATCTCTATGGTATGCCCGGCAAGCTCGACGCCATCCGCAGCCTGTGCGACGCGCACGGGATCACGCTCATCGAAGATGCGGCCGAGGCGCTCGGCTCGGTGTACCACGGGCAGAAATGCGGCACGTTCGGGCACTACGGCGTGCTGTCGTTCAACGGCAACAAGATCATTACGACCTCCGGCGGCGGCGCGCTCGTCTGCCGGGATGAGGCGGATGCGCAGCACGCGCTGAAGATGGCCACGCAGGCGCGTGAGCCGGTCGCGTGGTATGAGCACACCGAGCTCGGCTACAACTACCGCATGAGCAACATCTGTGCCGGCATCGGCCGCGGGCAGATGGAGGTGCTCGAGCAGCGCGTGGCGCAAAAGCGCGCCATCCATGCCCGCTATCGGGAGGCGCTGGCGGATCTGCCGCTGCAGCTTCCGGCCGAGCCGGAGGATGTGCGCAGCAACCGCTGGCTCACGGCGGCGCTGCTCGCACCGGACTGCGGCGTCACGCCGGGGCAGATCATCGCGGCGCTGGCCGAGCACAACATCGAGGCGCGCCATATCTGGAAGCCCATGCATCTGCAGCCGGTGTTTCGGGACTGCGCCTTTGTCAAGACGGCGGAGCGGTCCGTCGCTGAGGATGTTTTTGCGCGCGGCGTCTGTCTGCCGAGCGACACGAAGATGACACCCGAGCAGCAGGCGCAGGTCTGCGCCGTCATTCGCGGCCTGTTTTGAGCGGAGGGAACGATGGGACGCATTTATGAGACGTATGTCAAGCGCGTGCTCGACGTGGCGCTCTCCGGCTGTGCGCTCGCGGTGCTCTCGCCGGTCATGGGCGTGACGGCGCTGCTCGTGCGCCAAAAACTCGGCAGCCCGGTCATTTTCCATCAGGATCGGCCGGGTAAAGACGAGAAGATCTTCCGCCTGTACAAGTTCCGCACCATGACGGATGCGCGCGGCGCGGACGGCGAACTGCTGCCGGATGCGCAGCGGCTCACGCCGTTTGGCCGCCACCTGCGCAGCACGTCGCTCGACGAGCTGCCGGAGCTGTGGAACATCCTGCGCGGCGATATGTCGATCGTCGGACCGCGCCCGCTGCTGGTCAAATACCTGCCGTATTACACGCAGACCGAGCGTCGCCGCCATGCCGTGCGCCCCGGTCTGACCGGGCTTGCGCAGGTCAACGGCCGCAATGCCCTGCGCTGGGAAGACCGCTTTGCCTATGATGTGGACTATGTGGATCACATCAGCTTCGCGCTGGATGCAAAGATCGTGCTGATGACGGTAGGTAAGGTGCTTTCCAGAAGCGATGTGGCGGAGGATACCGCTGCGTCCGAGGGAAATCTGGAAGAGATCCGGCGCAAAGAGATGACAGTTGAGGGCTAATAGTATGAACATACTCATTCTCAGCGCGGGGACGCGCAACAAGATCGTACAGTATTTTCGACGGGAGTTGGCCGGTACCGGCCGCGTGATCGCAACGGATATGCAGGCGATCGCACCGGCAATCTATGATGCGGATGCATTTTATCTGGTGCCGCGCATCACAGCGCCCGACTATATAGAGCAGATCTTGGACATTTGCCGCAAAGAGCGAGTGGACGGTGTCCTGTCGCTGATCGACCCGGAGCTGTCACTGCTTGCGGAAAACAGTGAGCGATTTGCAGCCATAGGTACACAGGTCATCGGCTCGCCGACGGAGCAGTGCGAGCGCGCACTGGACAAGTGGTCGATGTACCTCTGGCTGCGTGAGCACGGCTATGCCTGTGCGGAAACTTTTCTTGATTTTTCTGCGTTTGAGGAGGCAGTGGAGACTGGACGGATCACATTTCCCGTGTTTGTCAAGCCTCGCTTTGGCAGCGCGAGTATTGCGATCTCCAAGGCGGATGATCTGGATACAGCACGTTTTCTCTTTCAGCGCCAGCCGGACATGATCGTGCAGGAATTTCTCCATGGTCAGGAGATCGGCGCAGACTGTTACATCGACATGGTCTCGCAAGAGGTCGTTTCCATCTTTACAAAAAAGAAGCTACTCATGCGTGCCGGAGAGACGGATAAGGCTGTCTCTTTCCGTGACCGCGAGCTGTTTGCGCTCGTTGAGCGCTTCGCACGCGAGAGCGGATACCTCGGTCAGATCGACGTGGATATTTTTGATGTTGGCGGAGTGTATTACATCTCTGAGGTGAATCCTCGGTTTGGCGGCGGTTATCCGCATGCGTATGAAAGCGGTGTGAATCATATGCATCTGATTGTCAACAATCTCAACGGCCATGCCAATAAGCCGTGTATCGGTGCATATGATGAGGGAATTGTGATGATGAAATATAACGAGTTGAAAATCCTTATGCCGGATGAGAAACCATGAAGAAGCGAATTGTGATATTGGCAAATCAAAGTGGAGGCCTTTATGATTTCCGCAAGGATTTGATGATTGCATTACAGGAAAAAGCAGAAGTATATGCAGTGGTGCCCCACAATGACCGGTGGGATGAATTGCAGGCGCTGGCTGACCGTGTGATCGAGCTGCCTATCGACCGGCGCGGCATGAACCCTGCGCGCGATGCAAAGCTCCTGGGGCAGTATCGCGCGATCTTGAAGCGGCTTCGCCCGGATCTGGTGCTGACCTACACCATCAAGCCGAACATCTACGGCGGCCTTGCCTGCCGGGCGCTGCATATTCCCTATGCCGTCAACATCACCGGTCTCGGCAGCGCGATCGAAAACGGTGGCTGGCTCAAGCGGTTTGTGCTGGCACTGTATAAACCGGCGCTCGCGGGCGCGAACGTGGTATTTTTCGAAAACGCCGGAAACCGGGACACCCTTGCCGCCGCCGGCGTCGTGCCGCAGGGGCGCGACGTGGTGCTCAACGGCGCAGGCGTCAATTTGGAGGATTATCCATCTCAGCCCTACCCGCTGGAGGGGGCGGTGCGTTTCCTCTTTGTCGGGCGCGTCATGCATGAAAAGGGCGTGGACGAGCTGTTTGCCGCCGCAAAGCGGATGAAGCAGACGTATGGCGATGGGGTGGAGTTTCATGTTGTCGGCTCGTTTGAGGAAGGCTACAAGCCCCTTGTGAACGAGCTGGAGCAGGCCGGCGTGGTCAAGTACCACGGCTATCAGTCGGACATGAAGCACTTTTACGCCATGGCGGACTGCGTTGTGCTGCCCTCCTACCACGAGGGTATGTCCAACGTGCTGCTGGAGGCTGCCGCCTCCGGCCGTCCGCTCATCACGAGCGACATTCCTGGCTGCCGTGAGGCGGTCGAGCCCAGTGTGAGCGGGTATCTGTGCCCCGCGCGCGATGCGGACGCACTCTATGCCGTGATGCGGCAGTTTCTCGAGCTGCCTCCCGCGCAGCGGGCGGCGATGGGCTGCCGCGGGCGCGAGCGGATGGAGCGGCAGTTTGGCAAGGCCACCGTCGTGGCGGAGACGATCAAACATCTGGAGATCTGAAATGCGAGAGTTAGTTATCCTCATGCTCATAGCGGTCGGTTTGGCATGGTGCGCTGACCATGTGGCGGTCAGGCCGCTGCAGCCCGGCCGGCGGCATCGGCTGGTGTTCTGCACGCTGCTGATCCTTGTACTGCTTGCGGGCTTTGCGGGCCTGCGGACGCGCTGCAACGACACCGGCGCTTACCGGCACAGCTATGAGCTGATTTCCAAGAGCTTTTTGGAGGACTCCGACAAGAGTATTGGTGCAAACCCGCTGTTCAACTGGGTGAATTATCAGCTGAAAATGCACGGCGTTTCCACGCAGAATTTCCTGATGTTCTGGGCATTTCTGACCGTTGCGTGCTATGTTGTTTTTGCGCATAGAATTTCTGCGGATTACCCGCTGACCGTCTTTTTGCTCTTTACCACCGGCTGCTATACGTTCGCCTTTGCCGGCATCAAGCAGGCTGCGGCCGTGGGCATCGCGGTGATCTCGGTGCTGTTCGCACTGCGAAAAAAGTGGATCCCTTATGTGCTGGGGGTGCTCATTGCGACGCTGATTCATCCCTATTCTCTGATGTATCTGCTGGTACCGCTGCTGGAGTTTCGCCCGTGGACGAAGAAAACCTACTGGATGCTGGCGCTGTTTCTGGCTGCCGGATTTCTGCTGCAGCCGCTGGTCGGTACGGTGGTCAGCATCACGACGATGCTCGGCGAGGAGTATACGGTCTCGTCCTTCACGGGCGAGGGCGTCAACATTTTCCGCGTGCTCGTCTGCAATGTGCCGCTCGTGCTGTCGTATCTTTACCGGGACAAGCTGTTTGCTGACAGCTCCAAGACGGAGAATCTGGTTGTGAACCTGACGATGCTCAACGGTGCGATCATGTTTGTCGGCCTGTTCGGAACGGCGAATTACTTCGGCCGTCTGGCAAATTACTTTTTGATTTTTCAGTCGCTGTCGCTGCCGTGGATGCTGAAAAAGATCGGCGGCAGAGACCGGAAGCTGCTGACGCTGCTGATGGTGGTCGGCTACGCGGCGTATTTTTATTATGCCAATGCAATCAACCAGCCGTTTGATCAGGACTTCGCGCGGCTGACCGTTGCAGAGTATTTTGCGCAGTTGGGTGGATGAGGGATGGAATATACACCGAAAATCAGCATTATCGTGCCTGTATACAATGTGGCGCCATACCTTCGGCAGTGCTTGGATAGTTTGGTCGGCCAGACTTATCGGAACATTGAGATCATCTGTGTCAACGACGGGGCAACAGATGAAAGTGGCGAGATATTAGCTGAATATGCGGCAAAAGACAGTACGATTAAGGTAATTTCCCAGAAAAATGCCGGGCTTTCTGCGGCACGCAATGTTGGCTTTTCTTTCGCCACCGGCGACTATGTTATGTATGTAGACAGTGATGACTGGATTGATTTAGAAACCTGTGAAACCGCTGTTGCCATAGCTGTAAAGCATAAGGCGGACATTGTCTTCTGGCCGTATATCAGAGAATTCCAGAATGCGCAGCGGCCAAAGACGCTCTTTTATGACGATTACATTGTTTTTGACGAAGAAGAATTCTTTACACAAGTTTATGAAACCATTGTTGGTTTACATGGGGCGTTTTTAAAACATCCAGAAAATGCAGACACGCTTGTAACTGCATGGGGAAAGCTGTATAGAAGAGCGCTCCTTATCAAAAACAATGCAGAGTTCGTTGATACAAAGGAAATTGGAACGGAAGATGCATTGTTCAATATGCAAGCTTTAAAATCAGCAAGGTGCGGAGTATATATCCGAAGATACTTTAGCCATTACAGAAAAACCAACACAGCATCTCTGACGAGCACATATAAGCCTAAACTCAGTGCGCAGTGGAAGCAACTGTTCGAGTGCATATATAATACAGTCGTACTTGCAAGTGGTGAGCGAAAGAAAGATCTTTTAATTGCGCTCAACAATCGCATCAGCCTCAGTATTATCGGTCTGGGCTTAAACGCGCTGGCACTGCCAAACCGTAAGGCGTTGCGAGAGATTCGCCATATCCTGTCGGAGCGGGAATATCGTGCAGCAATCAAAACGCTGCCCATGCGATACTTTCCTCCGCACTGGTGGGCGTTTTTTGCCTGCTGTAAGATGAATTTTGCGCCGGGAGTATTCCTGCTGCTAAAATGTATGGAGAGGATAAAGCGATGAGCGAGAGCATGACCCGGCAGCCGATACGGGTGCTGAATATGTTCACCATTATGGATCGCGGCGGTGCGGAAACCATGGTGATGAACTACTATCGGCATATTGATCGCACAAAGGTGCAATTTGACTTTCTTGTCCATAGAGAGCAGCGCGGTGCGTATGACGACGAGATCGAGCGCATGGGCGGAAGGATTTATCGTATGTGCCCTGTTTATCCGCAGAATTTCTCCAGATACAAACGAGACCTCCGCACTTTTTTCAGAGCACATCCGGAATATAAAATCATCCATTCTCATATGTCAGAGCTTGGATATTTCGCATTCCGTGAAGCTGAACGGCAAGGCGTCCCGGTTCGAATTTGCCATGCGCATAATGCACCGCATGGATTCGACGCAAAAATGATCATACGTACCTACTTTAAGAAGCGGATGATGCCATATCTGACGCACCTGTTTATGTGCGGCGAAGAGTCTGGAAAGTGGCTTTACGGAGAGAAAAACAAAACCCGTTTTATTATGCTGAACAACGCTATTGATGCTGCGGTATACAGCTTCGATGCATCAAAGCGGGAGGAAATGCGTCGTCAGCTTGACCTTACGGACGAGCTGGTTGTTGGCCACGTTGGACGCTTCAACCCGCAGAAGAATCATGCGTTCCTCCTCGACATCTTTGCAGCCTTGCTGAAAAAAGAACCGAACGCAGTTTTGCTTCTGGTCGGTGGCGGCGAGGGAATGCCGAAAATTCAGGCCAAGGCGCAGGAGCTTGGCATCGCGGAACGTGTGCGTTTTCTCGGCGTGCGCAGCGATGTCGCCGACCTGATGCAGGCTATGGATGTGTTCGTGTTTCCGTCGTTGTACGAGGGGTTAGGGATTGCTTTGGTTGAAGCGCAAGCTGCCGGATTACCCTGCGTTGTTTCGGATACAATTCCGCATGAAGCATACCTGACAGGCCTTGTCGATTCTGAGAAATTGTCTGCTCCGGAAGAAAAGTGGGCGGAGAAGATTCTTGCGAAGCGAGCAATCCCGCGGACGGACCGCCACGAGGAAATTGCCGCGCACGGCTTTGATATCACCACAGAAGCTGTAAAACTACAGTAGTTTTATTTGGATGCTTATGAACACAACTGCTGATTCCATCCTCACCATCTTCACCCCCGCTTACAATCGGGCGCATACGCTGCCGCGTACCTACGAAAGCCTTTGCCGCCAGAGCTGCAAGGATTTCATCTGGCTGATCGTGGATGACGGCTCTGCGGACAACACAGCTGAACTGGTGCGCGATTGGCAGAGCCGCGACAACGGATTTGAAATTCAATATATCTATAAGGAAAATGGCGGCATGCACACTGCCCACAACGTGGCCTATGCCAATATCCACACGGAGCTGAACACCTGCGTCGATTCCGACGACATGCTGGCAGACGGCGCGGTGGAGATGATCCTGAATAAGTGGGCTGAGGTCAAAGGGAAGGGCTACGCCGGACTTGTCGGCCTTGATGCGGATTTCGATGGAAAGATCATCGGAAAAGGTTTTCCGGACGGACTATCCGAAACGACCATTTCCGGCTACTACGCGGCGGGCGGGGCTGGTGACAAAAAGCTGGTCTACCGCACGGATGTGATCAATGCCTATCCGGAGTATCCTGTGTTCGAGGGCGAAAAATATGTCAGCCTTGCCTACAAGTATCTTTTGATCGATCAGGACTATAAGCTTGCGGTGCTGGACGAGGTACTATGCAATGTGGAGTACCAGCCGGACGGCTCGAGCAACAATATGCTCCGGCAATATCTGCGAACCCCCAAGGGCTTTGCTTTCTGGCGCACGGTGAAGATGCAATACCCGGAGTCTTTCAAACGGTTGGTGATAGACTGCATTCACTACTGCTCCAGCAGCCAGATTGCGGGCAACAAAAATTATATCCGGGAATCCCCCAAAAAGCTGCTGACGGTGCTGTGTACA
>ENA-UONY01003038-UONY01003038.1-human-gut-metagenome-genome-assembly--contig:-CS9-NODE-3038-length-11004-cov-7.186958_pt1 | contig 11004 bp, 9 predicted proteins | sample MGYA00242465_ERZ724012 | MGnify/ENA metagenome assembly ERZ724012 | reverse complement strand
GCCCGGCAAGCACGGCCGCAAGGCCAAAAAAGCCAAAAAGCCGAAGAAGAAAAAGAGCCTCGGCCGCCGGCTGCTCATTTTGTTCCTCGTGCTGGCCATCCTGGCCGGATTGTATCTGACGGCGGTCTATTCCGACATTCCGTTCATCGCCAAGTGGCGCACGGCCTATATCCAGACGGCCATGAACACGCTCAGCCACCAGTGGCTGGCCACGGCGTTCATCCCACGCAGCGTCATTGACAAGGTCCTCGCCGAAATGGAGGCAGCCAGGGAGGCGCAGATCGGCATCAACAGCGAGTGGGACGAAGGCGAGTCCGAGTCCCGCAACCCGACGCTCACGAACACCGAGGGCATGAGCAAGGAAGAGATCGCGTTTTACAACCTCTTCTGGGAGGTCAATGTGCCGAGCATGCAGGCGTATGTCAAGGAGCATCCCGACGCCCTCGCCGCCGGCTGGAGCCGCATCAACATCGACAAGTCCGCCCTCACGGCTGACGGCACCAGCATCCGCACCATCCAGGGCGAGCAGGTGCTTGCGATCGACGCGCGCAACAAGATCCTCATCGCGCGCGTGAAAGGCAGCACTTACCGCGGCGTGCTCGTTATTATGAAAGACCCGTCGCGCCTGAGTCTGCAGGCCGCGTCCACGCTCGGCAGTGTCGGCCAGGTCTGCGGCAAGATCGCCGAGGCCCACGGCGGCGTCATCGGCATGACCGGCTCGGGCTTCATCGACCCGGGCGGCACCGGCAACGGCGGCACCCTCGCGGGCTACGCCATGTGCAATGGCAAGTCCTACGGCGGCCACATGGGCTACGGCTATAAGCGCCTCGAGCTGCATAAGGACAACCGCATCTACATCCGCGACAGCGATTCCTCGGTCTCGCCCGACACGACGGACGCGGTCGAGTTCTCGCCCGCCATGATCATCGACGGGGAGACGGTCGTCAACGCCCGCAGCGGCTTCTCCGACCTGCAGCCGCGCGCCTGCCTCGGCCAGTCGAAGTACGGCGAGATCATCGCCCTGCTCGTTGAGGGCCGGCTCACGACGTCGGTCGGCATCAGCGTGCCGGACTGCGCGGCCATCATGACCAAGCACGACTGCATGCAGGCCATGAACCTCGACGGCGGCACCAGCGCCATGATCTGGTACAAGGGCAAGTACATCATGCGCAGCTCCAACCCCGCGCTCACCGCCGGGCGCACGCTGCCGAACGCTTTCGTCTACACCGGAAATTAACGCTGCGGCAGCTGACAGCCCCAACAGCCTCGCAGAGTTTGACACACGCAAACGTCCCTGACCGCCGGTCAGGGACGTTTGTGCGCAATGCGCAAAAGATTTCCCGAAAAACGGGTGCAGATTCGTGAAAATGGGGCTTGCAATCCGGCGCGGGAAGTGGTAGAGTAACACCATCGAGAAACCGATGACCGAGAGGAGTACCCATTCACGAAGCTTTCAGAGAGCAGCGGACGGTGGAAGCGCTGCAGCGGACGGGTGGCGAATGGACTCGTGAGGGCAAACCGATTGCAGCAGCATGAGGGGCGACGGTGGCCGCGGCCGTTATCCGGCGGAGCGTATGATCGTACGTGCAAAGTGGGCGCATGAGCGCCAACATGGGTGGCACCGCAGGAGTTACAGTCTTGTCCCATGAAACGGATGGAACCGTTTCGTGGACGAGGCTTTTTTTATTGCTCAAATTACCGCAGGAGGGATGCAGATGACCCGCAAAACCAGACGATGGCGTGGCGGCCGGAGAATTTTTGCCGCGTCAGACCGTATCCGAACAGTTCAAAACCAACCGCTTTCAATATAGAAGGAGAATATACTATGAATCAGACTTTCCAGAAGATCGTCGGCGGCGTGCTCGCCGTCACCGCGCTCATGGGCCTGTCCGCCTGCGGCAGCAAGACCGAGGACACCAAGGCCGAAGGCAAGACCTATAAGGTCGGCATCGTGCAGTTTGTGGACGATGCGTCCCTCAACCAGATCGAGGCGGCCATCGAGGCCGAGCTCGACGCGAAGGCCACGGAGCTGGGCGTGAAGTTCGACTACACGCTCTACAACGGCCAGGCCGACGGCACGACGCTCAACCAGATCGGCGCCGAACTCGTCAGCAAGGGCGTGGACCTCATCGTCCCGATCGCAACGCCGGCTGTGAAGATCATGCAGTCCGCTACCGAGGACACCGAGATCCCCATCGTTTTCTCCGCCGTGTCTGACCCCGTTGGCGCCGGCATTGTTGATTCGCTCGACGCGCCCGGCGGCCGCATCACCGGCACGAGCGACGCGCTCAACACCAAGGGCCTGCTCGACCTGATGCTCGCCCAGAACCCGGACACCAAGACCGTAGGCCTGCTCTACTCCAAGAGCGAGGATTCCTCCAAGCAGCCGATCGAGGACGCGAAGGCCTACCTCGAGGGCAAGGGCATCCGCTGCGTGGAAAAGACCGGCACCACCACCGATGAAGTCACCTCCGCCGTCGATGCGCTCATCGCCGAGAAGGTCGACGCCGTCTTCACCCCGACCGACAACACCATCATGACCGCAGAGCTCGCCATTTACGAGAAGTTCCTCAATGCCAAGATCCCGCAGTACTGCGGCGCGGACTCCTTCGCGCTCAACGGCGCGTTCGTCGGCTACGGTGTGGATTACACCAAGCTCGGCACGATCACGGCCGACATGGTCGTGCAGGTGCTCGTTGACGGCAAAGACCCCGCCACGCTGCCCGTGACCACGTTCGATAACGGCATCGCCATGATCAACACCGAAAGCTGCGCCGCCCTCGGCTACGACCTCGCGGCTGTCAAGCAGGCGTTTGACGGCAAGTGCAGCTGCGTGCTCGAGACGACCACGCAGCAGAATTTTGACTGATATCTGATATCCCAAAGGAGGGAGTTCCATGCTGACCGTTTTGCAGACGGCGCTCGAGGTCGGCCTCATTTACGGCCTCGTCGCGCTGGCACTGTTCATCAGCTTTTCCATCCTGAATATCGCCGACCTGTCCACGGACGGGTGCTTCACGCTCGGCTGCGCCGTGGGCGCGATGCTCACCATCGCCGGCCACCCGATCCTCGCGCTGTTCGCGGCCATGGCGGCGGGCATGCTCTCGGGCTACGTTACGGCCTTTTTGCAGACGCGCCTCGGTGTTGAGAGCATCCTCGCCGGCATCATCTCGAACACCGGCCTCTACACGATCAACCTCGCGGTCATGGGCTTTTCGTCCAATGTGTCCATCACCGGGGTCGACACGGTGTTTTCGCTCTTCAAGGGCCTTGTCGGCGGGCAGTGGAGCCGGCTGATCCTGCTCGCGCTCATCGCGGCGGTCATCGTGCTCGTGCTCATCCGCTTTTTCGGCACGTCCCTCGGCCTGTCCATCCGCGCCACGGGCGACAGTCTGGATATGGTCAGCGCTTCCTCCATCAATCCGAAAGCCACCATCACGATCGGCCTGTGCCTGGCCAACGCCCTCACGGCGCTGTCCGGCTGCCTGATCGGGGAATACAACAAGTTTTGCGACATCAACCTCGGCACCGGCATGGTCACGATCGCGCTGGCGAGCCTCATCATCGGCGAGGTCTTTGCCGGCCGCCGCGGCAGCGTGGGCAAGCGCGTCGTCTGCGTCGTGCTCGGCAGCATCGTCTACCGCTTCATCATCGCGCTGGCGCTGCGGCTGAACATCTCGGCCGAGTATTTCAAGCTCGTGTCCGCCGTCATCGTGGCCGTCGCCATCGCCGCGCCGAACATGAAGGACTACGTCCATCTGGCGAAGATCAAGTCCAACGCCCGCAAGCTGCGCGCCCTGTCCGGAAAGGGGGACGAGACCGATGCTTGAAGTTTCCCATATTTCCAAGACGTTCAACGCCGGCACCGTCAACGAGAAGCGCGCCCTGTCCGACCTCTCGCTCCGGCTGGCCGACGGGGAGTTTGCCACCATCGTCGGCTCGAACGGCGCCGGCAAGAGCACGCTCTTCAATGCCATCGCCGGTGTGTTTTACGTCGACGCCGGCACGATCACGCTCGACGGGCGGGACATCACGTTCCTGCCGTCGCACAAGCGCAGCCGCCGCATCGGCCACCTGTTCCAGGATCCGCTCAAGGGCACCGCGCCGCACATGACCATCGAGGAAAACCTCGCCGTGGCCTACCTCCGCTCGCCGGAAAAGCATAAGTCCTTCCGCCGCGTGACACGCCGCGACCGCGACTTTTTCCGTGACGCGCTCGCCCAGCTCGACATGGGGCTGGAGGACCGCATGAACACGCCCGTCGGCCTGCTCTCCGGCGGCCAGCGCCAGGCGCTGACGCTGCTCATGGCCACCATGGTCACGCCCGAGCTGCTGCTGCTCGACGAGCACACCGCCGCGCTCGACCCCGTCACGGCCGATAAGGTGCTCGCGCTCACGCGCAGCGTCGTGTCGGAGCGCAGCATCTCCTGCCTCATGATCACGCACAATATGCACCAGGCACTCGAGCTCGGCACGCGCACGCTCATGATGGACGCCGGCCGCATCGTGCTCGATGTCTCCGGCCCGGAGCGCGCGGACATGACCGTGCAGGGCCTGCTCGACGCCTTCGCCGCCAAGGCGGGCGAGGTCTTCGATAACGACCGCGTCCTGCTGTCCACGGCCGAGGACCGCGAGAACTGAATTTCGGCAAAGAAAAATCAGCCGCCCACCGGGCGGCTGATTTTTCATGCTTATAAACTTTATAAACTTAATAGAACGTGGCCACCGGTTCTTCCGGCTTTTCGACCTCCTGCACGGACTGCACCGTGAACACGGGGCCCTTGCGGCCATAGGCGCGGTGGAACTTGTAGTCCAGCCGGGCCGTGATGATGGCCCACTCGTCGTTGCGGATCTCGTCGGCGCGGTCCCACACACAGATGATGCCCGCGAACTGAATGTCCTGCACACAGCAGGTCATGATGTGCCGCCCGGCGATGAAGCAGCCCTTCGGCACGTTCTTGCGCACGAGGCAGCGGCACTTGACCTCGATGGTCTTGCCGTCGTACTTCTTCGGCTCCTCGGACATGTCGCGGTACCAGATGGCGAAGTCGCGGTCCTCGATCTCGACGACCGGGGCGTCAAGGTCGAACGGCAGCGGATCTTCAATGTCGTCGTACACGACCTTGCCGTCGGTGTATTCATACGCGATGTCGCACCGGCGGGAGATGGCGCGGATGACGCGGTGCATCTCCATGCGGTCCATGCTGTCGTTGTAGCGGTTGAGCACGACGAGCTCGGCGCTCTTGAGCTTGTCCACCGTGAGCTGGCGCATATTCGCGTTGTAGCTCAAAAACGACGTCGCGTCGCAAAACAGGAATTCCTGCGCGACCGCCCAGCCCTCCGGCAGGTTGCCGTAGAGTGAGTCGAGCATCCACATGCCGTTGTACTCCACGAGCACGCGCTCGGGGCGGATCTCGTCCTGCAGCGCCTTCAGGTGTTCGACCGTGAGGTCGGACTCTTCGTCGATGTTGCGCACATAGACGTTCCCGGCGCAGAACTTGTCCGGCTCGTAGACTTCCTCGCCCTCTTCACACAGCAGCAGCAGCGTGCGCTCGCCCTTGTGGAAGCGCTCGTCCTCGAGCGTCTCCTGAATGAATTTCGTCTTGCCGGCCTCCAGAAAGCCGGTGAACAGGTATACCGGCAGATCCGGCGCCTGCTGTTTCGTGTCAGCCAATGTGGAACAGCTCCTTCAGTGCATCCTCGGCCAGGTGCGACCCGATCACGCACACGCGGCCGGTGACCTGTGCGCTGCCGCGGCGGACGTCGGATTCGCCGGGCACGTAGTCAAAGTGGATCCAGCCGCCGTCGGTCGCAGGCACGATGCCCTTGGCGCGCAGCACGACGCCGTAGCGGTGCTCGTTGATGAGCGCGTCGAGCGCGGTGCGGATCTCGTCGTCGGTGTATTTACGCGGCGTCTCGGTGCCCCAGCTCGTGAACACCTCGTCCGCGTGGTGGTGATGGTGGTGATGGCCGCAGCAGTGGTCATGGTCATGCTCGTCATGCTCGTCGTGGTCATGATGATGCTCGTGCTCGTGTTCATCGTCATCATCGTCGTCATGGTGATGGTGATGGCCGCAGCAGCATTCGTGCTCGTCATCATCGTGATGGTGATGATGGTGCTCGTGCTCATCCTCGTCGTCGTCCTCAGCGGCCTCGGCCTTGAGGTGCTCGAGCTCGGCGGACAGCGTGTCGCGCCGCTCCATTGTTTCGAGGATCTGCTTGCCGTCCAGCTCCGTCCACGGCGTGGTCACGATCGTGGCGGTCGGGTTCTTTTCACGCAGCAGCGCCACGGCGGCGTCGAGCTTCTCGGGGCGGATACCTTCGGTACGCGAGAGGATGATGGCGCTTGCGTTCTCGACCTGGTTGTTGAAAAACTCGCCGAAGTTCTTCATGTACATCCTGCACTTGTTCGCGTCGACCACGGTCGTGAAGCCGTTGAGCACCAGCTCGTCGGACTGCACGCCCTGCACGGCGCGGATGACGTCGCTCAGCTTGCCGACGCCCGAGGGCTCGATGAGGATGCGGTCGGGGTGAAACTGGGTGAGCACCTTCTGCAGCGCGTCGGCAAAGTCGCCCACGAGGCTGCAGCAGATGCAGCCGGAGTTCATCTCATTGATCTGCACGCCGGAGTCCTTGAGGAAGCCGCCGTCGATGGCGATCTCGCCGAACTCGTTTTCGATCAGCACGATCTTTTCGCCCGTGTAGGCCTCGGCGATCAGTTTTTTGATGAGCGTGGTCTTGCCGGCGCCGAGAAAACCGGAGAAAATATCAATTTTTGTCATAAAAGAAAGCACTTCCTGTCTGGGAGCACGCGCCCCCGAAATTTTGTCCATTATTATAGCACGAAATTGTGAACGAAACAAGTCCGCCGCGTCGATGGGATGGCATTGCGTTTTTGCCGTCGGTGCGGTAAACTGGAGACATGAGATGGAATGCATTTTGGAAAATTTTAAGGCGAAACTGGCGCGCGGCCATTTACCTGTTCGTGCTCGCGGCGCTGGCTGTGCTGCTCGTGGTCGTGTGTGTCCGCCGCGGGCAGACCGCCGCGCAGCCCGAGCCCACGCCCCGCACATCCGCTGCCGTCCGGAAGGATGCAGCGCAGACGCTGCTCGACGGCATGAGCACGCGCGAGAAGATCTGCCAGCTGCTCATCGTGCACCCCGAGGCGCTCACGGACGGCGGCGCCGTCACGGCCATGACGGATGACCTCGCCGCCGCGCTGCGCGACTATCCGGTCGGCGGCTTTCTGCTCTCGGCGGGCAATATGACCTCCGGCGAGCAGCTCCGGGTGCTCACGTCCGCGCTCTCATCTGCCTGCGCCGCGGCCCCGCTCGTCACCGTCGACGAGGAGGGCGGCCGCGTCGCGCGCCTGATGAACACCGTCGGCACGACGAAATTAAACAGCATGTACAGCTACCGCAGTCTCGGCACGCAGGGCGCGTATGACAATGCCCAGACCCTCGCGCACGACATCGCGGCCTACGGCTTCAACACCGACTTTGCGCCCGTGGCCGATGTCTGGACGAACAAGCGCAGCAACGCCATCGGCGACCGCGCCTACAGCGATGATTATGACGAGGCGGCCACGCTCGTCTCCGCCGCCGTGAGCGGCTTTCGTGACGCCGGGGTCATCTGCTGTCTGAAGCATTTCCCCGGCCACGGCAGTACGGCCACGGACTCGCACAACGGTGCCGCCACGGTCGATAAGACGCTCCCGCAGCTGCGGCAGGAGGACCTCAAGCCCTTCGTCTCCGGCATCGCCGCCGGGGCGGACATGGTCATGGTCGGCCACCTGACCGTGCCGACGATGGACGATGCGCCCGCGTCCCTTTCGCACAAGCTCGTCACGAACCTGCTGCGCTATGACCTCGGTTTCCGCGGCGTCATCGTCACGGACGGGCTGCAGATGCAGGCCCTCGCGCAGTATACCGACGGGGAGAAGGCCGTGCGCGCCCTCGCCGCCGGCAACGACATGCTGCTCGAGATCAGTGACGTGCCCGGTGCGGTCGCGGCCGTGGAGCAGGCGCTCGCAGACGGCACGCTCACGGCCGATGCGCTCGATGCGAGCGTGCTGCGCGTGCTGCAGCTCAAGCTCGCGCACGGCATCGTGCCGCTGCCGGAGACCGGCTGACACTCATGATTTTTTAAGAAAGGCGTGGTATCCTCATACTGGGCGCGGCCGGTCGGCCTGCCCGGCATCCTCCCTTTCTTTCTTCCCCCAACAGATCAGCCGCTGTCAAAGGACAGCGGCTGATCTATTATCATTTCCGGTTGTACCCCGGCGCAAAACGTGGTATCCTAAGCTATCATGACCAGAGAGGCGACCCGCATTGCAATTCGTTGACATTGAAAAGAAGGATGGCGGCGCGTTCCTGCACCGCTACGACCTGCACTATATCGACCGCACCGGCTGCCCGCGCACGTATGAGATGGTCAGCCGCGACCGGAATATCGACTCGCTCGAGCACCTGCAGCACCACCGCACGGACGCGGTCGTCATGGTGCTCACGGACGCTGCGCGCGAGCACATCGCGCTCATCCACGAGTTTCGCATGGAGCTCGGCCAGCGCATCTACGGCCTGCCCGGCGGCCTCATCGAGCCGGGGGAAACGCCCGAACAGGCGGCCCGCCGCGAGCTGCGCGAGGAGACCGGCCTGCGCCTGACGGCCATCACGCACGTGCTGCCGCCGGCGGCGTGCACGGTCGGCATCGGTGACGAGCGCACGGTCTGCGTTTTCGGCACGGCGGAGGGGACGTTCCGCCCGAGCGCCGACCCCATGGAGGAGATCGAGTCGGCGTGGTATACGCGCGCGCAGGTGCGCGCCCTGCACGAGACGGACCTCTTCGGTTCCTGGGCGCTGGCCTATAGCTGGATGTTCGCAAACGGCTGCCTGCCGGGCGTCTGAAGGCACACAATTTTACGATTACGGAGCGATCATTATGTTTTATTCGGAAATTTATCAGCCGGGCGTCGCCGATTTTGACCCCAGCGGCAAGCTGGGGTATGAAGCGATCCTGCGCATTTTTGAAAACACGGCCAGCCGCCACTCCGACAGTTCGGGCGACGACATCATTGAGGAAAGCCGCAACGGCATCACCTGGGTGCTGACCGACTGGCGCGTCCGGATCGTGCGCCGGCCGGACAGTAAGGCGCCCCTGCGCGTCACGACCTGGGTGCGCGACAGCGTGCCCACCGGGCGCATCTTCCGCGACTATACGCTCGCGGACGAGAGCGGCACGGAGCTCGTGTGCGCCGAGTCGCGGCTCATTTTGTTCGATCTGCGCGCGCAGAAGATCATCCGCATCGACCAGCAGCGCTTCCGGTCCTATCTGCCGGAGACGCGCGGCGTGTTCGCGTCCGCCGCGCCGCGCCTGCGTGCCCCCGCCGCCTTCGATGGGGAGAAAACGCTGCCCCTGCGCCGCAGCGACATTGACTTCAACGGCCATGTACATAACACGAAGTATCTCGACTTTGCGCTTGAGGCCCTGCCGGACACCGTGCCGCGCGATGCGTTCACGGGCTTTCGCATGGTCTATCCGAAGGCGGTCAAGGACGTAGATGCCGTCACGCTCAAATATCGCCTGTCGGACGGAACCCCCTTCGTGTGCGTCTACAGCGGCGACACGCTCTGCACGCTCATCCGCTTCGAGACATGAAGATACCCCCGCTGCAAAAATGCAGCGGGGGTATCTTCAGCTTTCTGCGAACCGGTCGACATACGCGCGCATCTCCTGCCGCGAGTCGATGCCGTGCACGCCCGCGATGAACGCGCGCTTTTCCTCGTCCGTGAGCGCCGAAAACTTTGCCAGCGCCTGCTGGTTGTGCACCAGCGCCATACCCAGCCCGACCGGGATGGCCGGCTGCGTGCCTGCTTTGTGCAAAGGTTTCACCTTCCTCTGTGTCCGGTTTCGGAGCGGGAGCTCCCTAACCATAGTATGGCACAGATGGAAAAATAGAATACGTCAGCCCAGATCAAGCACCTGCCGCGCGGCGTAGCCATCGGCGCGCAGCGCGCCGTCGAGCAGCTCGTAGCGCGTGATGTCCAGCCGCACCGCGTGCAGCATCGCGGGCATCTGCTGCAGCTGCTGCAGCTGCACGCCGCGTGCCTCGATCACGCTGCGGTATTCGTCGCTCAGCGGGTCGATGTACACGGCCGTGCCCGTCATCTGCAGCCCGGCGAGCGACGCCATGCCCGCGTAGCTGTCAAACACGGCGGCGGAGATCGCTCCGTTCCACCAGATGCCCTTGAACTTCAGCCCGCCCTCGGTGAGGATGTAGAGCCTGCCGTCCACGCGCAGGTATTCCAGCGGCGTGCACCGCACCCATTTTCCGCAGCCGGTCGCCAGCGCGAGCGTGTTGTGCGCCTCCAGAAAGGCGTCGATGCGCGCTTTGAGCGCGTCCGTCGGCATCGGGGCTTCCGGCGGGCAGAAGGCTTTGGCGATCAGTTCGGCCGCGGCGACGGTCTCGTCCTCGCCCTTCGGACGGAAGGTCACGCGCTTTTGCAGCCCGGCGGTCACGACCGGGCCATCCTCGCCCGCGGTGACGGTGATGACGTTTGCGTACCCGCTCCAGTCGCGCGGGGCGCGCTCGGCGGGGAAGAGCTTGCAGTTGCCAATGACCGTGCCGAGGATGTAGGCCGTGCGGCGCGCGTCGGCGTCATAGATGATGGCAGTGATGTTCATGGATCTGTTGCCTCCGGAAAAAATCAGAATAGAAGATAGATAATGTGAGTATAACACGCAAAGAATGGATTGTAAAATCGAAAGCCGGATGTTACAATGAGAAAAAATCCGAAACAGAAACGAGGTCTTGCCATGCTCTGCCCGAAATGCGGCGCGCAGCTGTCTGACAGCGCCGTGATCTGCCGCGCCTGCGGCGCCATGCTGCCCGAGCAGCCCGTCGCCCCGAAAGCGCCGTACCCGCCGGCATCCCAGCCGGCCGAACCCACTGCGTCCGCGCAGCCCGCCGCCCCGCGCACCTGCACGAAATGCGGCGCGCCGCTC
>ENA-UONY01003036-UONY01003036.1-human-gut-metagenome-genome-assembly--contig:-CS9-NODE-3036-length-11011-cov-4.903797_pt1 | contig 11011 bp, 10 predicted proteins | sample MGYA00242465_ERZ724012 | MGnify/ENA metagenome assembly ERZ724012 | reverse complement strand
GTGCCGGGAGACAAGGACCAAAAGCTGTTCCGTGCCGGCGTGCTGTATTTTGCGTAAAACAAGAGAAGAACAGAAAAGCCTCCGTGAGGGGGCTTTTTTTGTAGAGATCGGTATGGTACACTGAACCAAACAGGCAATGGAAAGGAGCTGTCTGCAATGGCTGGTTTGTGGGAAAAGCTGGCGGAGGCAAAGCAATACCGCTGGGTAGATCTAACGCATACCTTGACAAATGAAAGCCCCTATTGGGAGGGTATTCCCCAAGGGTCCGTGTCGCTGGGGGAAATCGCCGTTCCTTTTGAGGCAATGGATCTGGAGATCCAGACGTTCAAGTTTCCGGGCCAATTCGGCACGCACATCGATTATCCCGCGCACTTTGTGCCGGGCGGGCGCGTTGCGCAGGATTTTGGCGTCATGGATACCGTACTGCCGTTGGTCGTGATAGACGCAACGCCGCAGGTAAAGGAAAATGTGGATTTTGAGCTGTCGGTATCGGATATTTTGGCCTTTGAAAGCGAGCATGGCAAAATTCCGGAGGGCTGCTTTGTGGCGCTGCGCACCGATTGGGGCAAGCGTTGGCCGGATGGGGCGGCACTGTCCAACATCGGAGAAGACGGCAACGAGCATTTCCCCGGCTGGGGGTTTGAGGCGCTGCAATTTCTCTTTGACGAGCGCAATGTAGCGGCCATTGGGCATGAAACATTGGATACAGACGCGCCGATTTCTTCCAAGGATGTGGGGCTAAGATGTGAGCGGTATGTCTTGCAGCGGGACAGATTTCAGGTGGAGATGCTGACCAATCTGGATCAGGTGCCGCCGACAGGGGCTGTTATCGTGGTGCAGGCCGCAAAGATCCGCGATGCCAACGGACTGCCGGTTCGCGCGTTTGCCATTGTAAAGGACGAATAAACTGCAAGAGAAAAAGAGGGCTTTTGGCCCTCTTTTTTATAAACCGGTCATTTATAAGCGGCATTCCAGCTGGCAATCGTATGGCTCTGCCTTTACATGCGCCGGATCGTATTCCTCGGCCTCTACGCAGCCCAAAGCACGGTAAAAGGCTTGGCTTTACACAGCGGAAAGGGCGGAAAGATACAGCTTTTCAGCCACATGGCCGCGTGCAAACTGCTTGGCAAGGGAAAACAGCCGTGCGCCGATGCCGCGGCCGCGCAGCTCTTGCGATACATAGAGATGGGATAGGTCCATATATTGTGCTCTACTGCCCAGCTTGGTACCTTCGATGGAGACAAAGCCCTTGAGCAGATGCCCATCAAATGCACCGTATACGGCGCCCTGGCCCGCCAGGGTGCGCTTAAGGCTGCTTAGCAATGCCTGATAGTCCGCCTTGTTCCAATCATCTACAAATGGGTCGTACTCAATGCGCCAAACACCGCCGCGCTTGCGCCAACATTGGGAAACGACCTGCCTGCGTACAAACGCATCAAATAGGGACGGGGACAATTCTGCTTCTAAAAGCGCCCGATATTGTATCATGGCGTTTGATCCTCCGCTTTCAGAGTATGCAGGGCACTGTGCTGCCAACGGCCGGTGCGCAAGTAGAGAAAAGCGACGACGATGGAAAACAGCGATGCCAGTGGCGCTGCAAAACCGATGGCAAACAGGCTTTCGGAGGCGACCCTGGATACGATAAAGGCGATGGGAACGCGAATGAGAAAGGTGGAGGAGAGGTTGTTGGCCATGGAAAAGACGGTGCGCCCGCAGCCATTGAAAAAGCCGTTAAGGCAGAACATAAAGCATACCAGGATAAAGTCAAAGCTGAAGGAACGCAGGTATTCCATGCTGCCAGCGATAACGGCTGCATCGCTGGTAAAGATGCGTGCAAAAAAGGCAGGCCAGAGCTGTACCAGCACAAAGCAGGCAACGCCAAAACACAGCGACAGGAGGATGGCGTGCTTCATGCACTGCTTGGCGCGGTCCTGCTTGCCGGCGCCCATATTTTGCGCAACCATCGCGGCCAGGGCAGCGGAAAAAGCAGTGGGCGGCAGCATCGTAAAGGTATTGATCTTACCGACAACGCCCAGCGCAGCGGAGGCGATGACCCCCATATGGTTGACAATGGCGGTGATAAACAAAAAAGAGATATTCACCAGTGTATCCTGGAAGGATACAGGCAGCCCCAAACGGAGTAGGGTAGAAACCTTCTCTCGGTATAAACGAAAGCTTTTGGGTTTTTTACAAACAAAAACTTTTTGCGGATCAGATAGACAATGGCCAGCAGCATACTGATTCCCTGGGAGGCAACCGTAGCGATGGCGGCGCCGGCAGCCCCCATATGGAATACGCCGACCAGCACAAGATCCCCTACGATATTGCAAACACACGCAATGGCAATGAAATACAGCGGACGCTTGGAATCGCCCATGCCGCGCAGCATGGCGCTGATGGCATTATAGCCAAAAATGAAAAATACGCCGCCGGAGCAGATGTATACATACGCCCGCGTATAGGGCACGGCGGCCTCCGGCGTTTGCAGCAGCGAAACGAGCGGGATGGTGGCGGCAAATAGAATCGCCATCAGCCCCAGCGCCACAATGGCAAACAGCGACATCATGGTGGAGACCGTCTGCTTTACGTCGCGTTCTGAGGACATGCCTATATATTGCCCCAATAGGATGGTGCCGCCGGTGGTAAGACCAGAGACAAGTGAAGTCACGGTTTGCAGCACTTGACTGCCCGTGGCCACAGCGGATAGCTGGGCTGGCGTGGAAAACTGGCCGACGATGAGCAGATCGGCAGCGCCGTACAGCGCTTGTAGCAAGTTGGCCAAGAGAAAGGGGAGAGCAAAGCGCAGCATGGTGCTGTGGACATGCCCTTCTGTCAGCGAAAGGGAACGCTCCATACACATACCTCCTTAAAATAGAGCAATAAAAAAAGAGACCCATAGAGAAAAAAGGCTGGGACAAAGGAAACATGCATTCCCTCCCCAGCCTACCCAAAATGAGCATAACACGAGAGTTATTCTTAACTTAGTATAACAAAAGAACAGCACAAAGTCAAATAAATATCATAAAATCATGATGTTTGGATTTATAGACGGCATACGAGCGAATCTCTGTCCATACGCCATATTTTGCATAGAAAAGGGCCGCTATGCCAATGCATAGCGGCCTTAAGATTGGATACATAGCGCGTTATTCTTCGATGACAAACAGCAATTCGCCGGCTTTTACATCGCTGCCCTCGGCCACACGGCTAGTGACAACGCGGCCCGGCTTTTTGGCGACGATGTTGGTTTCCATCTTCATCGCCTCGATGACGCACAGCGTTTCGTTAACCTCTACCGTATCGCCGACCTGTACCAACACCTTGCTGACCAAGCCGGGGATGGAGGCTGCAATATGCCGTTCATCCGTAGGATCGGCCATAATGGTCTGATGATCGGCCACGACCTCGGCATTGGGCACCTTGATGGCCACGACACGCTGAATGCCGTTGAGCTCAAAGATGAGGTTGCGCGTGCCGTCATCGTTCATTTCGCCCATGCTGACGAATTTGATGGTCAGCACCTTGCCGTTTTCAACGACCACCGCATGCAGATCGCCCGGGTCCATCCCACGCATAAAGACCGGCGTTTCCAGCTTGGAAAGATCGCCGTATTCTTCAAGATGGGCCAGGTATTCTTCAAACACCTTGGGATACAGGCAGGCGGACAGCACGCTGGCATCGTCGCGATGCGATTCCGGCAGGCTTTGGCGCACCGCTTCAAAATCCACGGGCGCCAGCAGCTCGCCAGGGCGGCAGGTAATGGCCTTTTCGCCCTTGAGCACAACCCTTTGCAGATCTTCGGGGAAGCCGCCTTGCGGTTGGCCCATCATGCCGGAGAAGTAAGAGACAACGCTGTCCGGGAAGTTATAATGCATGCCTTCGGATACGATGGTTTCCGGGGTCAGGTGGTTTTGCACCATAAAGATGGCCAAATCGCCTACCATTTTGCTGGAAGGCGTAACCTTCACGATATCGCCCAGCATCTGGTTAACGGTGGAATACATTTGCTTGACCTCTTCAAACCGATGGCCCAGCCCCAATGCCGTAACCTGCGGTTTGAAGTTGGAATATTGGCCGCCGGGGATCTCCAGCTTATAGATTTCGGTATCCGGCGACTGGAGGCCGGCTTCAAACTGCGCGTACATGGGGCGCACATCTGCCCAGTAGCTGCTTAGCTTATCCAACGCATCCAAATCAAAGCCGGGATCGCGCTCTGTGCCCTTGAGGGCATAGCACAGGCTGTTGATGGAGGGCTGGCTGGTAAAGCTGGAAAGGCTGCCAATGGCGCAGTCCACGATATCCACCCCGGCCTCGGCGGCCATGAGGTAAGCGGCAATCTGGTTGCCGGAGGTATCGTGCGTGTGCAGGTGCACAGGGATGGTCAATTCGTCCTTCAAGGCCTTGACCAGCTTTTTCGCGGCAAAGGGCTTTAAAAGGCCGCTCATATCCTTGATGGCAAGCATATGGGCCCCGCGATGCTCCAGCTCTTTGGCAAGCTTTACATAGTATTCCAGCGGATATTTATCGCGCTTGGGGTCGGTAATGTCGCCGGTATAGCAGATGGTGGCCTCAGCGATCTTATCCTGATTGAGCACCTCTTCCAAGGCCACCTCCATGCCAGGCAGCCAGTTTAACGAGTCAAAGATGCGGAATACGTCGATGCCGCGCTTGGCGCTTTCCTTGACAAAAGCGCGCACGACATTGTCCGGATAATTCTTATAGCCAACGGCATTGGCGCCGCGGAACAGCATTTGGAACAGGATGTTTGGGATTTTGCTGCGCAGGGAATCCAGCCGTTCCCACGGGGATTCGTGTAGGAAACGATAGGCAACATCAAACGTGGCGCCCCCCCACATTTCCAGCGAAAATGCAGGCGATAAGATATGCGAGGTGGAGTAGGAAGCCAACGCCATATCAAAGGTGCGCACGCGCGTTGCCAGAAGAGACTGGTGCGCATCGCGCATGGTGGTATCGGATATGAGCAGCTTTTTTTCCTCCAATACAGCCTTGGCGACGGCCTTGGGGCCCTTTTCATCCAACAGCTTTTTGAAGCCGCCTTCCGGGATCTCGCCCTTGATATAAGGCGGAAGGGCAACGGTGACCTGCGGCTTTGGCAGGCGATCCTCTTCTAGGATGCGTTCGCCGATATAGGATAACATCTTGGAGGCGCGGTCTTCCGGCACTTCGATATCAAACAAAGACGGGGTGGAGTCGATGAAAAACGTATCGCATTTGCCGGCCAAAAACGTGCTGTTCTTCAATACGTTCATCAAAAACGGCACATTGGTCTTGACGCCGCGCACGCGAATCTCCGCCAAAGAACGCAGCGCCTTGCGGGCCGCGCCGACAAACGTGCGGTCGGTGGTGGTGATCTTTACCAACAGGCTGTCGTAATACGGCGAAATGACAGCGCCAGCAAACGCATTGCCGGCGTCCAGGCGTACGCCGTTGCCGCCGCCGCTGCGGTACAGGGTAATCTTGCCGGTATCTGGGGCAAAGTTGTTGCGCGGGTCCTCCGTGGTAACGCGGCACTGAATGGCATACCCATACTGGTGGATATTGTCCTGTGTCAGGCATAGCTGAGGATCATCCAACGGCAGGCCCTCGGCAATGAGGATCTGTGCCTGCACAAGGTCCACGCCGGTGGTCTGCTCTGTTACGGTATGCTCCACCTGGATGCGCGGGTTCATTTCAATGAAGTAGTGTTCGCCGTGCTTATCCACCAAAAATTCGATGGTACCGGCATTGATATAGCCCACTTCGCGCGCGATTTTCAGCGCATCCTCATACAGGTGGTTGCGCGTTTCCTGCGGCACGGTAAATGCCGGCGCGTATTCCACGACCTTTTGATAGCGGCGCTGCACAGAGCAGTCGCGCTCATACAGATGCACGATGTTTCCATGCGTATCGCCCAAAACCTGCACCTCGATGTGCTTGGGCTCTTCGATGTATTTTTCAAGGAAAATATCCCCGTTGCCAAAGGCCTTGAGCGCCTCGCTCTGCACCAGCGGGAAATTATCGCGCAGCTCCTGCTCGTTTTGGATCTTGCGCATGCCGCGCCCGCCGCCGCCGGCCGCCGCCTTTAAGATAACGGGATAACCGAACTCTGCCGCAGTTTGGGCGGCCTGGTCCAAATCGGTGATGGGGTCCGGCGTGCCTGGAATGGTGCGCACGCCGGCGCGCGTAGCGATGCGCTTGGCGGCCAGCTTATCGCCCATCTGGGCCAGGATATGGCTCGGCGGGCCGATGAAGGCGATGCCGTTTTCCTCACAGGCGCGGGCCAAGTCGGCGTTTTCGCTCAAAAACCCATAGCCGGGATGGATGGCGTCTACGTCGTGATCCAACGCAATCTGGATGATGCGGTCAATATCCAAATACCCAGCCAGCGGCGATTTTTGCATGCCTACCATATAGGCCTCATCCGCACGGGTACGATGCAAACTGTTGATATCCTCTTTAGAATATATCGCAACGGTTTTCAAGCCCAGGTCATAACAGGCCCGAAACACACGAATCGCAATCTCTCCCCGGTTCGCAACTAAAATCTTCTCAAATCTCTTACTCAATCCACATACCTCCTCAGGAAGGTTACACAATAACATACTATATCTTAGCCGATTTCTCGGTTTTGTGCAAGAATCGGGGGCGGATGCGCCCCTTGCTTGACGGCACGAAGGGATGGGATTACTATGAAAAAAAGAAGGAGCGAAGCAAAATGAAACAACCGACAGCCATTGAATGCATCGGCCATACGCCGCTTATGGCCATCCCCCATTTCTGTGAACAGGAAGAGGCGCTGGCCTGCGTACTGGTCAAGCTGGAAAAGAGCAATCCATTTGGCAGCGTAAAGGATCGGGCAGCGCTGTATATCATCCGTGAACTGGAAAAAGCAGGGCGCCTTACCCCGGGCGGGTGCATTGTGGAGCCCACCAGCGGCAACACAGGCGTGGGCCTGGCTGCCATTGGAGCGTGCCGCGGCTACCGTGTGGTGCTTACCATGCCGGCGTCGATGAGCCGAGAGCGGCGCATGCTGCTGGCTGCGCTGGGCGCAGAGCTGGTGCTGACGCCGGCCGAAGCGGGCATGCAAGGGGCCATTGATAAGGCGGATGAGCTGGTAAAGGCCATCCCGGGTGCCGTGCTGGCCGGGCAGTTTGTAAACCCTGCCAACGTAAAAGCGCATTATGAAACGACTGGCCCGGAGCTGTGGCAGCAGACGGACGGGCGCATCGACTGCTTTGTAGCCGGCGTGGGCACAGGCGGCACCATCACGGGCACTGGGCGCTATTTGAAAGAGCAGAACCCACAGGTGCATATTCTGGCCGTAGAACCGTCGGATTCGCCGGTGCTGAGCGGCGGGCAGGCGGGGCCGCATCCGCTTCAGGGCATTGGCGCGGGGTTTGTGCCGGAGATTCTGGATGTCTCTTTGCTGAATGAGATTGCGCAGGTCACAGGAGAGCAGGCCAAGCAGTCGGCGCGCGCTTTGGCCAAAACCGAGGGGCTGCTGGCGGGCATTTCTGGCGGCGCGGCGCTGTATGCAGGGCTGCAATGGGCCAAGCGGCCGGAAAACAAGGGAAGGACCTGCGTGGTGCTGCTGCCGGACGGCGGAGAAAAATACTTTTCCACCGACCTGTTTGCGCTGTAAAGCATAGAAAAAAAGAGGCGAGAGCCTCTTTTTTTGTGCTTTATGCGGGAATACGCTTGACAATTTGGCAGGGGTTTCTATAATTGACATGAAAAGTGTATCAAATGAAACACTTTTGAGAGGGGAGAATGCAACTGATTCATCCTTTGCTGCAAAAATGCTTTTTGGGCCAGGGCGTAGAAACGGAGGCGCTGGAGGCCTTGCTCAAAGCGCCGGGCGTAGAAACGGTGCGCTATGAAAAGGGCGAGGTGATCTATGACCGTACACATACCAAGCGCAGCCTGGGGCTGGTGCTTTCCGGAGAAGTGGAGGTGACCAAGACGCAGGGGCAGGCGGGTACGGTATTGATGAACGTGCTGGGCCCCGGCCAATGCTTCGGGGCGGCCTCGATGTTTCAAGAGTATGGCTTCTATGTGACGGATATCCATGCCAGAAAGCGCAGCAACATCTTGTTTTTGCCGCAGGAAGCGCTGATGCAGCTGTTTGGGCAGAGCCGGCGCGCCATGGCCAACTACCTATCGTTTTTGACGGGGCGGATCTTTTATCTCAACCGTAGAATCGACGCCTATACCGGCGGCAGCGCCGAGTGCAGGCTGGCCATGTATCTGCTGGATAACCAGCAGGACGGCGTGCCGCCCAAGGTGACGCTGCCCTTTGGCATGAATAAGCTGGCGGAGCTTTTGGGCATTGGGCGCGCATCGCTGTACCGGGCGATGGAAACGCTGGAGAAAAAAGGCATTGCAGCACGGGAAGGGAAATGCATTGCAATTCTAAAACCAAACGACCTGCTGCACTATGACGGCGCACAGGGCATAAGGGAGGACGGAACAACATGAAACGGACAAAATGGCTGGCGGCGCTGATGGCAGTGGTATTGAGTGCGTCGCTCTTTACGGGCTGCGGCGCCAAGGAAAAGACAAAAGTAAACGTGGCGGCGCTCAACGGCCCTACCGGCATTGGCATGGTGCAGCTGATGGATAATATGGACCAGAGCAAGGCGGACGAGGACTATTCCTTTACGCTGGCCGGCGCGCCGGATGAATTGACGGGCAAAATTACCAGTGGCGAGGTGGACATCGCAGCGCTGCCCACCAACCTGGCTGCTACGCTGTACCAAAAAACACAGGGCAAGGTAACGCTGATTGCGCTGAATACCCTGGGCACGATGTATGTGGTGGAAAAGGGAAATACGGTAAACGGCATCCAGGACCTGAATGGAAAGACCATCGCCAGCGCCGGCCAGGGCAGCACGCCGCAGTATACGCTGGATTATCTGTTTAAGCAGAACAATGTGCAGGCAACGGTGGAATATAAATCCGAGCATGCAGAGGTGGCCTCTGCGCTTTTGAGCGGGCAGAATACGCTGGCAGTGCTGCCGGAGCCGTATGTGACCAACGTCATGGCAAAAGATCCCGAGGTGCGTGTGGCCGTCGACCTAAATGAAGCTTGGAAACAGTCCGCCGGCGGCAGCGAACTGGTCATGGGCTGCCTTGTGGTGCGTACGGAATTTTTGCAAGAGCACAAGGACGCCGTGGATACCTTCTTAAAAGAATATAAGGAATCCGTGGACTATGTGAACAACAACGTGGACCAAGCCGCAGAGCTGGTGGCCAAATACGAGATTTTGCCGAGTGCGGAGGTAGCCAAATCCGCCATTCCGAAATGCAACATCGTGTGCATCACGGGTACGGAGATGAAGCCGGCCATCGAAGGCTATTTCCAGGTATTGTATGAGGCAAACGCAAAGAGCGTAGGCGGCAATATGCCGGATGATGCATTCTATTATGAAAAATAAACGCGCTCTGCAAACCCTACTGGCCGTATGCTTTTGGCTGGCGGTATGGCAGATTGCAGCGATGGCGATGCAGCAGGAGTTTCTGCTGGCATCGCCTTTGCGCGTTTTGCAGCGTTTGGTGGCGCTGGCCGGCACGGCGGAGTTTTGGGTGGCGGTGGCGGTTTCCATTGGGCGTATCCTGATGGGCTTTGTGCTGGCCGTCGTGGGAGGCGTAATCATCGCGGCAGCTACGGCGCGCTGGCGTTTGGCTTCGGTGCTGATGCAGCCGCTGCTTAGCACCGTAAAGGCGGTGCCGGTGGCCAGCTTTATCCTGTTGGCGCTTTTGTGGCTGGATACCGGGGCGGTCCCGGTCTTCAGCTCGTTTATCATGGTGCTGCCGATGGTTTGGAGCAACGTGGAGCAGGGCATCCGCCAGACGGACCAGGCGCTTTTGGAGATGGCGCGTTGCTATCGCTTTTCCAGGTGGAAACTGTTAAAGCTGGTATATATTCCCTCCGTGCTGCCGTATTTTCAAGCGGCGCTGGCCTCCGGCATCGGCATGGCGTGGAAAAGCGGGGTGGCGGCGGAGGTGCTGTGCGTGCCGGCCACCGGCCTGGGCCGCGATTTGTATTATGCGAAAATTTATTTTGAAACGCCGGACCTGTTCGCCGTCACAGTAACGGTGGTGGTGCTGAGCCTATGTATGGAGCGGCTGATGATGTGGTGTACGCGCCGGTGGGCGCTGGAGGGGGAGAAGGCGCATGAAGATCGATGATATCACAGTATGCTACGGCACGCAGGCGGTGCTGTCGCATTTTTCGCTGTGCCTGCCGCAAAGCGGGGTCGTGGCGCTGATGGGCCCGTCCGGCGTGGGCAAAACGACGCTGCTACGCGTGCTTATGGGGCTGGAAACCCCGCAGAGCGGCACGGTGGAAAGGCCGGAAACCCCTGCGAATCTTTTTCAGGAAGACCGGCTGCTGCCCTGGTTGACGGCCCTGGGCAATGTGGAGGCAGTGCTGCCCAAGGGCGCAAAGACGCAGGCGGCGGAGGCGCTGCGGGCTATGGGCTTGCCGGCAGAGGCATTTGCAAAGCGCCCGGAGGCCTTGTCCGGCGGGATGCGCCGGCGGGTGGCCTTGGCGCGCATGGTATGCTTTGGCGGGGATGTTTGGTTGATGGATGAAGCCTTCAAGGGCTTGGATACGGACAGCAAGCATCAGGTGATGGATGCGCTTGTCAGGTATGCCGAGGGGCGGCTGATCGTTATGGTGACCCATGACGAGCAAGACGCACAGTATATGGATGCGCACATCATACGGCTGACCGGGCCGCCGTTGACAGTACAGCGGGCATAGAAAAGGGAGCGCTTTTGAAAAGCAGCTCCCTTTTTAAGTATGCAAATTACAGAAAAGCGCAGTTGTCGATATAATTGGCAATCTTTCCTGGCGTTGATGTGCGATAGATAGGCGGGGAATATCGACTTATTCCTCCGCCCAGCTGCGCGCGCGCTCCACGGCCCGGTTCCAAAGATGGATCTGGCGGGCGCGTACCTGTTCGGAAATCTGCGGCACAAAGGTATCGTCCAGCTCCCAAAACTC
>ENA-UONY01003035-UONY01003035.1-human-gut-metagenome-genome-assembly--contig:-CS9-NODE-3035-length-11016-cov-4.136484_pt1 | contig 11016 bp, 9 predicted proteins | sample MGYA00242465_ERZ724012 | MGnify/ENA metagenome assembly ERZ724012 | reverse complement strand
ACTCCCCTGCTTACTTTTCCAGTCTGCAGGGTAAAATGCGTCACAATAAACAGTATACTCGTTTTTCCGGTGAAAAGTAACCCCTAATTGAATTTTACTTGCACTTCCTTTTAAAGAATGTTACAATATTTTATACATATCAAGCGGAAATACCGCGTTTTAGGAGGGTTTTATTTTGAGTACAGGAATGATAATCTTTCTCGTAGTCCTCGTAGTCCTCATCGGAATATGCGTAGGATTATATTTCTTCGGTAAGAAAGCAGAGAAAAAGCAGGCAGAGCAGAAAGAGCAGATGGATGCAGTTGCACAGACCGTCAGTATGCTCGTTATTGATAAAAAGAGGTTGAAACTGAAAGAGGCCGGACTTCCGGCGGCTGTTGTTGAGAATACCCCAAAGTACTTAAGACGTACCAGAGTCCCGATCGTCAAAGCCAAGATCGGACCAAAGATCATGACACTGATGTGCGAGGAAAAAGTATTTGAGGTTCTTCCGGTAAAGAAGGAAGCCAAGGTAGTTCTCAGTGGTATTTACATCACAGGAATCAAGAGCGTTCGCGGTGGTATTCCTGAGGTTGCAAAGAAAAAGAAAAAAGGACTTTTCTCAAGATTCAAAAAAGAAAAGAACTGAAAGTAAAAAGTTCCGCTCCTGCCAGTCAGACAGGAGCGGAACTTTTTTATTCTTTTCATCCTATTTCCAAATTTCTTTATTTTCCGATCTTCTCTATTCCCCGGATCACTCCTCCGTGATCACTCTTCCAAACTTTTCTTTTTACACGCTTTTCCTGCCTCGTACTCCCGAAGCTCCTTTAACGCTTCTCCGCCAAGGAGATACAGGATTGCTGTATTGAAGATCGTCATCAAACCGATCCCGACATCACCAAGATCCCATACAACTGTATAGGCCGCAAGACCTCCTGCAAAAAGCATCACCAGTGCCATAACCTTATAAGCCGTCTGTGACAGCCAGTTATCCCCGAACAAATAAGCCACATTACTTCTTGCATAAAAGAGGATTCCAAGGAATGTTGAAAAGCTGAACATGAACAGGGTCGCAGCTATAAAAATCACTCCAAATTCACCGAGATGATACCGCATGGCAGTCTGCAAAAGTTCCATTCCCGACAGTCCCGCCACCAAGTCTTCCGGTACAAGAAGCATGATCATCGCTGTACAGCTACAGATGACAATCGTATCAATAAAGACTCCCAACGCCTGAACCAGTCCTGCCTGAACCGGATTTTCACATTCTGCTGCCGCTGCCGCACAGGGAGCAGAACCCGATCCTGCTTCATTTGAGAAAAGCCCTCTCTTGATTCCATTCATCAGTACTGCACCAAACCCTCCTGCCGCAATCTGCCGGAACCCGAACGCCTCCTGAAAGATCCTCTCAAAAACCTGAGGAAGGCTTCCGATATTCCTGAAAATGATCACGATCGTCAGAACGAAATAGCATACCGCCATAACCGGTACTAAAAGATCCAGTACTTTCACAGTTGCGTTCTTCCGCAATACGATCACTGCCGCAAGTGCTACAAGCACGATGGTTGTATAAAGGGGCGGAACAGAGAATGCATTTTCTAAAGAAGAAGTCACTGAATTGCTGATCACCTGACTGATGCCGCACCAGCAGATCAGTCCCGATATCGCAAATAATACTGCGATCAGGGAATAACGCTTTTTCTTTTTCTGCCTCCGCTCCATATAACGATGCATATAATAAGCCGGACCACCCCGGTATCCACCATACAGGGGATCTTTTTCCTTATAAAGCTGGGCGAGCGTTGCCTCAATGAATGCTGTCGATGAACCAATCAGTGCCGTGACCCACATCCAGAATACAGCTCCGGCACCACCTGCTGAAATTGCTGCAACCACTCCGACCAGATTCCCCATCCCGACTCTCGTTGCCGTTGAAACGATCAGCGTCTGAAATGTGGACAAGCTGCCCTTTTCTTTCTTTTCCTTTTTTTCACTTTTACCGTCCGCATCTTTTTTCGCTTTTGTCCCCACCAATGCACGCACCATATCAGGGAAAAGCCGGATCGGGAGAAACCGGGTTCTTACTGTAAAATAAATTCCCATCGGGATCAGAAGAATAATAAGCAGTGAAATTCCCACACTGCTGCCTCCCGGTAATGGGATCTGAATCAGGTCTCCCCATAAAAATGAATAAACAATTTCTATCAGTTTTGTTATCATCTGTCCTTATCCTTTCCGTGCCATTCACTCATCCTAACACGGAAAAACTTCCATTGCTGCGGGACATGATATTCATTTTGATCCTGCAGTCCGCCATAGGCTCATGATTTACATCCAGTTCATACTCGATCCGTACATCAATTTCATCCTCTGTCACCTGAATCTCCAGCTCTCTGGTATTCACATCAAGCAGCATCTGTCCATACGGTGTCCGGTAATACGTCGAGTTCTTTTTATTCTTTTCAAAGATCATGTGAGAATCTGACAATCAGCTCTTTACGATCTCCACGCATCCATTTCCTGTGATCTTGATCCGGTTTCTGATCATTTCAGAAGACCCTTCCACAGCCTCATCATATACAATATAATGCTTCTCGTTTCTGAAGTAATAGCTGCCCGGAGTCACAACTTCAATCGCTTCTGCCTCGTCCCTTTCAACTGCAGGCGTCTCTGCAATCTCTTCGTGCATACCGGAAATGCTTACAAATACATCCTTTGTCATAATTTTTAATATCCTTCTATATTCACTACATTCGTTATCGGCACATCAAATGGCATGACTGTATTTGCAAATTTTCTGAACTTCTCTGCCGCATCACTTACATAAAATGAATAATTGCTGTGCTGCCCTTCTGTTCCGTCATTCGCCATATCATTCTCTTCCAGCAGACATTTCAGATCCATCGCTGTCTCATAAGCAGGGTTTACAATCTGAATCTTGTCCCCCATATAAGCCCGGATCTTGGATCTGAGCAACGGATAATGCGTACAGCCAAGAATCATGGCATCAATATCCGTACTTCGCATAGATTCCAGATAATACTCGATTACTTCCTCTGTTACCTGATGCTCTTTAAATCCTTCTTCCACCAGAGGAACAAACAACGGGCAGGCCTTCTCAATGACCGTGATCTCCGGGTTCATTCCCTGGATCACTTTCGTATACATCCCGCTCTGAACCGTTGCCTCTGTCCCAACTACTCCGACTTTCCTGTTCTTCGTCGCCTCTACGGCTGCTCTCGCACCCGGAATAACCACTCCCAGGATTGGAATATCAAACTCATCTTTCACCGCATCCAGTGCCAATGCACTTGCAGTATTGCAGGCGATCACGATCGCCTTCACCTCTTTGGTCTTCAAAAAACGAATGATCTGTTCCGAAAAACGAATGATCGTATTCTGCGACTTACTTCCATAAGGAACGCGGGCAGTATCTCCGAAATAAACAATATTCTCATCCGGTAACTGTCGGCTGATCTCTCTTGCAACCGTCAGTCCTCCGACTCCCGAATCAAATACTCCGACAGGAGCTGTCTTTTTATTCATCATATCCGACTATATTCTCCCCTATTTTTCTATAATGACACAAATTCAGCCATGCGGACTCCAAAGACTCCACAAGGCTGAATTATCATCATGTCGTTGCCTTATAATATTATAATTTGAATCACCAGGATTTGCAATGCTTATTTAGATCGCAAGTGATTTAGCCACATCATACTGGTATGCAGAAATGGTCTTCTTCATTGCAAGAGCTTCCTCAATATCAAAATCAACGAACTCGCCATGCTGATATCCTACAACACGGTTTGTCTTGCCCTGGCAGAGAAGGTCAACTGCCATAGCTCCCATTGTAGAAGCGTAAACTCTGTCCTTACATGTCGGGCTTCCACCACGCTGCATATGTCCAAGGATCGTAGCTCTTGTCTCAATACCTGTTGCATCTTCGATTCTCTTTGCAAGATTGATAGAATCACCAACACCCTCAGCATTGATAATGATATAATTCTGTTTACCGCGTTTCTTATTCTCAAGAATGTCCTCGATCAGGGCTTTCTCATCAAATCCATGCTCTTCCGGCATCAGGATACGCTCAGCTCCGTTGGCAATACCGCACCACAGTGCAAGATATCCTGCGTCACGACCCATAACCTCAATGACACTGCATCTCTCATGAGATGTAGAAGTATCACGGACTTTATCGATCGCATACATAGCTGTATTAACCGCTGTATCAAATCCGATCGTATAATCTGTGCAGGCGATATCCAGATCGATCGTTCCCGGAACACCGATCGTATTAACTCCGAGGTTTGCAAGCTTCTGAGCTCCTGCAAATGATCCGTCTCCTCCGATTACTACAAGACCATCAATGCCATACTTTTTACAGATAGCAGCTGCCTTCTGCTGTCCTTCTTCTGTACGCATTGTCTTGCAACGTGCTGTCTGAAGAATTGTACCACCACGCTGAACAATATCAGACACATCACGTGCTGTCAGATCGATGATCTCTTCTTTCAGAAGTCCATGATATCCTCTGCGGATTCCGCGAACCTTTAATCCTTTTGCAAGGGCACGTCTTACGACTGCACGGATTGCTGCATTCATTCCAGGAGCGTCTCCTCCACTCGTCAGAACTCCGATCGTACGGATCTTATCCTCAATCTCGTCCAGATATTTTTCTTTTTCATTCATAGTTTTCTCTGCCATGTTATCTCCACCCTTTCTCTGCAATGTCTGATAAAGATCTCTATTGTCTATTTTTTATCAACTCCGCAAATATTCTACCTTATTTAGAAGTGGTTTTCAATAGCTTTTTCTACTACTTTTACCCGATTCTCACCAAAATGGTTCATTAACCTGCTCAAGATCTGTGGATTTATACTGATATTCTTATTCGCAGGTAATTTTTTCACAATTTTTTCCTTCTCACAGTAGATCATGACTTCGTCATTTCCCTCTGAATCAGCCAGATATCCATAGGTTATCGCCTCTTCCTCCAGATACGTTTCCTTATCCGGAAACTGGATCCATAATTCCTTTTTCTTCTGCCCGAACGGAAGGATCTTCTCGCAGATCAGCTTGCTTGCCTTGTCATCTTCTTCCGAAACTCTTCCCTTTACAAAGATCTTATTATCTTCCTCAAGATACTGTCGATACTTCTCGTAGTCCCTCGGAAATACAACTACTTCTACTGTTCCGAAAAGATCTTCTACCGTCAGAAATGCCATCATCTGGTTCGTCTTGGTATGCTTCACCGTCTTTTCCGCAATGATACCGCCGATGATCTCCCTGGCTCCGTCTCTTACTTTCGTATATCCGACTTCAGGATCAACCTGAAAATCAGCAGTGGTCGCAGAAATCACCTTCCGCCACTCTTCTTCATAAGGCTCCAGCGGATGGCCGCTGACATACACTCCGAGTACCTCTTTTTCAAATCCAAGGAGGTTCTCCTTTGTATATTCTCCGACATCCGGCATTCTGATCTGAAACTCTTCTTTCTGCTCCTCGCTCACCACATCGAACAGGCTCATCTGACCGACCATGGAATTTTTCTTTTCCTGCTGCATATGGTCGACGATCTGAATATAAATACTCATGAACTGCTTTCTTGTTCCCCCCAGGACATCCAATGCCCCGGCTTTGATGAGATTTTCCACCAGCCGTTTATTCATCAGCTCCCGGCTCGAAATCCTAGTAATAAAATCTTCCAGATTTCTGAACTCTCCGAGTTCCTTTCTGTCATTCACAATGGCACGGATCACCGGGCGGCCGATACTCTTGATCGCAGCCAGTCCATAACGGATATCTCCGCCGTCTACTGAAAAATCCGCCTCCCCTTTGTTGATATCCGGCGGAAGGATTCTGATCCCCATCTGACGGCAGACGTAAATATATTCTGCAACCTTGGTCGGATTATCGATCACAGAAGTCATCAGGGCTGCCATATACTCTACCGGATAATAGTATTTCAGCCACGCCGTCTGATAAGATACTACTGCATAAGCAGCCGCATGAGACTTATTAAAAGCATATTTTGCAAAATCGATCATCTCATCATAGATCTTATTTGCAGTCTGCTCATCAATCCCGTTCTTGATACATCCCGGTACACCGGTCTCTTCATCGCCGTAAACGAAAGTTTTCCGTTCCTTTTCCATGACCGCTGCTTTTTTCTTGGACATGGCACGACGCAGAAGATCACTTCGTCCAAGTGTATAACCTGCAAGATCACGCACGATCTGCATAACCTGTTCCTGATAAACGATACAGCCATAAGTCGGTGCAAGGATTGGTTCAAGCTGTGGGCAGTCATATGTGATGGATGATCTGTCGTTCTTTCCCCGGATATACTGTGGAATGAAGTCCATCGGACCCGGACGGTACAGAGAAATTCCCGCGATCACATCCTCCAGGCTATGGGGCTGCAACTCTTTCATGAAATTCTTCATCCCGCCACTTTCCAACTGGAAGATTCCTTCCGTCTTTCCTGTACCGATATAATCCAGCACTGCCTTATCATTGTAGTCAATCTTGTCGATCTGAAGATCCGGCTGCTTTTTTCTTGCAAGCTGTACCGCATTCTGAATCACGGTCAGTGTACGCAGTCCCAGGAAGTCCATCTTCAAAAGTCCCAGTTCTTCCAGCGTTGTCATAATAAACTGGGTCGTGATTGTCCCATCTGCCGCCCTTGAAAGAGGTACATACTCCTCTACAGGCTTCTGGCAGATCACCACTCCTGCCGCATGCATCGAGCAGTGCCTCGGCAGTCCCTCCAGTCGCTTCGCCATATCGATCAGATGCGTCACCGTCTCATCCGACTCATAAAGCTTACGAAGCTCCGGATTCATCTGCAGAGCTTTATCAATCGTAATTCCAAGCTCCTGGGGAATCATCTTGGCAATCGAATCCACATAGGCATAAGGCAGATCCATGACTCTTCCTACATCACGGATGACACCTCTTGCCGCAAGCGTTCCAAATGTAACGATCTGAGCCACGCAGTCTTTTCCGTATTTTCTCGTTACATAATCGATCACTTCCTGCCGTCTCTCATAGCAGAAATCCACATCAATATCCGGCATGGATACACGTTCCGGATTCAGAAAACGCTCGAACAGGAGCTGATAATGGATGGGATCAATGGTTGTGATCCCCAGACAATAGGACACGATACTTCCCGCTGCTGAACCACGCCCCGGTCCGACTGCGATTCCATGGTCTTTTGCATATTTGATAAAATCCCATACGATCAGGAAATAATCGACATATCCCATATGCCGGATCGTATCCAGCTCGTATGCCAGCCGGTCTTTCAGCTCCTGCGACGGTGTCCTATAACGCTGATCCAGTCCTTCATAGCACAGCTTCTGCAGGTACTCCCAGGAAGTATAGCCTTCCGGCACGTCATATTTAGGAAGCTTCGTCACTCCGAACTCAATCTCCACAGAACAGCGGTCCGCGATCTTCTGCGTATTCTCCAGTGCCTGCCTTGCATACGGGAACAGAGCCGCCATCTCTTCTTCGGACTTCACATAATACTGCCCGCCTTCATAACGCATCCGGTTCTCATCCGCCAGCTTTTTCCCGGTCTGAATACAGAGCAGGATATCATGTGCCTTCGCATCATCTGCATAGGTATAATGCACATCATTCGTAGCAACCAGTTCAATCCCGGTCTCCTGCGACAGCTTCATCAACTGCTGGTTTACCAACTGCTGATCCGGGATTCCATGATCCTGAAGCTCCAGAAAATAATTCCCTTTTCCGAAAATCTCCTGATACTCCAAAGCCCGGTCTTTTGCCTCTTCATACATCCCTTTGGTAAGATATCTTGGAACTTCTCCTGCAAGACACGCACTCAACGCAATAATCCCCTTATGATAGGTTCTTAAAAGTTCTTTATCTACTCTCGGCTTGTAATAGTACCCTTCCACAAATCCTTTGGAAACGATCTTTGTCAGATTCTCGTATCCTTCGTTATTCTCAGCCAGCAGCACTAAATGGTAATACCGGTCATCTCCGCCTGTCACTTCCCTGTCAAACCGGGAATTGGGAGCTACATAGACCTCGCATCCGAGAATCGGATTGATCCCCTGCTTACGTGCCTCCCGATAAAAATCGATCACTCCGTACATGACTCCGTGATCCGTAATTGCCGCACTGTTCATCCCCAGCTCTTTCACTCTTGCAACATACTCTTTGATCTTGTTCGAGCCATCCAGAAGACTGTACTCCGTATGGACATGTAAATGTGCAAAACTCATACCTTCACCTCATTGTCCTTTCTTTTGCAGTTATCAATAAGTTCCATCTATCGCTTCTGCCAGCTTAATTTCAAGTAGTATTTTTCTTTTTTGACCGGACACCTGACCTTCTCTCTCCATAGGCTCTGCCTGACCTTTTTATTTCAGATCACAGTCTGTAAATCCCGTCTTCCCTGATCTGAATCTTTCTCTGCTTCAAAAGTCTTCCGACCGCACGCTTGAATGCCGCCTTGCTCATCCCCATCTCCATCTTGATCTGCTCCGGGTCTGCCTTATCCGTAAATGGCAGCCTGCCTCCACACGTCTCAATACAGTCCAGGATCAGTTCTGCATCTTCGTCCATCTGCTGCGGGATCTTGCCACGTACACTTAAATCAAGCTTGCCATCCTCTTTTACGGCTGCTACACGGGCTTCGATCTCCTGTCCTGCAGACATCCTTCCGTACATCTCTCTCTTCGGGATCAGTGCAGAATAAAGATTATCTACCGCCACGAAAGCACCGATCTCCCGGTTCACTTCGTAAATCGTACCTCTGACTGTATCATCCTTTTTATAAGGAGAATCCGTCCGCAGAAGGTGATAGATCTTCATTGTGGCACAAAGTCTCTCGCTCTTGTCAATATAAAGACTCACAAGACATTGATCTCCTTTTTCCACTTTCTCTGTCTGCTCTTTAAATGGAAGGAACAAATCTTTCTCCAATCCCCAGTCAAGAAATGCCCCCATTCTGCCAACATCTGCTACCGTCAGCACTGCCAGCTCCCCAAGTGTCAGCTTCGGCTCATTCGTCGTCGCAATCATGCGGTCTGATGAATCTTTATAAAGAAAGACTTCTATCGGATCCCCGACCTCGATTCCTTCCGGAACCTGCTTCTTTGGCAGAAGCACTCTCTCTTCATCGCTGCCCAGATACACTCCAAAATCTACGATCTTTACAACCGTCAGTACCTGCTTTACTCCTAATCTCATTCTCTACTCCAATCTGCTGCCCCTGCAGCACTTACTTCACTGATTTTCCTGTCATTCAATCGGATTTCATCCTAATCTTCCATATAGATTAAGCTATTTTACATTCCCTTGTCAATGGATTCTTTATTGATTTACACGCATTAATTATGTATAATTGATTCAATGCTACAGAAAAGAGGGAAATTTATGAGTGCACAGAACCTTACTTTACTGACAGACCTGTACGAACTTACTATGATGCAGGGCTATTTTGAAACTCAGGAAAACCAGACCGTAATCTTCGACGTATTTTTCCGTGAGAACCCAAATAAAGGTGGGTACTCCATTATGGCCGGCGTTGATCAGGTCATCGATTATATCAAGAATCTGAATTTTTCATATGAAGATGTGGACTATCTGAGAGGACTGGGGCTTTTCAGTGAAGACTTCCTTCATTACCTGAGCGGATTCCATTTCAGCGGGGATATTTATGCGATTCCGGAAGGAAGTGTGATTTTCCCACGAGAGCCGCTCATCAAAGTGGTTGCCCCGATCATGGAGGCACAGCTTGTAGAAACTGCGATCCTGACCATCATCAACCATCAGTGTCTGATCGCTACCAAGGCATCCCGCGTTGTATACGCCGCACAGGGAGATGGGATCATGGAATTTGGTCTCCGCCGGGCACAGGGACCGGATGCCGGACTTTACGGTGCAAGAGCTGCCGTCATCGGTGGATGCGTAGGTACATCCAATGTACTCGCAGGAGAGATGTTTGATGTGCCTGTTATGGGAACACATGCCCACAGTTGGATCATGACATTTAAGGATGAATACACTGCATTTAAAGAATACGCAAGACTGTATCCGGATGCATGTACCCTGCTGGTAGACACTTATGATACTTTAAAATCCGGTGTTCCGAATGCGATCCGTGTATTTAAAGAGCTTCGTGAGGCAGGTATCAAACCGAAGAGCTATGGAATCCGCCTTGACTCCGGTGACCTTGCCTACCTTTCCAAAAAGGCAAGAAAGATGCTGGGTGATGCCGGTTTCCCGGATGCCGTTATTGCTGCATCCAATGACCTCGATGAATACCTCATCCACGATCTGAAAATGCAGGGTGCTGCCATTACTTCCTGGGGGGTCGGAACGAATCTGATCACTTCAAAAGACTGCCCGTCCTTTGGCGGTGTATACAAGCTGGCAGCGATCCAGAATGCAGAAGGACAGTTTATCCCGAAGATCAAGATCTCCGAAAATACAGAGAAGATCACAAACCCGGGAAATAAAACGATCTACAGAATTTATGATAAAGAAACTCATATGCTTCGTGCAGACCTTATTTGTTTCGCTGATGAGGTTTATGATCCTGAAGAAGACCTTCTTCTTTTCGATCCGAATGCAACCTGGAAAAAGACACTTCTCAAAGGCGGAACCTATACCATGAAAGAACTTTTACAGCCAATTTTTATTCACGGAGAATGTAAGTATGAGTCCCCTTCCGTCAAAGAGATCGCAGCTTTCTGTAAAGAAGAAAAAGCAACTCTCTGGGATGAGACAAAGCGTTTGTTCAATCCTCATAAAGTATATGTGGATCTTTCTCAGAAATTATATGATACAAAAACTGAGCTTCTGAATGAAGCACATAAATAGGAGAATTATGCAATATCAGGTTATCGTGCTGGATTTGGACGGCACACTTACAAATTCAAAAAAGGAGATCACCGAACCGACCCGTCAGGCTCTCATCGACATTCAAAAGAACGGAAAGACAGTTGTTCTTGCCAGCGGCCGCCCCATCAACGGGGTTGCTCCACT
>ENA-UONY01003026-UONY01003026.1-human-gut-metagenome-genome-assembly--contig:-CS9-NODE-3026-length-11044-cov-5.226772_pt1 | contig 11044 bp, 8 predicted proteins | sample MGYA00242465_ERZ724012 | MGnify/ENA metagenome assembly ERZ724012 | reverse complement strand
GGTATAATATAAGAAAAGAGATATATCTGTTTGCAAAATAATGTGCAAAACATATCTCCTCAAACAGCAGAGCGGCAAAGAAAGGAACAGTATGAAAATTCTGCATCGGAACCTGCATTCGGCCCCGGACGGAAAGAGAAACGCCGCAGACGTCTCCGCCGGGCGGGACCGCCGGAAATTCACTCTTATTGAATTGCTTGTAGTGATAGCGATCATCGCCATTCTGGCCGCCATGCTGCTGCCGGCGCTCAATCAGGCCCGGGGGCGCGCCAAACAGGGAGACTGCCTCTCGCGGCATAAACAGGTAACCTCCGGCCTTCTCATGTACGCCAACGACTACGGAGACTGGGTTGCGACGCACGACAACAGTGCCGGCGGGAAAGGTCTGTACGCGGTCTTCTACGAACGGTGCAAATATATCACCAATTTCAATTTGTTCCACTGTCCTGCGGCACCGCTCGCGCCCGACACCTCCCACAAAGAATACACCACCATCTCCATATATCGATACGATCAAGGAAAAAACACATATTATACTCCCAAGATCCCGGATCAGGGAGATTATGCGGTCGGCCCGTGGAGCAAGCAGGACGCCATCTTTTATTCCCTGCGCAAAATGCGCGCTCCGACCAGAACTCTGATTCTCGCCGATGTTCGCCGGGGAAAGAATTTCTCCACGGATCCGGGGATGGGCTACTGGTGTTTTGCCCCCACCCACGCATTCGGTTCCTACAGCGGCACCATTCTCGGCCATACCGGCGGTATCACCAATCTGTCTTACATGGATGGACACGCGGATTCCGCCAATCTGCGGCAGCTCCATGAACTCGGCTTCACCGTCGTCTTCTCCGCGGCCGGTGATCTGCTTCCCGCGCCCTGATCAACTTTGTGTGAAAGAATTCAGAAAGGAACTCCTGTCGTTATGATTCAACTGAGAGCAGTGATCGTATCCATCGGCTTCACCGCGTCGCTCCTCGCCGCGGCGCCGACAGAACCGGATTTCGATCGTGTGGAACGCTGGCGGAAAAACGCCACGCAGGGCAGTACGATGACAATCCGCCGCGACGAGGCGGAAAGAGCGATCCGGTTCGATGTGAAATTCCAGCCGGAGAGCGATTTCTGGGCCTACCCGGAATTCAGGCTCCCGAAAGGAATTCCCGCCGGGAAGAAGTATCTCGTTTTCGAGGCGAAACTCACCCAGCAGGATCCCGCCGCCGGATACAAGACCGCCTGCGTCATGTTCGGCTACAAGGGGAGCTCCGTCCGCTGGACCCCTTCGCCCCGCTGGCAGCAGGTGGTGATCGATCTTGACGCCCGGAAAATCAACCGCAACGCGGTAAAATGTCTCCGGATCGGCGCCAATCCGAAAAGTCCCGGCATGACGCTTCTGCTGCGCAACGTGAAACTGCTCGAGCAGCTGCCGAAAGAGGAGAGCCGGAACGCCGCGGATTTGATCCGATCGACAGCTCCGGCCATGCTGTTTCCCGACGGCGCCCCCCTCGTATTCCGTGTGACCGAACCAATTCCCGGTCTCACCTTTCAAATTCTCAACCGCCGCGGACAGGTTGTGACCGGCGGAGCGGTGCCGCCGGACGGGAAAATTTCGCTCTCCGCTCTGCCGCACGGCTACTACCGGATTGCCCTGCAGGCGCCGGCCGTGCGGTTCGAAGGAACCGGCTCCTTCTCGGTGATCCCCGATCCGGCCCGGCGCAAAGCGAACCCCGATTCCCCCTACTGCATGGACGCCGCGTTAAGTGTCGTCACTTCCGTCTCCGCCTATCGAGAGGGAGAACGCGAAAAAGGGATCCGCTTCTTCGTCGAACTGGCCCGGCTGGCCGGTGTGACCTTCGCCCGCGAACGCACCCATCAGGAGCGTGCGGAGCCGGCCGAAGGGCAGTATGACTGGTCCTGGTACAGAACGGCGCCGGAACTGTTCTCCGAGGCGGGAATCGGCGTCGCCTCCACCTGGCACAGTTTCGTCCCGTGGGCCCGGGTCAACGGACATAAATACCCGCGGGATCTGCGCACCGCCTACCGGTTCGCCCGGAAACTGGCGGAGACCTTCCCCGGGAAAATCCGCGTCTGGGAGTTCTGGAACGAACCCGACCTGCCCGGTGGCGGATTCTGGGATGGTTCCGCCTGGGAATTCGCCTCGATGAGCAAGGCGGCCTACCTCGGCTTCAAGGCGGGGGATCCCGCCATTCCGGTCACCAACGGCTCCTTCTGCAGCGCGCCGGGAACGGACCGGTTCGCCCGCGAAGCGCTTCAGAATGATCTGGTGGAATATTTTGATATTTTCAATTTTCACACCTACGGCCCGCTGAAAGAGTATCCGGCTCTGGTCGGCGGCTGGAAAAAACTCCTGCAGAAATACGGCGCGGGCGATATGCCGGTCTGGGTAACCGAAAACGGCACCTATGCCGAAGGGCCGGCGCAGGTCGCTCCACGCGGCGGCAGAAATCACGTTCACTCCCACGAACAGGAGATGATCTGGGCGGAGTTCATCCCCAAAAGTCAGCTGCTGTTTCAAAGTCTCGGCGTTGCCCGGGACTTCTCTTTTGTTTTGCCCCCGATGAACGAACAGCAAGGGAAAAAAAATTGGGGTCTGATCCGTTACGACTACACGGCCAAACCCGGCTTCACCGCCTTCGCCACGCTGACCGACCAGCTCGGCAATGCCGAATATCTCGGGCAGCCCGACTTCGGCCCGGGAATCCGCGCCTTCCTCTTCCGCCAGCTGGATGGAACACAAACTCTCGCTTTCTGGAGTGAATCCGGGCTGGATCAACAGGGGAGCTCCCCCGCCGGAATCCGCCCCGTCAACGAATTCCGGCGCGAATTCCCCCTTCCCTCCGATCGACCGCTTCTCCTGACCGATCTCTTCGGAACGCCGGAAACAGTGAAGCCGCAGAACAACATCACGACGATCGTCGCCACCCGCTATCCGGCCTACCTCTCCGGAATCACCACCGCCATCCCGGTCAAAACGCCGCCGGTCCGAATCGGCAGTCCGGGCGCCCGGCAGAGCGAAATCGACAAGAGCATTGTTCTGCGAATCGTTCCGGACGACAAATTTCCGCTCAACAGCGACCGGGCGGTCCTGATCGTGCCGCCCACCGAAAAGAAACGCCCCATGAAACTGCAGGTCATCAACTTCAGCACAGAGAAGAAAAGCGGCGAAGTGACCGTCGAAGGCGGCACACTCTCCGGTCTGCCCGCGACAGTGGAACTCGCCCCCTTCGAGACCCGGGAAATTCTCTTCACTCTTCCGGCAGGTTCCCATACCGGCCGTTGCCGGTTCCGTTTCGGCGGAACATTCAACGGCCGCCCCATCAGTCACCTATCCCTGCCGTTGGTTCAGCTTGCCGAACTCGCCGATACGCCGCTGCTCGCCGGGGCGGAGAAGCCGGAAAACTGGCGGGAAAACAGCTCCGGCACGATGACGATTTCCCGGGACGAAGCCGAACAGGCAATCCGGTTCGACGTGGAGTTCCCCCCCGATATCGACCGCTGGGTCTACCCGGAATTTCTGATTCCCGGCGGCCACCTCCCCGCGGACACGCTCGGCATCTCCTTTGAAATCAAATCCGATGTGAAAGAGAAGCCTGCCAGCAGTCTGGTCATGCTGGTGAAAGACCGTCAAAAGGAAACCGGCCGGAGCCACTACATCCGTTACACGCCGTCTCTCGGAGAATGGCGGGAAGTCTTCGTGGAAACCGCCTCCCTCCACCCGGAAACCATTCGACAGATCCGAATCGGCATGAACCCCAGGAGCGACCGGGTCACCTTCCGGATCCGCAACGTCCGCCTCCACCGGGCAGAAGAGTAGAATATAATCCCCTGCGGAACTTCTACTCCGCGGGGATTTTTCTGCAAAAAAAACCGCCCTCCCCGGCCGGGAAGAGCGGTGATGTTCCGAATCGATCTTCTCCCTTAACGGGAGCTTTTCAGATACGCCTCGATGAACTGATCGATCTCGCCGTCGAGCACGCCGGCGGTGTCGCTGGTTTCCACTCCGGTACGGAGGTCCTTGACCATCTGGTAGGGCTGCAGCACGTAACTGCGAATCTGACTGCCCCAGCCGTTCTCCATCTTCTCGCCCCGGATCGCATCCGCCTCGTTGCGGCGCTTCTCCTCCTCGTATTCGTAGAGTTTGGCTTTCAGCATCTTCATCGCCGTAGCACGGTTCTTATGCTGCGAACGCTCGTTCTGGCAGCAGACCACGATGCCGGTCGGCAGGTGGGTGATCCGGATTGCCGAGTCGGTGGTGTTGACGTGCTGCCCGCCCGCTCCGCTGGAACGGTAGGTGTCAATTCGCAGCTCGCTCTCGTCGATTTCCACTTCGATGTCGTCATCCAGTTCGGGGAAGACGTCCACCGAGCAGAAGCTGGTGTGCCGCCGCGCATTGCTGTCGAACGGAGAGATGCGCACCAGGCGGTGCACCCCCTTCTCCCCTTTCATGTAGCCGTAGGAGAACTCCCCGGTGACGTGCAATGTGACGCTCTTCACGCCCGCCTCTTCGCCGGGCTGCAGGTCGATCACCTCGTCCTTCCAGCCGCGCCGCTCGAAGAAGCGCCGGTACATGCGCAGAAGCATGTTTGCCCAGTCGCACGACTCGGTGCCGCCCGCTCCTGCGTGGATCGAAAAATAGAGGTTGTTGCGGTCGAACTTGCCGGAGAGAAAACTCATGATCTCCATCCGGTCCAGCGACTTCAGCAGCCGCCGGTAGGCGATCTCCGCCTCCTTGAGGAACTCCTCGTCCTCCCCGGCGAGCTCCAGTGCAACCGCGTAGTCCTCCACCTCGCTCTCCAGCCGGCGGAACGGTTCGACCAGGTTCCGGCAACCGGACAGCTGGGAAACCGTGTTCTGCGCCGACTCCTTGTCATTCCAGAAGTCCGGCGCGGCCATCTTCTTCTCCAGCTCCGCCATCTCCTCCCTGCGCTCATCGATGTGCAGGAATTCGTGGAGGTGCTCAATCCGGCTCTTCAGCTCCCCTTCCGCCTGCCGCAACTCGTCGAAACTCATCATTTCCCGGCGTTCTCCAGTTTCCACATGTCGTCGAGCAGGTGCTGGATGTCGTCGAGACACGCGCCGCACGCACCGCCCGCCTTGCAGTAGTGCGTGACCTCCTCGGCCTTGTGCAGTTTATTCTCTTTCGCGACCTTGAGGATCTTCACGTCGGTGACGCCGAAGCATTTGCAGACAATCCGCCCCTCGTGGTCCGCATCCTTCTCAAACGGACTCTTCTCGCCACGGTAGTGGCAGATGGCCGCCTGAAGCGCCTCCATGCCCATCACCGAGCAGTGCATCTTCGCTTCCGGAAGCCCGCCGAGCATATCGGCGATCTGCTGGTTGGTGATCTTCTCGGCCTCCTCCAGCGTCTTGCCCTTGACCAGCTCGGTCAGCGCGGAGCTCGACGCAATCGCGCTGGCACAGCCGAAGGTCTTGAACTTGACGTCGGCGATCCTGCCCTCCTTGTCGAGCTTGAAGGTGAGCTTCAACGCATCGCCGCAGGCGGCGTTGCCCACCTCGCCCACACCGTCGGGATTCTCCACCTCGCCCACATTGCGCGGATGGAGAAAGTGATCCATGACTTTATCGGTATAATTCCACATGATACACACTCCTCTCTTCTATTTCCCGGCTTTCGCCGGAACTGATGCCTTCCGCAGAATCTCCTTGACCAGAGCCGCGGAACGCGGATGTTTGATCTCTCCCCGCGTCAGCATCGCTTCGAGGTAATACCTCACCAGCGGATGCTGTTTCGCGTTGGAGCCGAGCGACCAGTTCGCCGCAAGAGAGATCAGGAAATTCATCAGACTCTCCCGATCCTCCGGCGTGATCTCTCCCTTTTCCTTCTTCGCCTTGAACTCTTTCGGCGTCAGCATTTTGCCCGGCCTGGCAAGCTGATCGACCAGCCGGCGGACCGGCTCAACCTTCCCGGTCGCGAAAAACTCGAACCAGAGCTGATCGAGTTCTCCGGGATTCCTGATCGAACCGGGGACCTCCACCGGCAGTGCGGCGAGCTTCTCCAGCTCCCGGCGCGTCTCCGCGTCGAGCTTCGGCCGAAGTGCCGCCTCCGCTTTCCCGCCGAGAAAATGGATCACCGCCGCAACCGCCCGGCGACCTTCCGCCGTCCGCTGCGCCGCCGCAATCCGGAGCAGTTCCCCATGCAGCTGGGGATTCAGCCGGAAGAGCAATCCCAATCCGTAATAGAGCGACAACGTCTTGCCGTTCAATCCGGGGCGCTCCCGCAGACAGCTCTCCAGAACGCCCGGCAGCAGTTCCGGCTTCGGCGAACGGTAGTAGTTGCCGAGCACTTCACTGCTCTGTTTGAACTCCACCGCAGGGAACGGAGCCGGCGGCGGCACCAACTGCCACGCACACTCCAGAGCCTTCTCCGAACCGTCGTTGCGGTCGCGGAGTTTCCCGACAATCCGGTAGGTCCCTGGCGCATCCTTTTCCTCCATCTCCGCTTCCAGATGGAAGTTCGAGAGAAACACGCCGTTGCCGTCACTCTTCCCCCGGAAGACGACGAGGTCGCGGCCGATCGGCGTTTTCGTCCCGTCCGGATTGACCTGCTCCAGGTCGGCCGTCACATCGGCGGCCCCCTCCTTGAGCGCGAAGCGGCCGAGAACCAGCCGGATCGAGAAAGGCTGCCCCGGCGTCACCCGGGAAACCGTCGAAACCTGCGGCGGACGCCCGGGAAGAATGTGCTCCCATTGATCCTGCAGGTTCTGCGAAAGCGTGGCCACGAGGTTCCCCTCCACCGCATGCACACCGCAGGCGGCGAAAAGGAGCAGCAGCGCTCCCGCCAGCTTTTCCGTGCCACGCTTCATCAGCCTGTCTCCTCACATTGCCATACCGGCAGGACCGTTCCCGCCGGATTTTAACAATATACGATATTTCCGGGACGTTTTCAAGTGTTCCGGAACATTTTTCAACAGTCAGCGGTACTTCTCCATCTCCGCCTCGACCCGGGCGGCGACATGGGAGACCGCCGCGTCGAGCGCAATCCGCTCCGCGTCGCGGCTGCCCCGCACCTTGAACTCCGCCTGCTTCTCCGCCAGAGTCCGGGGCGACACCACCAGCCGCAGCGGAATGCCGAGCAGATCGGCGTCGCTGAACATCGAACCGGCCTTCTCGCCGCGGTCGTCGTAGAGCACCTCGATGCCGGCGGCCTGCAGTTCGGCGTAGAGCCGCTCACACGCTTCGCCGACCCCCTCCTTCTCCGGATTGATCGCGCACAGCTCCACCTGCCACGGCGCAATCGACATCGGCCAGATCGGACCATACTCGTCACAGCTCTGCTCGATCACCGCCGCCATCGCCCGGCCGACGCCGATGCCGTAACAGCCCATGACCATCGGATGCGACTTGCCGTCGCGGTCGAGGTAGTCGCAGTGCATCGTGTCGGAATATTTGGTCCCGAGCTGGAAGATGTTCCCCACCTCGATGCCGCGCAGGAACTGCAGCGGCTGCCCGGTGAGCGGACAGGGATCCCCTTCCCGCACACAGGCGATGTCCGCAACCAGACAGCCGCTCCCGGCCAGGTCGCGGTCGAAGTTGAAGTTCCGGTAGTGGTAGTCCGTCTCGTTGGCGCCGACCACCAGATTGCCCGATTCCGCCGCCGAACGGTCCACGATGATCCGCGCCCTAGCGGGATCGATTCCGACCGGACTGGCAAACCCGGGCACCGCGCCCGCCGCCTCGATCGCGGCGTCGTCGGCAAACTTCAGCTCGGGCACCTTGAGCGCGTTGGCCAGCTTCACCTCGTTGACCTCGAAGTCGCCGCGGATCAACACAAAAATAAGTTCGCCGGTGTGCGCGTCCTGATAGAAAACCGCCTTGCCGGTGTTCTCCGGCTTCACCCCGAGAAATCCGGCGACATCCTCGATCGTCTTCATGCCGGGGGTGTGAACCTTCTCCAGCGGGAGCGGTTCGCCCTTTTCGAACTTCCACGCCGCCACCGCGATTTCGCGGTTGGCCCGGTAGCTGTAGTCGGCGTTGGTGATGACGGTGTCCTCGCCGCAGTCGCAGATCGCCATGAACTCATGCGACACCTTGCCGCCCATCATGCCGGAATTGGATTCGATCGACAGCACATTCTTCATCCCCACCCGGCGGAAAATCCGCTCGTACGCCTCGTGACAGCAGGTGTAGTAGCGCTCCAGATCGGCCTGATCGGTGTGGAAGCTGTAGGCATCCTTCATCGTGAACTCGCGCGTGCGGATCAGCCCCGCCCGCGGACGCGCCTCGTCGCGATATTTGGTCTGAATCTGGTAGAGCATCACCGGCAGCTGCTTGTAGCTGTTGAGTTCGGTGCGCACCAGGTGGACGATCGCCTCCTCGTGGGTCATCGCCAGAATCATCGGCTTCTCGTTGCGGTCGCGGAAGCGCAGCAGCTCCGCCCCGACCGATTCGTACCGCCCGGACTCCTGCCAGAGGTCCGCCGGGAGCACCACCGGCATGAGCACCTCCTGCCCGTCGATGCGGTTCATCTCCTCCCGGATAATCGCCTCGATCTTTTTGACAATCCGCTCCCCCGTCGGCAGCAGCGAATAGATTCCCGCCGACACCGGGCGGATGTAGCCGCCGCGAATCAGAAATTTGTGACTGACAGTCTTCGCGTCCTTCGGATCCTCCTTGATCCGGCGCCCGACCAGTTTGCTCATTTTCATCGTTCAAAACCCCTGCGATGTTGGATAATTATCTTCTAAACCAAGGCCAGTCCGAGAGCCATCAGAAACATCCCGCCGACCAGCCCGTAAAGCGCCAGATGCGATTCCCCGTATTTGTGCGCCATCGGCAGCATGCCGTCAAATGTGACGAAGACCATGATGCCCGCCACCGCGGCGAAAATCATATTGAGCACCGTTCCATCCAGAAACGGAGCGAGAATCAAATAGCCGATCAAAGCACCCGCCGGATCGGCCAGCCCGGTCAGCGATGCGTAGAGAAACGCCCGTTTCCGGCTCCCGGTCGCATAGTAGACCGGCACCGACACCGCCAGTCCTTCCGGAATGTTGTGCAGAGCCATCGCCACCGCCACCGGAATTCCCAACTCCAGTCCGCCGAGACTGGCGGCAAACACCGCCAGACCTTCCGGAAACTTGTGAACCGCAATCGCCGCCGCAAACCGGAGCCCCGCCCGCTGCAGCGGACGAAAATCCGCAGGAGGCAGATCCATCTCCTCCACGCTCCGGGTCTCATGCGGGTTGACCGGTTCCGGCACCAGCCGGTCGATCACCGCCGCCAGCAGCATCCCGCCGAAAAACGCCCCCATCGAAACAAAGGCGCCGGGCGTCCCGCCGAACACCTCACGCAGTTCCCGGTTGGCTCCAGCCAAGAGTTCGACAAAGGAGATGTAGATCATCACCCCGCCGGAAAAGCCAAGCGCAACCGAAAGCGCGCGGGTATTGGTCCGCCGCAGAAAGAACGCGGAGGCCGCTCCCAGCACCGTCGCCGCGCCGGCCAGCGTCGTCAGCAGAAATGCACCGGCTACCGAACCTGCCGCGAATTCCATCTCCGGCCTCCTCTCCCCGAGGTGCTCCGCTTACAGCTGCGCCTCGTTCTCCACCAGTTCATGATGCAATGCCTTCTGCGCCGCCTCGAAATCCTCGCGATCGATGATGAACTGCATGTTGACCTGCCGCATGCACTGATCCAGCGCGAGCACGTTGATCTTCGCCTCGGCCAGCGCCCGCGCCGCCCGCGACAGAAAGCCCGGAATCTTCATGTTGCTGCCGATCACCGCGATCACCGCCACCTTGCGGGTGGAGATCTTCGCGGCGGGGAAGTTCTCCGCCAGTTCCGCAAGGCAGGCGTCCAGCCCGCGCGACCGCTCCGGCACATAGTGGGTGATCGTGTTGGCGTTGGTGTTTTTGGCGATGTAGCTGATGCGGTGCTTCGCAAAACTCTGCAGCACCCGGAAGTCGTAGCCGCTCTCGCCGACCATCTCCGGATCGAACACTTCGACCGCGAAGAGGTCGCGCCGCCCGCAGATCATATCCACCCGCGGATTCGGCGAAACGTAGTTCCGGCTGATCAGCGTGCCCGGATTGCCCGGGTCGAACGCGTTGGCCACCCGGATCGGAATGTTGTTCAGCTCCATCGCCTTGGAGGCCTTCGGGTGAATCGCCTCCATCGCCATGTCCGCCAGCTGGTCGGCGATGTCGAAATTGGTGTGCCCGATGGTGCGGACCTTGTCCTTGCCGATCAGTTTCGGGTCGCCGGTGGAGAGGTGGAACTCCTTGTGGATCACCCCTTCCCGCGCCTGCGTCACCACCGCAAGTTTGCTGAAGGTGATTTCACTGTAGCCGCGGTCGAACTTCGCCATCACGCCCTCGGCGCATTTGGCGTATCCGGTGACGATCGGCATGCACTGCGAGAAATCCAGCCCCTGAATGTGGTGCAGAATCGTCTCCTCCATCGTACCGGTCTCCTGATCCTTCCAGCCGGAGAGGTCGACGAACACCGCGTTGACCCCGTGTTCCCGCAGGATCAGCGTCGAATTGAAGGCGCTGTGCGCTTCGCCGACCGAGCTGAGCAGTTCGCGCGCCGCCGGCAGGTAGTCCTCGCGGTGGAAATGCCCGAAGCTGCGCAGCTGCATCAGGTTGCGGAGGCAGCTCTTCACCCCGTCCATCCGCTCGTTGACGAAATCATCCGCCGCGTCCTGCCGCAACCCGAGCGACTCGAAGGTGCGGTTGAGCCGGATCAGCTCGGCGCGGGTCGCTTCGAGCTTCTCCGCCCACGAGCGGTCGCCCGCGGCGAATGCCGCAAAGATTCCCGGCTCGGCGGTCTTCTTGTTTTCCAGCAGCAGATTGGTGACCCCGCCGTAAGCGGAGACGACGAAGATGCGGTTGTAAAGTTCCGGACCGCGGCGGTTGCCGATGAGGATGTTCTCCATCAGCTCGCCGAAGCGGGTCATACTGGTCCCGCCGATTTTTTCTACGGTGTGAATTCCCATGATAAATTTCTGTTCCTCTGCCTAGCAGCCTGTCGGAGTGAGATTTTTGGCTTGGGAAAATCAATGTCCATCCCG
>ENA-UONY01003025-UONY01003025.1-human-gut-metagenome-genome-assembly--contig:-CS9-NODE-3025-length-11047-cov-4.585972_pt1 | contig 11047 bp, 8 predicted proteins | sample MGYA00242465_ERZ724012 | MGnify/ENA metagenome assembly ERZ724012 | reverse complement strand
GCTGTATACCTACTGCTGCGAGGCGGAGGAGTTTGCGCTCGTAAAGCCCAATATCAGCGTCACCTCTGCGCGCAAGGCCATGGAGTATGTGGTGAAGCTCCTTTATGGCGCGGCCATTGACGATATCCGCGGCAAAACCGTGTTCGAAATGGCCACGGATTACCGCTTCATTCAGTATGTGAATGATCAGATTCTGCTCAATTCCATCCACTACATCCGCAAGATGGGCAATGTGGCGGTGCATGAGGGCGTGCTTTCTGTGGATGAAGCGCTCAAGGTGCTGGAGGAGCTGCATTTTCTGGTGGGCGAAATCTGTATCTTGATGCAGGTCGCGCCGGATTATCCGGAGTTCGAAAAGCCCACGCTGCTCTCTGCCCCCGCTGCGGCTCCTGTGCCTCAGGCGGCGCCTGCGGTTCAGGCAATCAAGGTGGAAGTCGCGCCGGAACTGTGTGCGATTTATGCGAAGAAGCTGCGCAACACCATTTTCAATGTGAAGCATGGTAGAGACGAAAGCGAAAACAAGAAGCTGTTCTTGCAGGCGTCTTTGCGCGAGGCCGGCTGGCCGATGGTCAACCGTGCCAATACCAATATGCCTGCGTCTGCTGCCATCGACTGCAAGCTTGATAGCGGCGATACGGTAGATTATGTGCTGTGCGGCAGGGATAACAAGCCTCTGGCGATTATCGAATATACGACAACTGCCCAGAACCTCGTCGAAGGCCGCGTGAAGGGCATCGACAAGGCCAATCAGCTGGCAACGAAATACGGCTACAAACCCGTGGTGTATTACACCAACGGCTATTTCATCTATTGCATCGATCAGCTGGGCTATGCGCCCCGGCGTGTGTTTAACTTTCATTCCATTGAGGAACTGGAGCTGCTGAAGCTGCGCCGCAGCATGCGTCAGGATATTACCGATCCTGTGATTGATGACGCCATCACCAACCGCGATTATCAAAAGAATGCCATCCGCAGCATGTGCAAGGCGTTTTCCGACATGCGCCGCAGGAGTCTCTTGGTCATGGCCACCGGCACGGGCAAGACGCGCGTGTCCATTTCCTGTGTGGATGTGCTGATGAAGGCGGGATGGATCAAAAATGTGCTATTCCTGGCCGACCGCACCAGCCTTGTGCGTCAGGCGCATAAGAATTTCAATAAGCTGCTGCCCAACGTAACCACGTCACTGTATACCGGCGGCAGCCTGAACCGCGACGTCAACGCCCGCGTGATCTTCTCCACCTACCAGACGATGATCAATCTGGTGAACGATGATACCCGGGAATTCGGCGTTGGTCGTTTTGATCTGATTATCATCGACGAAGCGCACCGCTCTATCTTCAAGAAGTACGGTGCACTGTTCAATTATTTCGATGCGCTGATGATCGGTCTGACTGCAACTCCACGCTGCGAAGAAAACAAGAGCACTTACGATACCTTCCAGCTGGAGGACGGCAAGCCGGACTTTGCCTACGAACTGGAAGAGGCGATTGAAGATAAATATCTGGTGGGCTTTACGGTGCTGGACAAGACCACAGACAAGATGCGTCGCGGCATCCGCTATGACGATCTGACCGAGGAAGAAAAGGCTTCCTGGGAGGATGGCTTTGCAGAGGTGGAGGAAGAAGAGATCGACTTCGAAGGAGCGGAGATTGAAGCGCGTCATATCGGCAAGAACGTGATCAACCTCGGCACCATCGATGCAATGTTGAACGATCTGATGCAGAACGGCCTGAAGATCGACGGCGGCGATATGCTGGGAAAGACTATCATTTTCGCCACCAGCCATGTGCAGGCCGTGCATATCGTGGAACGCTTCCAGAAGATCTATCCCCAGCTGGGCATGGATTTCTGCAAGCTGATCGATAGCCATGTGGAAGGCAACCTGACGCTGATTGAGCAGTTCGAGGTGCGCGGCGGCATGCCGCAGATCGCTGTCAGCGTGGATATGATGGATACCGGTATTGACGTGCCAGACGTGGTCAATTTGGTGTTCTTTAAGCAGGTGCGTTCTAAGATCAAGTTCCTTCAGATGATCGGCCGCGGTACACGCCTTTCTCCCGATCTGTTCGGTCCGGGCATGGACAAGCAGGGCTTCCAGATCTTCGATTATTTTGATAATTTCCGCTATTTCTCCACCACCGGCACCTGGTCCACGGTGGAAGGAAGCGGCAAGAGCAATAATATCATTCCTCAGACCGTTACGATGAATAAACATCGTCTGGGTATCCTGATGAATCTGCAGCAGGAGGCTTCGCTGTGCGCATTTGACGCCGCCTACCGCGATGAGCTCAAAGCACATTTCATCAGAGAAACCCGTGGTCTCAACAATGATGATATTCAGGTGCAGTATCATATGGCGTATGTCAACAAGTACCGCACCGCAGAGCTTTGGGACAATATCGATGAGCGCCGCGAGGAAGAAATCATCGAGCATATCCTGCCTCTGTTCCCGTCCGAAAAGGCGCCGGTCAAAGTCAAATCCTTCGATACGCTGATCTATGTGCTGGAGAAGGAAATCCCGAGACTGGAAAAGGAAGGCAAGGATATCACCAAGATCCGCAATGGTTTCCGAAGCGTTGCCAGTGAATTGACTTATCGCATGGAAGCGCTGCTGAAGCTCAAGACCATTCCGGCGATCGTTCAGCAGACGCAGCTGATTACCGTTATGACCGACGGCGAATATCTGTTTGCGCAATTCTCACTGGAACGTGCAGAGATGGTGCGCAAGACCCTGCGCGACCTGATGGCATATCTGCCGAACGAAAAGAACTATGTTGTCATCAACGTGGTGGACTGGGTTGAAAATAAGGAATCTGCTGATCAGGGACCTGTCAGCAAGCCCTATCCTCAGAAAGCGCAGGAATATCTGAACACCAGCAATCTGCCTTCTCTGGCAAAGCTGCGCAATCTGGACCCGCTGACCGATGAGGAAAAGAAGGAACTGGAGAGCATTTTCACCGTCAAGCTGGGCACGCCTGCGGAGTTCTCCGCATGGTCGGGCGGCATGGATCTTCTGCCGTTCCTGCGTTTGCAGCTGGGCATTGCAGACGAGGCGATTGCAACCAAGTTCGGTTCTTTCCTCAATCCTCAGACGCTCAATCCCATGCAGATGAGCTACTGCCAGCAGATTATCGATTACGCCCGCAAGAACGGCGATATCACCATGACGGTTCTTCTGAAGGAGAGCCCCTTCTGCGATATGGACGTTACCGCTATCTTCGGAACCAGCATCGTATATATCAAGCAGCTGATCAACGGCCTGCATAAGCCGGTGATGTAAGGAGTACATCTATGCAAGTGCTGGAAATACTGAAAAAGAACGGTACAGAATTGTATCCGGAAGATCTGGCCTTCTTTGAGGCCGAACTGGATACGGGTGATTATCCGCCGGAATACATTGATCAGTGCAAAGATCTGATCGCAGAAATCAGAAATCAGAAAAAGCAGGCAGCCAAACCGAAGGCGCAGGACGTGATTCCGTCCAACATTCTGGTGGATCCGGATAACCTTATTCCCGGCGTGAAGCCGAAGGAGAAGACGCCGCAGGAGTGCCTGAGCGCACTTACGCATGCGCTGAATCAGATGCGCACGGCTACAAACTATAAAACCCGCTTCAAGCAATATCTCGCCGATCATCCGGAGATTGACGAAGCGTTCATCGATCAGAACATCGCGCTGTTTCAGCCGGGCGAGCTGGAATCCATTCTGATGGTCATGCAGCTGAGCGAGGATTTTCTGGATAAGTATTTTACTTCGCTGGATGCGGACAAGATCGCCCGCTATCAGCTGTTCAGCGAAAAATTCTTCATCCGTCACTATGCGCAAATGGATGCGGAAATCGTGCTTACCAAGGGCAAAAACGACTGGCGCAAAAAAGAAAACCGCAGTTCACAGCTGGATGTGTTCCTGCGGCTGAAGGGTGTTAAACTATGATCAGTATCAATGAGGCCAAACGGCTGGTAAAGCGTGCGCTGCTCGCCAATCTGGCAACTGACAAGCGCGACCTCGCCATTACGCCGCTGGTATCCGGCCGTCACGGCATCGGCAAATCGCAGATGGTGAAGAGCATCGCGCAGGATCTGGGCGGCGTGTGCATCACCATCGAGGGCGGCACCCTCAAGGAAGGCGAAATCACCGGTCTGCCCTATCAGTATAAAGACGAAAACGGACAAATCCGCTTCCGTTTTCTGCCTTACTATGCCGTGGAGCGCATTCAGGCGGAGGAAAAGCGCCTGTTCGAACTGTCCGGCAGGGCAACTGCGCAGGAAATGCTTTCCGGAGATGAAAACCGCTACGCCATGAACGATCTGACTCCGCAGGAGAAGATCAGCGCACTGCTCAGCGGCAAGGTGCATCCTGTGATTCTGTTTATCGACGAAATCAACCGCACCGAACACAGCGTGTACAAAGAACTGATGAATATCCTGCTCACCCGCAGCGTCAATGGCTACGAATTCCCGTGGTGGGTGTTCTTTGTGGGCGCCATGAACCCCAGCACCCAGAACAGCGTTTACGCCACCAATGAAATGGACCCGGCGCAGCTGGACCGTTTTATCAAAATCAAGGTGGGCGACAACACGAAAGAATGGCTTTCCTACGGGAAGTCCGCCGGAATCGATCCGCGCATCCTGTCCTTCATCAAGGACAATCCCAAGTGCCTGTCCTCTCAGGCGAAGGATCTGGACGATGAGGAAAAGCCCGAGCCGTCTCCCCGCGGCTGGGATATGGTGGACACGCTGCTGTCTTCCGAAGAGCTGCTGCGTCCCTTCTTCACCGACAAGGAGAATGATCCGAAGACCGTGGAAAAGGATATGAAGAATCTGGTTGCGGCAAAGCTGGGCGCTTCGGTGGCGACGATGTTCTTCGCCAGCATTGTGTCCAAGGCGCGCGCGCTGATGCCCGAGGAAATTTTTGCCGATGATGCAAATCTGACCAACACCGCGCCAGTCATCGGACAGTTATCTGCTGCAAAAAAGGTGCAGACCTGCAACCTGATGCTGGATTATCTGAAGGAAAACATCGAATTCATCATGCTGGACAAGGCGCAGTTCGCCATCATCAAGCAGCAGCTTTCCAAGCTGGTGCAGCTGCTGGATGCATCTACCAGATTGCTGTTTGCACAGAACCTTACTGCTGCCATGACAGATGACGGAAACAGCCTGATCGAAATGCTCTTTGATGTGTTTGATATGGATCTGATTGATATGCTGGAACTGTCGGATGCGACGAGGAAGGCGATTGAGGGGGCGAAGTGATGGCAAGGTTGGGGGATGTGTGTATCATCAATCCCAAAGTTCCGCCTATTGATGATAGTATGTTAGTCTCTTTTGTACCCATGCAGAGAGTTGGAGAGGAAGGCGAATTTGATCCTTCCGAGCAGCGAACATATGCTGATGTAAAAAAAGGATTCACCTATTTTGCGGATGCTGATGTATTGTTTGCTAAGATCACACCTTGCATGGAAAACGGCAAAGGCGCAATTGCATGTGGTATGGAGAATGGCATCGGCTTTGGCAGCACTGAGTTTCATGTACTCAGACCAAATAAAAAAATGATGATGGGAGAATGGCTGTACTATCTTACTGTTTGTCCTACCTTTAGAAAAGAAGCGGAGCGGAACATGACTGGTAGTGCCGGCCAGAAGCGTGTACCGAAATCATTTTTAGAAAACTATCATGTCAACATTCCGGTGTTATCTGAACAGCATCAACAAGTGCAAGTACTAAACAACATATTTGCGCTTCTCTCCCTCCGCAAACAGCAGCTTGCCAAGCTGGACGAGCTTGTCAAATCCCGATTTGTGGAGATGTTTGGGGATGCCGATTTAGCGCAGACAAGACCTGAATGGCGTTCCGTTTCGGAAATTGGTACGGTGGTAGGGGGAGCAACACCCAAAACTACTAACGACGAATTCTGGGATGGTCTTTATCGTTGGATTACTCCTGCAGAATTAGAGAACGAATCTGGGTATATCTTCGATTCTGTACGGAAAATAACAGAGGCAGGCGTAAAAAGTTGTGCGCTTACAGAATTACCTGTTGGCACGGTGATTCTCAGTTCGCGTGCACCAATCGGAAAAGTTGCAATAGCCGGGAACACGTTCTATTGTAACCAGGGCTTTAAGAACATTATTTGCAATCAGGATATTAATCCGGTATTTCTGTATTCACTGCTCCGCATGAATACTAGATACCTAAATTCTCTCGGACGCGGTGCGACATTTAAGGAAATTTCGAAGGCAATTGTTGAAAATATTAGGATTCCAGTTCCTCCGAGAATGCAGCAAGACCGCTTCGCCGCCTTCGTCGCCGAGGTCGACAAATCAAAATTGGCAGTACAGCAATCCATCGACCAACTGGAAACGCTGAAGAAATCCCTGATGCAGAAGTATTTCGGGTGATTGCGTTTTTCGCATTATATTCGCAAGTTATTCGCGTGCGAATAAAAGTGCGAATAAAAGCCGGAGTATTCGCGAATAAGGCGTACGATGTGTGTATGATTGGAGAGTAAGCTATGCGAACCAAAGTATATTCCTTCAAACCCAAGGGGAAAGGCTATAATGTGTACGCTACTAGGACCTATCACGGTAGAAGCGGAAGTGGCAGTTCAAGTCGTTCCCGACGTTCTGGCGGTGCCGGAACAAACTTTGTGAGCAGTGTGCTTGCAAACTTCATTGTGCGCGGCATATTCGGAATGAAGAAATAACTGATTGGAGCGTCAGCATGAACGGCGATATTGCCCAGCTTTTGTATGACATCAAAGTGAATATCGCTTCCATTGAAAATGGAGACAGAACACCGCAGCTCTTTGACGAGGTGCGGCGCGACTGCATGCAGATGCTGGAGCTGATGAAACTGTTCCTGATTTCCCAGCGCGACAGCTATTACGGCTATTTCCTGATGAATTTGACTTATGAGGTAGATTTCAGCAGCAGAAGCATTGCGGGCATCCTGTTGGGACATTTTCCTCCGGTGTTCCGCACCAATCCGCTGCTGCTGTGCAAATTTTCGCTGAAGGAAATCCTGTTCATCGTCTGCCATGAGATCGATCACATCGTGCTGAATCACCCGGCAGAAATGCTGAAAGCAAATCCGGAGCGCGATCCCGATGTGTTTGAGAAGTTCAATCTGGCGGCGGATGCCTCCGTGAACGACCGCATTCTTGCGGAGATGGAAGAGGAAGAACGCAGTTTTCTTGCTGCGCCTAAGGGACACATCTCTTCTGATTCGTTGAAAAAGATGTTCAAGCTGCGCAGTATCCGAAGCCTTGAAAGTTATCTGTATTATTTCAATCTCATCGGCGGGAAAGCTCTGCCAGAAAACGCTCAGCAGCCGCAGAGGATGCTTGCATCCGGAGATTCGGATGAAGAGGGAGAAGACGGCGTGGTTACTGTACAGAATTGCGGCACGCCTGATGATCATCAGTGGGATGCCGGAGAAGACGCCGAAGAAGCTGCTGCCGCCGTACGCGAATTGGTGAATGCCGCTACTTCCATTATGAATGAGGAAGCGCGCGGGTTGATCCCGGGAGCATATTTTGAGCAGGTAAAGGTGCTGAACACGCCGCCCAAGCTCAGCTGGCAGAGTATTCTGAAGAAGTATGTGGGCACCATTACGTCTGAAAAGCGTAAGACCCGTACCAAGCTGAACCGTCGTCAGCCTACCCGGTTTGATCTTTCCGGAGAACAGGACGAAAAGACGCTGAAGATTGTAGTTGCGATTGATACCTCCGCATCGGTAACAGCGCAGGACGTTGCGAAGATTCTGCGCGAGGTGGTCGGCATACTGGCGAAGCGAAAGCATATGCTGACAGTCATCGAATGTGACAGCGAGGTGCAACGCGTCTATCAGGTGAAAACAGAAAGCGACATTAAAAAGAATGTAACCGGACGCGGAGGCACAGCCTTTACGCCCGTGATCGAATATGTGAACAACGACCGATATTTCCGGGATGCACTGCTGATTTATTTTACGGATGGATATGGCGAACGAGAAATTCCCCGTCCAAAGACATACCGCAATTTGTGGGTAGTGTTGGGTGATGAAGAGAATCTGAGCCTGAAAGAGTCTTACGGAACGGTGATCTCCTTCTGAGGAGGAAGAACATGAAGACGATGAAAAATGAGATCGAACTGCGTCTGATCGGCAGTTTGCTTTCTGACTGGTGCAAGCAGCGGGCGGAGAAGGACGAAAGCTTCATCTATCGGAGCGGCTTTGATTCTACACACCGTGTGATCCGGTTTACAACGCCGGTGCTGCAATCGTTGTTCGCTCTCCCGGAAAACCAGAAGGGGCATTGGACGAACGGATTCGCCGCCATGTATGAGATTCATAACGCGCCGGAAGGCGTGACATTGTCCTGCACCTCAAGTTCAATCGGATTGAGCAAGCGGGACAGCATGCGCATGAGATCACTGGCGGTGGCATGTAACGCAGAAGAAAGCAAGACGGTATACTGCCTCGCCCAATGGAACGTCAGCGATGAAGCGGGAAATGCCAATGCACTGACGAAAGTGCTGGATCAGCTTCTGGCATTTGAAGTTGCATGGTTTGAAACTGAACTTGCTGTCTGGCAGGAGAATCCGAAGCATAAAATGCGGGCGTTTCCGCAGGATCAGCATAAACTTATCAGCAAGGATGACCTTCCTGATGAGATGTATATGGAAGGCGCGCAGAAAACAATTCTGCAAAACAAGTATGAGCGTAATCCCAAGGCCCGCGCCCGCTGTATTGCCGTGCATGGTGCAGCCTGCAAGGTGTGCGGATTTGACTTCGGTATTGTCTTTGGCGAGGAGTTCTCCGGGAAGATTGAAGTGCATCATATCAAGCCGATTAGCGAAATCGGCGGGGAATATGTAGTTGATCCTGTAAGAGATCTTGTGCCGGTTTGTCCAAATTGTCATATGATGCTGCATAGCAAGGCCGAGGGTGTATACAGCGTTGAGGAATTGAAGCAACTGCGAATGAGGCAAATGTGATAACCTATATTGGTTAGGAGGCAATATAATTGGCTAAAGATTTGACAACATCGAGGCTTGATCGCCAGAATATTTTGAATAATGAAATTGCTGTTGATGAAATACAGATCAAATCCGGGATGGAAGGAATTCCGTGGGAAGGGAAAGTATTTGTTACACGTGAGATGACAGCAAGTTTTTTCGATGTGGATATTAGAACCATCAGCAGATACATCGAACAGAACAACGAAGAACTTTCTGCTAATGGTTACGAAGTGCTGAAAGGAAAACGCTTGAAAGCGTTTATTGATGCAGCGAACAATTCTGGTAAGGACATTAATGTCCCTACCAAAACAACGGTGCTTGGCGTCTTCGATTTCCGTGCTTTCTTAAACATAGCGATGCTTCTGTCTGAAAGTGAAAAGGCTCGTGCATTGCGACAGCTTATGCTGGATATTGTGATTGATCTTATCAATAGGAAAACCGGCGGCGGTACGAAATACATTAATCAACGTGATAAGGATTTCGTATTTTCCTCTTTGCAAGAGGATAACTATCGTAGACAGTTTACGGATGCACTCAAAAATTGCGTTGAAGATGATCGCTATAAGTATGCACATTTTACTGATTTGATCTATGTCAGTATCTTTAGAGAAAAAGCAAAAGAATACAAAAAGATTCTTGATCTGAAAGCGAATGAAAAAGTAAGGGATACTTTTTACAGCGAGATTCTGGATATTATTGCTGCATATGAAAGTGGGCTTGCTGATGCAATCCAAAAAGAAAGTGAAAGAATTGGACGCCCTCTTTCACGCCTTGAAACTGAAAATTTGTTCCGCGAATTTGAAAACATGGCTCTTTGGAAGCCCTTGATTCAGCGCGGACGAGTGAAAATGGCAAGTAGAGATATGGCGCTTCGAGATGCTTTTCATTATCAGTTGTCAGAATACATCCAACCGCTCGATAAGGATGAATACCAGAAATTCCTTGGTGCTGCCGGTGATGAGCTTGAACGACTGATGCAGGAAAATCAAGCTGTATTGAAACGCCTTAAGGAGCGTGAATAAATGGACGGGATTGTATATCTCACGCTTGAACAGGCGAAAGCCATTCACGCAAAAACAATTGAATACAGTGGTGGTGGCGCATACGAGTATTTTGATTTGGGACGCCTTGATAGCGTTCTTATGAACATTCAAAATGATGACTACTATCCTACTTTTGTAGATAAGATTACCCATCTGTTCTATTGCACATGCGAGTTCCATTGTTTTGCAGATGGAAATAAGCGCTTGGCGATCACGCTGTCTGCGCAGTTTTTGCTGTTCAATGGATATATGGCTGTGGCAAAAAATTTCTTTGCGATTACAGAGAACATTAGCTACTATGTTGCTGCCGGAAAAATCCGAAAAGACCTGCTTCATAGAATTATGACCGCCATTATGGACGGGACATATGATTCAGACGAAGAACTAAAACTGGACATTTTCAACGCTATAAACTAGAGGCCGCAGTAGTGTCTGCCAGTTGCGTTCAATAGGGTGCATTGCACCCATCCCTGCACCCATTCCTGCACCCAACCGGGTGCAACTGTCCCTTGTATCACAATCAACCGGATTAGCCAGCTCAAGGCACCGTGCGCGTTCATCCTGTAACGGTGTGAATTCCAAAACAAAAGGGACCTGAGGAAAAAGGTGCAGGGAAAGCCGGGGAAAGCCCGGTAAATCAACGGGTTCCGGGCATGGACGGCAGTGAAAGGAAAAAGTGAAATGGCGCGAATTCCAAAACAATGAAGCGGCGAAAAGGCCGCTTTTTTGCGTATGCGTGGAGAGCAGGAAGGAAAAGAACGAAAGCGTTAAACGAAAAGACAAATCGCGTTAAACGCCGTTATATCAACAGGTTGAGGGATTTTTCAGGGCACAAAACAATAATGTACAATCTGGTATAGCACAACAGATTGCGGCCAGATAAAATTCGATTGCGGCCACACAATATTAAACTAAATGCTAAGAAATAAAAGGCTTGATGGAATATTTCCTTTATTCTAATCATATGCACATATACTGCAATAAAATTAAATAAAATGTATAT
>ENA-UONY01003021-UONY01003021.1-human-gut-metagenome-genome-assembly--contig:-CS9-NODE-3021-length-11056-cov-4.937642_pt1 | contig 11056 bp, 8 predicted proteins | sample MGYA00242465_ERZ724012 | MGnify/ENA metagenome assembly ERZ724012 | reverse complement strand
AATAGATAATTTTTGGCACGATAAGATATATAGTTTCCAAAAAATATTTATCTTTGAGAAAAATCAAAATCCATATCCTTGCTATCAAAAATCAAAGGCAAGGATATAATATCTAACCATAAAAAACATCAGAGTTATGAAAAAAATTTTTACACTTGCTGCCGCATTCATGGCAACCGCACTATCCTTTCAGGCGGCTGCCGATAGTTGGGTCGTAACAACGTCTGCGGAATTTACAACGGCTTTGTCGTCGTTGGGTAGAAAAATCGGTGCAAGAGACACCATTTTTGTGAAACCCGAGAGCGCCGATGTTGTTATTTCCAGTGGAACTTACAAGACGGTTCCTACGGCCGGTAAATTTTGGGTTATCGGTGTGCCTACGGACTTTAAACCTATCCTGCAACTTCGTTTCGATGCAGAGTCCGGTACCGAAGAGGGGAGCGATCTCAGTATGATTTTTGAGAATGTACATATACAATTTACGGGAGGTAATACCCCTACGTCGGGACAAATTTTCTATTGGAACGGTAAGTATGCTGATATGGATACCGTGGCTTTCCGTAATTGTGAAATTTCGAACTATCCGCGTACGATTTGGCGTACGGTTCCTCCTAAGCACAAAGAGGTAATCGATGGTGTGGAAAAAGATGTTTATGATAAAGCAGGTACGGTCATGTATTTTGAGATGAGCGATTGTATCGTACATAATGCCAATCTTACATCAAATAATGGATGGCCGGCGATCTATTTCGGACAAGTACCTATCGAAATAGTTTTCAAGAACAATACGTTCTATGACCTTCCTTACTTGAAATATATTTTTAATATAAATTATATCAACGATGAGAATGGTCGTAGCGACGGTACTTTGACGTTTGAGAATAATACCGTGATGGTAGGTTCGGCTACCCCGCACGATATTATCAATGTCGGTAATTATATGGGAATGTCTTCGGTTTTCAATATCAATAACAATATGCTCCTTTATCCCGACTGGACCGATGAATATACGATGGCTCCCGGAACGAAAAAACCGAGAATCATGGCCGGTGATTATGGTATGGTTTATGCCGCCAATAATGTGATCGAAGGGTATGATAACTGGCTGGCTGGTAATAGCAAAGATGAGGAAACCGGCGATTATACATGGTTGGAAGCCGATACTGCCAACAATTATACGATGGCTACGGCCGAATTGGCATGGGACGATTTCTATGACAGAGCAAACAAGGATTTCTCGCTTTTGAAAGAGTACAAAGTGTATACGCTCGGCAAAGACATCGAGGGAAATCCTACTTACATCGGCGACGGTCGCTGGTATCTCGATGCTTTCCCCACCAAAGCGGCTGTAAATGTTACTGTAAGCGGTTCTACCACCGCTACGCTGAAAATAGAGCCCGAGAAAGCTATCTATTTTGTGGGTGATGAAATCACGCTTAGCGTCGATCTCCACGACGGGTTGAATACTTTCACGGGCTGGAGCGACGGCAATACCGACTTGACCCGCACCGTTACCCTCACCGGCGATCTGAACCTCACGGCCAATGTCGTTTCGGCAAATTATGAAATGTTGTGGGATTTCTGTCAGCTCAAAGACGGTAATAACAAAACGCTTACCCTCCCGTTGGCCGCCAACCACGCTGCCAGTGCCGAGAACCCCGGTACGTTTGGTATCATGACCGTAGAGCATTCGGCCGACAAGGCTACTTATGCCGATACGACATCTTGCCAGACCCGTAACAACAAAGCATATATTTATAACGGAAGCAAAGAGCCGGTTCTCTTCATGGCTGCCCTCCTGCGTACCCGCCTCGACTCGGTTGTCGTAGAACAAGAGGAAAAAGCTACCGGTTACAAAGGTGAATTGACCAACGCTTGTTGCAAGAATCCCGATTACTACTACATCAAGTTCTCGACCAAAGGCATGACCGGTGTGAAAGTAGCTTCTGTGATCTTGGCCGAAGCCCGTATGCACAAAACGACGAAAGTGGAATATTCGCTCGACAATAAGACCTACAACACCTTGACGACCGTTACGATCGACTCGGTAGGCGATGCTTGGAGAGATGCCAATATAACTTTGCCCGCAGCTGCCGAAAATCAAGATGCCGTGTATGTACGCTGGATCGGCGATACCGAATCGCCCATTGTAGGTCCGGGTATGGCTGGAACCGACAAAGACGGTAACGGTTATCCCGTATCGAGAAAATACTATACCTATCAGTTCATCGGTAACATCAAAGTAACAGCCGAGACCGGCGGTGCTGCCATCGAAGAACTCGAAGCAGAGGCCGGTGCTGCCCTTGTTGTTGCACAGAATGGCAACCAAGTAACCGTAAGCAACGCCGAGGCTGCTACCGTAGAACTGTACGCTGCCAACGGTGCGCTGGTTGCTTCGCAAGCTGTTATCGACGGTACGGCAACCATAACCTTGCCTGCTCACGGTGTATATTACATCAAGGCCGGTAAAGACGCCAAAGCCGTAGTTTACTAATCCTTGTCATTCTGAGCAAATGTGAGGAATCTTATAAAACCGGGTGCGTGATTACGCACCCGGTTTACTTTTTCCCCCTTTCCATAATGTCATTCCGAACCGAGGTCGAAGGCCGAGTGTGAGGAATCTCATACAAAATGTCCTTTCGGATAGAGATTCTTCCTCCCTTCGGTCGTCAGAATGACAGTAATGTCATCTCGAACGCAAGAGAGAGCTCCTGCAAACACTCTCTTAGTCGGAGATTCTTCACTTCACTTCGTTTCGTTCAGAATGACAGAGGTGTCATTCCGAGCGAATGCGAGGAATCTCATAAACCGGGTACGTAATCACGCCCCCGGTTTACTTTTGTCCCTTTCCATAATGTCATTCCGAACTGAGGTCGTAGGCCGAGTGTGAGGAATCTCATACAAAATGTCCTTTCGGATAGAGATTCTTCCTCCCTTCGGTCGTCAGAATGACAGTAATGTCATCTCGAACGCAAGAGAGAGATCTCATGCAAACACTCTCTTAGCCGGAGATTCTTCGGGGTTATACCCCTCAGAATGACATTGTACTGCGAGGCCGTAACACTTGGCAAGAGATTCTTCGGGGTCATACCCCTCAGAATGACATCGCACCGCAAAGGCGGTATGCTTGGTATAAGATTCTTCACCTCACTGCGCTCCGTTCAGAATGACAATGTTCCGTTACTTCTTTCCCGCCGCAAAGAAGTAACCAAAAAAGGTCGCCCGCCGGTTATCGGGTGTTTCCGCCCTCTGCTTCGGTCGCCGTCGGGGGCTGCGGAACTCGCTCCGCTCAAACAGTCCTCGCCCTCTTTCCTCCTTCTTCCTCGCGCCGTACGGCCCGATAAATGCGGGCATGCTTGCTTCTCCATGCAATTGGCCCTTATTTGTGAAACAATGGTGCATCATTGGTCGGAGGTGTTCCTCTGTCGCTCCACTGTCATTCCGAGCGAGGGCGCAAGCCCGACGAGGAATCTTTATGTTATCCCAAACCCGCCACAGACGGTGTGAGGAATCTCATACAATGACGCTCACTTGGCGAGAGATTCTTCACTTCACTTCGTTTCATTCAGAATGACAATCGTGTCATTCCGAGCGAATGCGAGGAATCTCCAACTATACTCACCCATTGGCAGGGGATTCTTCCTCTCTTCGGTCGTCAGAATGACAGTGCGTGTTACAATTTCCCTCCAATGACAAAAGCGAGCAAGGGCTGTATCGAAACCGATACAGCCCTTGCTCTATAAAAACAGGCCATTCAAAAATCGATCGCCATGATGTAATCATTCATAAAATATCCGTTTCCTATGTCGAAATCTCCGCTCGAAGCAATAGTCATGCCCATGTGCCGATAAAAAGAGAGCGCTGGATTTTTTCTGTTGACATTCAACTCCACTCGTCCGTGTCCGTCGGGGAAAAGCCTTTTTGCCTCATCGAACGCTTTTTCTATCAACGCCCTCCCGGCATGAAGCCTCTGCTTGTCGGGGCAGACATAGATTTTTTGCAAATGCACCAATCGCTCGCCCTGCTGTTCGATCGAGACATATCCCACGCCGTTGCCCGACTTGTCCCGGGCAATAAAGAAGCGATGCCCCAAGTGCATCTGTCGCGACAGGCTTTCTGCGGAGTACATCCACTCATACATGTAATCGAGCTGCTCGGGCGACAAAATATCCCGATAGGTCGGGTAGAAAGTCTCCCGGGCCATGAGCCGTATTTCGGGTATGTCCGATTCGGAAGCTGGAGCGATAACCAGTTCGTTTTCCATTTTCAAATTCCGGGTTTCAAGCGGGCAACGATTTCTTCTATCGACAACTGTTCCTGCGTACCCGCCGACATGTCTTTGACGGTAATTTTTCCCGACGAGATTTCGTCTTCACCTACAAGGGCGACAAAAGGAATCTTTTTGGCATCGGCATAACCCATCTGTTTTTTGAGCTTTCCCGCCTCGGGATAAAGTTCGGCTCGGATACCCGATGCCCGCAAACGGGCCGTATAATCGAGGCAGGCCTCCGCCTCTTTCTCTCCGAAGTTGACAAACAATATCTGGGTAGAATACAGCGAGTCCGACGGGTATAAATCGAGCTGGTTGAGTACGTCGTAAATGCGGTCGGCTCCGAACGAGATACCCACACCCGAAACGCCCGGCATGCCGAATACGCCCGTCAGGTTGTCGTAGCGACCGCCACCGGTAATGCTGCCTATCGTTACATCGAGAGCCTTTACCTCGACGATGGCGCCCGTGTAGTAGTTGAGACCGCGTGCCAGTGTCAGGTCTATTTCGAGTGTCGCTTTCAAGGGCGATTTCTCTATCTTGTCGAGGATATATTCCAGCTCCTCTATCCCTTTTATCCCGATTTCCGATGCGGCCAGTTGCGTGCGCAACGTAGCGAGTTTTGCCCGATTGTCGCCTTGCAGCAGGATAATAGGTTGCAACCGGGCGACAGCTGTCTCGTCGAGACCTTTTTCGCGCAACTCCGCATTGACGTTGTCGAGACCTATTTTATCGAGTTTATCGATGGCGACGGTAATATCGACGATTTTCTCGGGCGCACCGATGATTTCGGCAATGCCGCCGAGTATTTTCCGGTTGTTGAGTTTCACGGCCACCCGTATGCCGAACCGAGAGAACACCTCATCGACAAGGCGCAGCAGTTCTACTTCGTTCAGGAGGGAATCCGACCCGACAACATCGGCATCGCATTGGAAAAACTCGCGGTAGCGACCTTTCTGCGGCCGGTCGGCCCGCCATACGGGCTGTATCTGGTAGCGTTTGAAAGGGAATGAGAGCTCTCCCCGGTGCATCACCACGAAACGGGCAAACGGCACGGTGAGGTCGTAACGCAGACCTTTCTCGCACAGTTTCGACGCCAGCCGGTTGGTATTCCGCTCCGTCAGTTCGTCGTCGGAAACATCGGAAAGGAAATCGCCCGAGTTCAAAACCTTGAAAAGTAATTTATCGCCCTCTTCGCCGTATTTCCCCATGAGCGTGGAGAGATTTTCCATAGCGGGCGTCTCGATCTGTTGGAAACCGAAGAGGTGGAATACTTCGCGTATCGTGTTGAAAATATAGTTGCGTTTCGCCATCTCCTCGGGCGAAAAGTCTCTTGTACCTTTGGGTATGGAAGGTTTTGTTGCCATGTAATTTTTTCGATATGTAAGATGATATTGCAAATATACGATATTCCGCAGTTATTTTCTTCTGCCGATGCAAGTTTTCATGCCGTACCCGCTTATCGAGTACGGCGATCGCATCGCCCTGCGACGGTCGGGACGTTGCCTAACGTATCGTTACCTGCGTAGCCCCGAAACCGTATTCCCGGAACGAAGCGTCTTGATACTCGTAATTTTTGTATTTTCGTTGCAGCTCTTCGAGTATGGCCCGGCGCAACACGCCGTCGCCTTTACCGTGAATAAATACGATTTTCCGGCCTTTCTCATTCTTGTAGTGGTCGAGCGTATCACGGAATGTCTGCAACTGCAATTGCAGCATATCGGCATTGCTCATTCCGGCAGTCGTATCAACCAGTTCGTGGATATGCAGGTCGACCTCGACCGGACCTTCTTTGGGCTGCTTGTGCCGGGCGGGCTTATGCGTTTGCGGCTGCGGTACTTTCTTTTCTTGCATGGCTCTTTCGAGCGACTTGGCGTCGACCGGAATGTCCCCGGCGGGAAGGTCGTTCTCGATAAGCGGAAGCACCCACGCTTTCTCCTCGAAAAATTCGCTCGGGCCGAAAGTGTGCAATTTATAGAATTTCACGGGATCGATGCGTAGGACGGTCGAGACCGGTTCTTTGCAAGCATAGGATTTCCCGCGCTTGTAAGCGACGGCTTGTACCGAGATACGCCCGAAACGGTTGACCGATTCCTGACCGAAACTTTCGAGATGCACCTGCACATTGGGCTCTACCGTTCCCCGGCTGTACATCGTCCACTCGCCCGTCTCGTCCGAGCCGGCATAGAGATAATCGAGGTAATAATTGCTGTCGTTGATGAGATAAGCATCGAATGTTGTTGAGCCCAACCGGCTGCACGATTCGGGAACGAAAGCCAGATAGAGGCTGACTCGTTCGCCTTTCCGGGTTTCGACGAGCGGCAGTTCGGGTTCGTCGTCATCGTCCGCCGGTTGGGGTGCGACTTGTCTCGCCGTGCGCCGTGCGATTTCCTGTTTATCGGTCGGTACGATGTCGTTATCTTGTTTGCGTCCGCTCTCTATGACGACACATTCGCGGGCAAGTACCGGTGTCTCAAATCCGTCTTCCTCCTCGACGAGCACCACGTCGCGGTCTATGCGACGCACGATTCCTCCGCCCACAGCGTTGAGGAAGCGTACTTTATCTCCTACTTTTACCATAATCATTCGATTTTATAGCACAAAGATGCTTATTTTTGCAGAGATATTCAACATTGTATATGCAAAAACCACAAGATATCCGCATCGACGAGTACGACTACCCGTTGCCCGACGAACGAATCGCCAAATATCCTCTTGCCCGGCGCGACGCCTCGAAATTGCTGCTTTATAAGAACGGACAGATTTCGGAATCGACATTCTGCCACTTGCCCGAATTACTACCGGACGATTCTCTGCTCGTGTGTAACAACACCCGTGTGATTCAAGCCCGCTTGCATTTTAGGAAAGAGACCGGTGCGCTCATCGAGATTTTCTGTCTCGAACCGCTGGATCCGTGCGACTACCTGATGTCGTTCCAAACGACGGGGGACTGTGTATGGCGTTGCTTGGTGGGAAACTTGCGTAAATGGAAAAACGGGCGGTTATCCCGGACTCTGTCGGTCGAAGGGCGGGAAGTAACCCTCCATGCCGAACGGCAGGACCACACCGACAGCGAGACACACGAAATACGTTTCTCATGGGACAACGAGGGGATTACTTTCGCCTCCCTGCTCGAAGCTTTCGGAGAATTGCCCATACCGCCTTATCTCAACCGGGCGACCGAAGAGAGTGATAAAGAGACCTACCAGACGGTCTATTCCCATGTCGAAGGCTCGGTCGCCGCTCCTACGGCCGGCCTGCACTTCACGCCCGAAGTCTTTGCTGCCTTGCAGGAGAAAGGAATCCCCCGCCTCGAACTAACCTTGCACGTCGGGGCAGGGACATTCAAGCCGGTAAAAAGCCAAACCATCGCCGGACACGAGATGCATACCGAGTATATCTCGGTCTCCCGAGAGACACTGTCGGCTCTTGCCTCCTCGACCCGACGCATCATTGCCGTAGGAACCACGTCGGTACGTACGCTCGAAAGCCTTTACTACATGGGGCGTACACTCGTGCATAACCCCGAAGCGACGGCCGACCACCTCGTTGTGGAGCAGTGGCAACCCTATGACGGCACGCCCGATGTCTCTCCCCGGGAGGCCTTACTCGCTCTCATCGACTATCTCGACCGTCGGAGTCTCGACCGTCTCGTGTCGGCAACCCGCATTATCATCGTACCGGGTTATCGTTGGCACATCGTGCAAGGGCTTATCACCAACTTCCACCAGCCGCGCAGCACGTTGCTGCTGCTCGTGTCGGCTCTCATCGGAGACCGCTGGCACGAGGTCTATGGCTATGCACTGGCGTATGATTTCCGCTTTCTCAGTTACGGCGACAGTTCGTTGCTTCTGCCTTAAAAATTACCGCCTATGAATCCCGAATCGATACATCATGTTTTAGGCCGCCAAGTGGCTTATCCCGATCGTTATTCGCCCGATATTCTTGTCCGTGTGGACCGTGCCGGAAACCGAATGGCTCATCATATTGACGAAGTGCATCTGCCGTTCACCGGTTTCGACCTGTGGAATGCATACGAGGTGAGCGCACTCACCGATGCCGGTGCACCGGTCAATTTCATCATGCGACTGCTCTACCCCTGCGAAAGCCGCTATATCGTCGAAAGCAAATCGCTGAAACTCTACTTGAACGCGTTCAATATGTCCCGTTGCGGGGCTACAACCGCCGAAGTGGCCGGCTTCTTGTCGTCGACGGTGGCGCACGACCTCTCGGCTTTGCTCGAAACCCGGGTCGAAGTAGTTGTGGAGACACCTCGCGAAGCCGGGCGGCATACGGTAACATCGCCGGGCTGTGCGTGTGAACCGCCGGTAGAATGGGAGTATTGGGGTGTCGGTGAACTCTCGTCCGCCCCGCTTGCGTCTTATAAAGAAGATGTCGATTTGCTGCACGACAACTGTGTCGGTGGCGGCGTGCTGACGGGTATGACCGATTTGCTGCGCAGTCGTTGCAAGATAACGTCCCAACCCGACTGGGGCGATCTCTACCTTTATATGAGGGGCGACCGATTGCCCTCGGTCGATGCCTTGCTGCGGTATATCGTCTCTTTCCGCGATGAGAATCATTTTCATGAAGAGGTGGTCGAAATGATTTATAAAGCTCTGTATTCACATTTTTCACCCGAAGAATTGCTGGTTATGGCTTTTTACACTCGTCGTGGTGGTATCGACATCAATCCCGTGAGAGTCAATAGAAAAGAGCTCATCGACCGCTTTTGCCCGCATATCGTCCATTTCGAACGTATTGCCGTAAAATCGCCTCGCCAATAAACTTTCCTTTCCGAACGGAGTGCATGCCTTCATGTCAAATGTATTGTCATGCTGCGCAGCGGCAAAGCATCTTACGCTAAAACGTAAATTATTCTGTAAGCCCTTGCCTTGAAGAATTTCTTGCTAATTGGGCATTTTGTATGAGATTCCTCGTGTACCCGAGGAATGACAGAGAACAGGAGAATCCTCTCATTCGCTCGGAATGGCACGGTTGTCATTCTGAACGGAACGTAGTGAAGTGAAGAATCTTATACCAAGTATACCGCGTTTGCAATGCGATGTCATTCTGAGGGGTATAATCCCGAAGAATCTCCTACGAAGCGAGTGTTTGCATGAGATCTCTCACTTGCGTTCGAGATGATAACTAGAATCCCTTGTATGTATTTGGAATGCTAAACCATGAATACCTTGATGGTAAATTTTACTTCTTTCGTCTTACTTTCTTTTTGTTTCATCGGGCTTGCTTCATACGATGATCGAGTCGACAAATGTAACCCAATTTATAAAGATCAAATGCGCGTAGTTTGGGGCGTTTCCCCAATAAATTACGTCTCAGCGGTTTTTCGAAGATGGCAAAAAGAAATCTTATTAGCGGTTGCAATCCGGCACGTTTGCACCGTTGTTGTATGTCGAGAATGCGCACATGTCCCTTCATGAGATTTGGGTAGCGACAGGCATTGAGAAGGCCTGTTTCTGTTTTCTCCAAAAAAGTCTCGCTACTGTCGAAAATGTCATGAAAAACGGGATTATCGATGTAACGCATGACAATGCCTTCGGCCTGTAAATCTTTCCCGTAGAGCGTATCTTCGTGGCCATAGGAGGTCAGTTCTTCGTGGAAATGTATACGCTCGAATACCGAGCGGGGAATCAGGCAGCTGAAACCTGAAAAATGGGCATAAGGATTCCTGTTTCGTTCGGCGGCCGAGTGTTCCTCCCGAGCCAGTGCGTAGACATAACGCAAGTTTGCTTTTTCCTCAGCTCCGGTTTTGCCGGGAACACGGAATTTTATCGTACCTCCGATGACGGAGTGGGGTTGTGCTGCATTTATATATCGTTCGATGAAATGGCTATCACAGGGCATCAAGTCGCTGTCGAGAAACAGAAAGTATTCGTATAGGGCTTGTGATGCCAAGTAATTTCGGTTGTGTGCCAAACCTCTGTTTTCGGGCAATTCGATAAAGCGGCAGTTGGGGCATGCGTTTATGGTGCGGTTTCCGATTTTACTTGTCTCGTCGGTAGAGCCGTCATCACAGACGATAATTTCGTAAGGGACATGCAAAGCCTCCGCTTGATTGGAAAGTGCTTGAACGAAAACGGAACAATCGAAGTTATAGGTCGGGATCAGAATGGAAAGCATACAAACAGGGTTACATTAGTCGGTAATTGGTATCAAGTACACGGAATTCGGTACGGCGGTTCAAGGCATTGGCAATTTCTTGTTGTTCGGGGGGCAGGGCGAGTATGTACTCTTCGGTCAAGACATCACCTTCTTTGAACATCGGATATTCGCGAGCCTGTTTGCGCGTAATGGTGCGAGGAAGCGATTCTCCGTATCCTTTCGGAGTCAGACGATCGGCCGCGACACCGTGTTGTATGAGATAGTCGACGACCGCTTTGGCTCGTCGTTCCGAGAGCCGGAGGTTATAGTCATCGTTTCCTTTCATATCGGTGTGTGCACCCAATTCGATAGACACATTGGGGTTGTCTTCGAGCATCTGGATAATTTCATTCAAGGCGGCAGCCGATTCGGGGGTAACATCGGCACGGTCGAATTCGTAAAACACGTTTTCTACGATGACCGGTTTATTGATAGCGGCCAAGATGAAGTCGAGACCGTAGGTTTCGTTGCGTTCTTCGGCATCGCTGGTAAATTCTCCCCGGGAGTTGAGAAAACCTTTGCAGCCGGCCATCATGACATAATCTATGCCTAGATCGAGTCGGAACTTGTAGGAGCCGTCTTCACGAGAGTAGGCTTTCTGATTCGACCCGTCTTTCCCGA
>ENA-UONY01003020-UONY01003020.1-human-gut-metagenome-genome-assembly--contig:-CS9-NODE-3020-length-11057-cov-7.612252_pt1 | contig 11057 bp, 7 predicted proteins | sample MGYA00242465_ERZ724012 | MGnify/ENA metagenome assembly ERZ724012 | reverse complement strand
GTAATAAACTATAAAGAACTCGCTTGGACGCAGATCATCTCCGTTGTATATGACCTCAACATCTACCTCCACCGTTTTTCCCGCCTGTATCGCCTTGTACCATTCGTTCTCCAATTTCTTATAGGAACTCAGGTTAACCAGCCAATACTGCGACACCAGATTGTCCAACTGCCCGGAGCCGCCGAAACGGTCGCCCGCCAGGTGCCCGGCATGATCGCCCGGCTGCTTTCCCGGCGTGTTATGCACATACGGCAGACGCCCGGTACGCTCGGTAAGCTGAAGCTCCGGCGCATGCCAACTGGAAAGTCGCCCCTGGCTGTCCGTCTCATACTCATATCCAAACTCGCCAGCCAGATAAGTCGTATTCGCCGGCAGCGGTCCCTGCGGAGGAATGCGTTTCTCCTCTTCTTCAGTATACCAGTTTTCTTCCGGATTTCCAGCATTTTCTGTCTCTTCCGGCAAATCCCAGAGTGTCTCGGCGTCTGTTTCTCCGGCCGCAGGCAGCAGGCTTCGTTCTGTCTTGCCGTCGTAGTCGTATTCCGGCAGCCCCCAGATCTCTTCCGGCAGAGTTTCCTTTGGCTCCCACGCTTCCTCCTGCCATGCATCAACCTTTTCTTCCACCTGATCCAGAAGGTTATCGACCATATCGTCAAAGATATCCGGGATCTCTTTGATGTCCGGTTCCTCTGTTCCGTTTAATACGCGATCTATCCCCGGCTCAACCAGCATAAGAATCGATTCCATCAGGTCAAAGAAGCGGTCGTCTCCTGCACTTTTAATTGCCTCGACAAGCCCCTTTTGCCCGGAAATGTAATCGCCAAATGCCTTCAGGAATTTCCGGTCTTTTTCGTTAAGGCCATAGCCGTCTGTTCGAATAACGAAGAATTCTTGAAGGGCTTCATTTAGCGCATAGGCCGTCTGTTCAGAGGGGGAATACCCTTTTCTCGCCGCTTCGTCCTTGGCTTTTCCGAAAGTTCTTGTCACTCTGGGAAGCCCAGCAGGCATGCCGCCGGGCAATGTGAGAAGTTGATCTATCCATGATTCGACATCAGCAATACCAGATTCAGCCTTTTTGCGTAAGAACGGCGGATTAGAATCTATAATGTGATCATAGTTGTCTCGCGCTTCCTCCATCAGGTTTTTTTGAGTGCGATCCAGCCAGCTGTCCTCATTCCCTCCAAACAGACTGTCTACTGCCGAAATAAAACCGCCAATCTGCGTATCGCCATAATAGCGAATAAAATTTAGCAGATTGTTCTCTTTACCGAGTTCTGCGGCGCGTTGCAGCCCCTCGCCGTCTGTCACCGCCGCCTCGCCCGTCAGATAGTTTGCAAAATAAGGCATAGGGTCTTTAATGAAGTCATACATTGTTGCACCCCGCCTTGCCATTTTTTGCAGATACTCGCTGTCGGTAGGCGATGCTTTTCCCGTATAGAAGCTCTTGAGCGTACCAAACGGATCCCGAATATAATTCCACAAGTCAGAAAAGCTTTCGCGGTTTTTTTCTATTTCTTTCCCCCAGTATTCTATTCGCTCGTCATTATCCCAAAAGCTGTCCCATTCGCCCGCAAGGGCATTTCCTCCTTTTTCCAGAATATCCTGAAACTGTTCGCCAAACCCGTTCCAGCGTTCCCGGCGCTGCTGTTCCTTCTCATATTTTAGACGGGCTTGTTCGATCTCCTCCCAATGTTGCCGAATAGCTTCTTCCTGCGCCTCAAGCGCCTCACGTTCTTCGCGTCTGCGTTCCGCTTCCTCTATTTCTCTCTGATGTCTTTCTTCAGCGGTCTCATAACCTTCATCCGTTTTCCGCAATACATCCGGGCGTTTTTGGTTCCATTGCGGAAGTGTCTGCTTCTGCCGGGGCGAGGTTTGCTTTTGCTGAGGCTGAGTCTGCTTCTGCTGCGGCAAGGCCTCCTGCTGTTTGCGATTCAGCTGTTCCGAATTACCCTGCTCCTGTCGACTCGTCGGTTTCTCTACCGATTGCTTGGGCGTTTTGGTTTTCGGGTACTGGGATGCCGCTGTTTGCGCTTCCAGCGCTTCCCGGTAAAGCTGCCGCTCCATGGGAATGGTGTTCTCCGGTTTTTGGGGTTTCTTTTGTGCTGTTTTGGGTTTCTGCCCCTGCGGGACGGCCACCGTCGGGTTTGACGGGGCTCGTCCCTGTGAGGATTTTGTTGGAGGTATGGGGTTGGTCTTGGTGTTGGATGGATAGTCCCATACCGAATAAGCTTTTCTGCTCATGGCCATCCTTTCTGCTTTCTATAGATTTAAAACACAGTTTGTGTTTCATATCTATATAGTAGCAGAAAATCACGCTCCGTGTTCATCAACTTTTCCGTCGGATTTCACGAATCGTATAGCCATTGATATTGCAGGGGTTTTGCGGTGTCAAAAATCGTTGAGCGACAGTTACGGCACGTAATATGCACACGTTCCGTGACATTAACGAACACTAAAAACCGCCGCCGGAGGGACTTGCCTCCGGCGGCGGTTCGCGTCTGGCTATTCGGTTTTGGGACTCTCTTATTCCTCCGCGGGAACGAGGAAGTCCTCTTTCGTGATGGTCATGAGATCGTCCTTTGCCGGGGCTTCCATGGCGGCGAGGCGGTTGGCCTGGCGGGAGATGATGTCCTCGAAGCGGTTTCGCACATCGCGGCCGTTGCCGAAGTTATCGTCGCGGTTTTTGTACATGTCCTCGAAGAACTCCTTCGCATACGCCTCCGCTTCCTCGGTGAGGCAGTAGCCGTTCTTTTTGCAGCGCATCTCAAACATGGCCATGAGCTCTTCGCCGTTGTAATCGGGGAAATACATGTATTTATTGAAGCGCGACTGCAAGCCGGGGTTGGAGTTGATGAACTTCTCCATCGGCTCATCGTACCCGGCGACGATCACAACAAGATCGTCGCGGTGATCCTCCATGGCCTTGAGCAGCGTTTCGATCGCCTCGCGGCCGAAATCGTTCTCGCCGCCGGAGGCGAGCGAGTACGCCTCGTCGATGAACAGTACGCCGCCGAGCGCCGACTGGATGACCTCCTGCGTTTTGAGCGCCGTCTGCCCGACGTAGCCCGCGACGAGCCCGGAACGGTCGACCTCGACGAGCTGTCCCTTGCTCAGTGCGCCGATGGCGGCGTACAGCCCGGCCATGAGCCGCGCCACGGTCGTTTTGCCGGTGCCGGGGTTGCCGAGGAACACCATGTGCAGACTCATGGCGCTGTTCGGCAGGCCGTTTTCCTCGCGCAGCTTGCGCACTTTAATTAAATTGGTGAGATTTTTTACCTCGCGCTTGACCGTTCCAAGGCCGACGAGCTCCTCCAGCTCGGCCATGAGCTCTTCAAGATTCGGCTTTTCGGGCTCGGCTTCCTTCTGCGCGGACGCCTCGACGCCCGCTTTCTTTTCGCCGGCGGCGGAAACGCCCGTCTGCGCCGTAAACGGCTGCTCGCCGCTCGTCACGTAATCCACGGCATTGATGGGCGCTTTGGATTTCATGACGTTCGCCCCGTCACAAATGGCGGTGAGCTTATCCGAGCACTCGGTGATATACTCGGCCTCAGCCATCGTGACTTCGTCGTCCACGGCGGCGAGATAAAGCAGTATGTTTGTAAGCATGCGCACGAAAATGCGCGAGTTGGCCGAGCCGCGGCGCGCGTCCTGCTCCGTCAGATTCCAGAAAAAGAGCGGCGGCAGGAAATCGGCACTTTTGCACACCTTCTCGGTGAGCTCCCAGAGAAGGTATGCGCCGGGTTTGCGCCCCTTGGAATAGAGCTGATTCACCGCGTCCACGTGCTGCTGGCCGAGCCGGGGGCTTCCTTTCCAGAGGCCGAGCGCACACGAGACCACGAACTCGTCCAGCTCCTGCGCGAGACCGCGCCCCGCAACTTTATAAAACGCCTCCGTGTTGGCAATATAGGTTTTGTGCAGCTCCTCCGGGGAGCGTTTCCAGGGTGTCGGCATGGCGCTGTCTCCTTTTTCGGCCGCCCGGCCGGGCGGAATTTTTTCTCCATTATACACCACTTTTTTTATTTGTGAACGGTTTTTTAAATCTTTGCGGAACGCTTGACATTTATATAAAGGAGTGGTAAATTAGCACTCGTAAGAAGAGAGTGCCAACACTCGACGGCACACAGTGCTAATGCGAGGAAACCGCCGTGGAAATCAGCCAGAGAAAAAAGAAAATACTCGCGGCTGTTGTGGATGAATACATCCGCACGGCAGAGCCGGTCGGCTCCAAGACGATCGCGGAGATCGCCGGACTCGGGTGCAGCAGCGCCACGATCCGCAACGAGCTCTCCGAGCTCACAGCGCTCGGCTATCTGGAGCAGCCGCACACAAGCGCGGGGCGCATCCCCTCGCCGCAGGGCTACCGGTTCTACGTAAACGAGCTCATGGAGCGGCAGCGCCTCTCCGTGGAAGAGGCCAAGGCGATCAACGCCCGGCTGAGCCAGAAGATGGAGCAGCTCGACAAGCTCATGAGCGACGCCGGCAAGCTTGCCGGTCAGCTCACCGGCTACCCGGCGCTCACGCTCAGCGCGCCGCGCGCTGCGACGATCAAGCGGTTCGATCTTCTCTACATTGACGCGAACACCTTCATAATCGTTGTTCTTCTCGGAGACAATACCGTTAAGAACAAGCTCGTGCATCTGCCGTTCTCGGTGGAGCAGGGGCAGATCCAGAAGCTCTCGGCGCTCTTCAACGCGGGCTTCACAAATCTCCCCGAAGAGAGCATCACGCCGGTGCTCATCTCCGCCACGGAGCGCGCGGCGCGCGACACGATGGGGCTTGCCTCCATCATCGCCGCCTACGCCATCGAGGTTTTGAGCGAGAGCCGCGCGGGCGCGGCATACGTCACCGGCGAGAGCAGCCTTTTGCAGCAGCCGGAGTTCCGCGATCCCGACAAGGCGCACCGCGTCATCAGCTACCTTTCCGATTCCGACCATCTCATGCGTCTGCCCGGCGCGGCGGACGGCAACCCCGTCCGGGTCATCATCGGGCCGGAAAACGTTGCCGAGGAGCTGCGCGATTCAAGCGTTGTCATGGCAAGCTACGACGCCGGCGAAGGTCAGCGCGGACTGATCGGCGTGGTCGGGCCGCTGCGGATGGACTACAGCGCCGTGGCCGCCAAGCTCAAATACATTGCCGACGGACTCAGCCGTCTGCTCGGCGCAGGCGAAGCCCCTGCGGGCTTCGGAAAAATGATAGTTAAAGGAGACACATGGACCGATGAGCAGCAAGAATAAGGAAACCGCTCCGAAGGAAGAGCAGCCCATCGAGGAAAAGCCGGTCGAAGAAGCGGCGGAGCCGATGGTCGAAGAGGAGTCCGAAACGGACGCGCTTCGCGCCGAGCTCGAAAGCGCGCAGAACGACCTCGCCGCGGAAAAGGACAAAAACCTCCGGCTTCGCGCCGAGTACGACAACTTCCGCAAGCGCTCAGCCAGAGAGCGCGACAACATCTACGCCGATGTCAAAGCCGACACGCTCAAAAAGCTGCTGCCGATCTTTGATAATCTCGAACGCGCTCTCCGGCAGGAGACCGCGGACGAGGCTTACAAAAAGGGCGTGGAAATGACGATGACCCAGTTCCTCGAAGCGCTCAAGGCGCTCGGCGTCACGCCGATCGAGACCGTCGGTCAGAAATTCGACCCCAACGAGCACAACGCCGTCATGCACATGGAAGACCCCGATAAGGGCGAGGGTGAGATTGTGCAGGAGTTCCAGAAAGGCTTCAAAATGGGCGATCGGGTGATCCGCTTCAGCATGGTGCAGGTCGCCAACTGATTTCCCGTTTGAATATATCATCCCATAGTTAATAAAAATATTTCGTCTATACAGGAGGCAATCATTATGTCTAAAATCATCGGTATCGATCTTGGCACTACCAATAGCTGCGTCGCCGTTATGGAAGGCGGCGAACCGAAAGTCATCCCCAACGCCGAGGGCGCGCGCACCACGCCGTCCGTCGTAGCGTTCTCCAAGACCGGCGAGCGTATGGTCGGCCAGGTTGCAAAGCGCCAGGCCATCACCAACCCCGACCGCACCATTTCCTCCATCAAGCGTGAGATGGGCACCAACTACCGCGTCAACATCGACGGCAAGAGCTACACGCCCCCCGAGATCAGCGCTATGGTGCTGCAGAAGCTCAAGACCGACGCGGAAGCGTATCTCGGCGAAACCGTGACCGAAGCGGTCATCACCGTCCCGGCGTACTTCTCCGACAGCCAGCGTCAGGCCACCAAGGACGCCGGCAAGATCGCGGGTCTCGATGTCAAGCGTATCATCAACGAGCCGACCGCGGCCGCTCTGGCTTACGGTCTCGATAAGGAATCCGAGCAGAAGATCATGGTCTACGACCTCGGCGGCGGCACGTTCGATGTGTCCGTGCTCGAGATCGGCGACGGCGTTATCGAAGTTCTGGCTACCGCGGGCGACACCCGTCTCGGCGGCGACGACTTTGATAAGTGCGTGACCGATTACCTCGTGGAAGAGTTCAAGAAGGCCGAGGGCGTTGACCTCTCCGGCGATAAGGTCGCCATGCAGCGCCTGCGCGAGGCCGCCGAAAAGGCGAAGTGCGATCTGTCCGGCGTGACGAGCACCAACGTCAACCTGCCGTATATCACCGCCGATGCGAACGGCCCGAAGCACCTGGATGTCACCCTGACCCGCGCAAAGTTCAACGAGTTGACCCATCACCTCGTGGAGCGCACGATGGCCCCTGTCCGTCAGGCACTGAGCGACGCTGGCCTCTCCGTGAACGATCTGAGCAAGGTGCTGCTCGTCGGCGGCTCCACCCGTATCCCCGCTGTGCAGGAAGCCGTGAAGAGCTTCACCGGTAAAGAGCCCTTCAAGGGCATTAACCCCGATGAGTGCGTGGCCGTGGGCGCTGCCATTCAGGGCGGCGTGCTCGGCGGCGACGTGGAAGGCATCCTGCTGCTCGACGTGACCCCGTTGTCTCTTGGCATCGAGACGCTCGGCGGCGTCTGCACCAAGCTCATCGACCGCAACACCACCATCCCGACCCGCAAGAGCCAGGTGTTCTCCACCGCCGCGGACAACCAGACCTCCGTGGAGGTCAACGTCCTGCAGGGCGAGCGCGAAATGGCGCAGTACAACAAGAGCCTCGGCCGCTTCCATCTGGACGGCATCGCTCCGGCGCGCCGCGGCGTGCCGCAGATCGAGGTCACCTTCGATATCGACGCCAACGGCATCGTGAACGTCTCCGCGAAGGATCTCGGCACCGGCAAGGAGCAGCACATCACCATCACCGCTTCCTCCAACCTCTCCAAGGACGACATCGACAAGGCCGTTAAAGAGGCCGAGCAGTTTGCCGCTGAGGATAAGAAGCGCAAGGAAGAAGTCGATGTCCGCAATGCCGGTGACCAGATGGTCTACCAGACCGAGAAGACCCTCTCCGAGATGGGCGATAAGCTCGACGCCGCCGACAAGGGCGAAGTGGAGCAGAAGCTCGCGAGCCTGAAGACCGCCCTCTCCGGCACCGACACCGAGTCCATCAAGAAGGCGACCGAAGAGCTGACGCAGGCCTTCTACAAGGTCAGCGAGAAGATGTACCAGCAGGCCAACCCGCAGGGCGCGCAGGGCAATCCGGGCGCCGGTGCGAGCTACACCGATCCCGGTGCGCAGCAGGGCCAGCAGGGCGGTCAGTACTACGACGCCGACTACGAAGTGGTCGACGACGACAAGGACAAGAAGTAAGAGTTTCCCAATTTGAGTCCCAATCAACGGAATGCGGGGCGGACGGATTTCCGGTCCGCCCGCGTTCCATGTTAAGAGGATAGCTATATGGCCGATAAACGCGATTATTATGAGGTGCTTGGCGTAGACAAAAGTGCCAGCGCCGACGACATAAAGAAAGCCTACCGGAAAAAGGCAAAGGAATTTCACCCCGACCTGCACCCCGGCGACAAGGAGTGCGAGCAGAAATTCAAGGAGGTCAACGAGGCCTACGAGGTGCTCTCCGACGCCGATAAACGCGCGAAGTACGACCAGTACGGCTTCGCAGCCTTCGATCCGTCCAGCTTCCAGTCGAGCGCCGAGGGCTTCGGCGGCTTTGCCGACATCCTGAACGATCTCTTCGGCGGAGGCTTTGGCGGCGGGTTCAGCAGCGGCTTCGGCGGTTTTGGCGGCGCGCAGCGCTCGCCCAACGCCCCCATGCGCGGCGAGAACGTCCGCACGGAAGTCCAGATCAGCTTTGAGGAAGCCTGCTTCGGCGTCAGCCGCGAGCTGGACGTTATGAAGGTCGAAACCTGTGACAAATGCAAGGGCACCGGTTGCGCCGAGGGCACGACCCCCGAGATCTGCCCGGACTGCAAGGGCCGCGGCAGCGTGATGCGCACGGCGCGCACGCCATTCGGCATGATGCAGACGCAGGAGCCGTGCTCCCGCTGCGGCGGCACGGGCAAGATCATCCACCAGCCGTGCCCGACCTGCAAGGGCAAGGGCAAGGTGCGCCGCTCGCGCCGCATCAAGGTGGACATCCCCGCCGGTATCGATGATGGGCAGACCATCTCCCTGCGCGGGCTCGGCAACGCCGGACGCAACGGCGGCCCGGCGGGCGATCTGCTCGTGACGGTGAGCGTGCGCAGTCATCCGCAGTTTGAGCGCGAAGGCACGTCCATTCTCTATGAGCTGCCCGTGTCCATCGTGCAGGCGTCGCTCGGCGCCGAGGTCGAGGTGCCGACGATCGATGGCAAGGTGAAATACACCGTGCCCGAAGGCACGCAGTCCGGAACGGTGTTCCGTCTGCGCGGCAAGGGCGTGCCGTATCTCCACGGCGGCGGCCGCGGCGACCAGTTTGTCACGGTGCGCGTCGTCACGCCGAAGAACCTGACCGTTGAGCAGAAGGATCTTCTCCGCAAGCTCGGCGAGAGTCTCGGCGACACCGGCGTCACGTCGAAGAAGAAAGGCATCTTCGGCGGCAAGTAATTTCTATATAAGCAATAAAGAACGGCAGACATCCGATGCGATGTCTGCCGTCTTTCGTCTATTGGGCCGGAAAGCCTCTCGCCTTAGCCGTCAAAATTGATACGCTCTTTAATATGGCTTTATAGTTGTTGCGCGCCGTCAGAGAAAAGCCGAAGGAAGCAGCCAGAAAAAGCGCCGTCCACAGGCCGGGGAGCGACGAGAGGCCGCGAAACAGGCGGAAATTGGAAAGAAACTCCAGTTCGGAAAGCCGGAACACGGCGAGCAGATCGGGGCTTATAACGGTGTTTTCCAGCCGGAACACGGTGCGCAGAATAGCGAACCACTGGGAGACGGATTCAGCGCGGAAGAGAAGCCAGAGAATGTTGATGACTGCGAACGTAAAAACCCACCGCACTGGAGTGAAAACGCTCTCTTCTTTCTTTTCGAGCAGGCGGTCGAGCACCATGAAAACGCCGTGGAGCAAACCCCAGAGGATAAACGTCCAGTTTGCGCCGTGCCATAGTCCGCTTACAAGAAAGACAAGCATTGTGTTGGTAATCGTGCGGCACAGTCCCTTTCGACTGCCGCCGAGAGGGATGTAGATATAGCGGGTGAAGAATTTTGTGAGCGAAATATGCCAGCGCTTCCAGAAATCGCGGATGGAGAGCGCCCGGTACGGCGAATCAAAGTTGATCGGAAGCGTGATGTTCAAAAGGAGGGAAGAACCCGTTGCCATGTCGGTATAGCCGCTGAAATCAAAATAGATTTCAAACGTGTAAAAGAGCATGACAAGCAGCCAGTCCGCCGCGGTGGCGGTCTCCGTGTTGGCAAAGCCCCAGGCGGCGGCCTTGGCAAACGTATCGGCGAGCAGGAGCTTCTTGAAAAGGCCGAAGCTGAAAAGCTTGACGCCAGCGGCAATGTTTTCGGCGGAAGGGCGTCTGAGCGAAGTGTCGTTGAGCTGTGTGATGAAATCGACGGGATCCATAAGAGGCCCCATAATCAGCTTCGGGAAGAAAAGAATATAGACGAGATAGTCGAGCGCATCAGCGCGGGGCAGCTCCTTCTGTAGGATCGGATAGATGCTCAAAACGCTGAGACGAGCACATATACGCCCGGCGCGGGGAGCAGAGTGTCATCGGCAAGCGTGATGCGCGGGGAGAAGCTCTGTTCGCCGTCCAGACCGGAGAACACCGCAAGAACGTTGGGGCGCACGTCGCTTTCGTTGCACCGCACCGCGACGGCACCGTGCGCACCGGCGGAATAGAGCAGCGCGCCGGGGTAGGCGTCGTAGCTGCCGCGTGTTTCGAGAACGTAATTATAAAGCGACAGGGTCTTGTCGCCGCGGGGGATGAGGATAAATACCTCGTCGCCGGGCTGCTCCACGCAGTTGGATATGGCAATGTCCGTAAGATACGCAATGCCGTCCAGCCCATGCTGCGATAAAAGCCCCGGCAGCGCATCCGAAAGGGACGCACTGCTGCGCCCGAGATAGAGCGCCGCGCAGAAGGAGTCTGTTTCATAGAGCGTGCGCTGCAAATCCTCCCACGAGGACGGCGTTTCGCCCGCAAGGCTCGGCTCCGGCGTCGGCTCCTCGGTGGACTCCGGCGCTTCGGGCGGCGTGGGCGTGGGCGCGTCCGTCGGTTCCGGCGTCGGCGCGTCCGTCGGCACGGCGGCGGTTTCGACGGGCCGTGTATCCTCCGCCAAAACGGCGGGGACCGCCGCGCCGCAGGCGCAGAGCGCGAGCAGCGCGGCGGTCATAAGTACAATGGGTAAAAGCTTTTTCATGCGCAGGCGGGATCAGCCCACGATGTCCCCGTCGTCAAAGGGGTCGCCGCACTCGGGGCAGAACTTCGGCGGGTGCACCGGATCGGTGGGCTCCCAGCCGCATTTGTCGCACTTGTACTGCGGGATGCCGGCGGGCTTCTTCGCGCCGCATTCGGAGCAGAATTTGCCCTTGTTCACCGCACCGCAGGAGCACGTCCAGGTGTTCGCGGCGGTGGGTTCGGGCTTCTTGGTGCCGCAGGAAGAGCAGAACTTGCCGGTGGACACGGTGCCGCACTGCGGGCATTTCCAGCCGTCCGCTGCGGGGGCCGCGGCCTGCTGCTGTTGCTGCGCGCCCATCTGGTAGAGATTCTGCGCGTTGAAGC